>Ga0247833_1003398_pt1 | contig 21398 bp, 12 predicted proteins | sample LaCruzMarch2015__7_FD_187117 | JGI IMG/M metagenome (GOLD analysis project Ga0247833, IMG submission 187117) | Freshwater microbial communities from meromictic Lake La Cruz, Castile-La Mancha, Spain - LaCruzMarch2015_8m | ecosystem: Environmental > Aquatic > Freshwater > Lake | place: Spain... | reverse complement strand
TGGCTCGCCGAGCAACTCCCGGCGTGGGAGCGGGAGGGAATCCTCACCACCGACGGGGCGCGGAGGCTCCGCGAGCGGTACGCTGCCGAGCCGCAGGGCGGCCTCGCGCAGATGGTCGTGGGGGCCGTCGGGGCGCTGCTGATCGGTACCGGGCTGATCGCCGTGCTCGCCTACAACTGGGACGACTTTCCCCGCTGGGTGCGGCTCATGCTCGCGCTCGGGCCGCTGGCGGCGTCGCAGGCCGTCAGCTGGTGGGTGCTCCAGAAGGGCGAGGCCGCGAAGCCCTGGCAGCGGGAGGCGGCGGCGCTCGTGCAGACGCTCGCCGCCGGGGCCGCGCTGGCGCTCGTCTCGCAGATCTACAACCTGCCCGGCAAGTGGACCGACCTCGTCTTCTGGTGGTGCGTCGTGAGCGTGCCGCTGGCCTGGGTGCTGCGGTCGCAGGCGGTGGCGATCGCGTATCTGATCGGGATCGCCATCTGGACCGTCGCCCAGGTCACCGGCCGCGGGTTCGGTTTCTCGGGCGAGGGGGCCGACGTGCGGCTCTGGTATCCGCTTCTGCTGGCGGGCATCCTCCCGCTCTGGCCGGGTCCCGAACTCCGCGAGCGGCCCGCGTCGGGCAGCCGGCTCGTCCTTGTGGCAACGGCACTCCTCGGCCTGTTCGCTGTGGCGGCGTTCGCCGCCGACCGGCCGGCCTTCTGGCTGACGATGCTTTCGGCCGCGGCCGTGCTGCTCTTCCCGCTCGACCGCCACGGGATCGCGGAGCCGCTCGCCCGCAAACCCCAGGTGCTGCTTGGGGGGCTCGCCCTGGTCGTGATGGCGCTCATCGCAACCTACGAGGATCCGGCCCGCCACCTCGTGAAGAGCGTTGGGTTCTCGCTGCCGCTGGCGTGGTGCTGGCTGCTGCTGGCCGTCGTCGCAGGCTTCGCCGTCCTCGCCTTCCGGCAGGGCCGCTTCGCGGTGCTCGCGGTCGCGGGGCTGGCGGTGGTGCCGCTCCTGGCCGCGCCGCTCTCGGGCAAGGACACGAGCGGTTGGCCCGTCGCGATCATCTACTCGTTCGTGCTTCTGGCCACGGCGATCGCGCTGATCGCGCTCGAGTTCCTCGGGCGGCAGGGAGCCGCGCGGATCGGCGCCGCGTTGATCACGCTGCTCGTCATCCTGCGGATGGCTGACGCCGACGTGTCGCTGCTCGTGAAGGGGCTGGCCTTCATCGTGATCGGCGTGGGCTTCCTCGGATTCAACATCTTCATCAGCCGCCGGCGGGCGGCCCTGCCGGGAGGACCGTCCGCATGAGGCCCGCGCTCGCCGTGTTTGCCGTGGCTGTGGCTGCCCAGTGGCTCCTGCCGCTCGCGGGCATCTGGCAGCACGAACGGGTGATCGCCCGCGGAACGACCGTGCGCCTGGAGTGCATGGCGCCCGATCCGTACGACCCGCTCCGCGGCCGCTACCTCGCGGTGCGGCCCGCCGAGGGCCGGGTGCCGAAGCCGGAGGGCATGGTGGGGCGGGACGCCGTGCCGGTCTGGGCCACGCTCGAGGCGGGAGACGACGGCCTGTCGCGGATCAAATCGCTGTCGCTCGAGCCCGTCTCCGGACCGACCGTGATCCGGCTCGTGGCCAGGTGGCCGCACTGGGAAGGGCAGACGTCGCCCGAGACCGTGTTCGTCGAATGGCCCTTCGACCGCTTCTATCTCAACGAGCGGCTCGGCCCCGACGCCGACAAGCTCGTCGCCGAGCGGTTTCGTGAAGGCAAAGACCGGCCGGTCGCCGAGGTCCGCCTGCTCGACGGCCAGGCCGTGCTCACCGACGTGCTCGTCGACGGCACATCGATTCGCGAGATCGTGAAGCAGCGGGCGAACTGAGCCGCGCGGGAGCGTGGCCGAGCGGCCGACGGCTTTGCAGTTGGGTATACTGCGGCATTCCCGAGCCTGTGAGCTCGGGCTCGCCTGGGTGCCGAGGCCATGCTGAGGGGAAACAGACACGCCCGCGTCTCGCGTCGGGTCACCACGCCGCTTGCGTGGTGCGCCGGGCTCGTCGCCCTTGCGGTCGGCACGCCGCTCATGGGGCTGGCAGCGGGCCCCGCCGATGCGCTGATCGCGTACACCGGCACGCTTCGCCCGCTGCTCGCCGAGCGATGTGTGTCCTGCCACGGCAGCCTCCAGCGGGAGGCCGGGCTGCGGCTCGACACGGCGGCCCTGATGGCCGAGGGAGGCGAGTCGGGAAGCGCGATCGCCCGCGGTGACCCCGACGGCAGCCTGATCCTGGCGCGGGTCAGCGATCCGGCCCCGGCTTCCCGCATGCCTCCGGAAGGCGAGGGCGAGCCGCTCGCGGCGGATCAGATCGCGGCGCTGCGGGCCTGGATCGCCGCCGGCTGCCCGGCGCCGGCCGACGAGAAGCCTGAGTCCGATCCCCGCGACCACTGGGCCTTCAAGCCGCGGGTCAGACCCGTCGTGCCGCCGGTGGCCGACGCGTCAACCGCAGGCAATCCGATCGACGCGTTTCTCGCGGCCGCCCGCGAGCAGGCCGGCGTCATGCCGCAGCCGGAGGCCCCGCGGCACGTCCTCGTGCGCCGCCTCTACCTCGATCTCATCGGCCTGCCGCCGCAGCCGGAGGAACTGGCGGCGTTCGAGGCCGACACGTCGCCCGGCTGGTACGAGGCGCTCGTCGACCGGTTGCTGGCCGACCCGCGGCACGGCGAGCGGTGGGCCCGGCACTGGATGGACGTCTGGCGGTATTCCGACTGGTGGGGGCTCGGCGACGAGCACCGCCGCAGCCAGAAGCACATCTGGCATTTCCGTGATTGGATCGTCGAGTCGCTCAATGCCGACCTGTCCTATGACGAGATGCTTCAGCAGATGCTCGCCGCCGATGAGCTCTACCCGGAGGATCCGGCGAAGCTGCGGGCCACCGGCTTCCTGGCTCGCAACTGGTTCATCTTCAACCGCACGCCGTGGCTCGACGACACGGTCGAGCACGTCGGCAAGGGCTTGCTGGGCCTGACGCTCAACTGCTCCAAGTGCCACGCCCACAAGTACGACCCGATCCGGCAGGAAGACTACTACCGCTTCCGTGCCTTCTTCGAGCCGATCGAGGCGCGGCTCGACATCGTTGCCGGCGAGGCTGACCTGCGGACCGACGGCATACCCCGGGTCTTCGACGCCCATCTCGATCGGCCGACCTACCTATTCGTCCGCGGCGAGGACACGAAGCCCGACCCGTCGCGGAAACTCAAGCCGGGTGTGCCGGCGGTGGTCGAGTTTGCGGAACTGGTGGTCGAGCCGGTGTCGCTGCCGCAGGCCGCGGTCGAGCCGGCGCGACTGCCGTGGGTGCTCGACGCCCACGTGGCGACCGCGGAGCGGCCGCTGGCCGCAGCGGAGGCGGTCGTCGCGAAAGCCGCCGCGAAGCGGACCGCCTCGGCCTCGGCCGTCGCCGCGACGACGCCCGAGGCCCCGACTCGCGCCGCCGCGATCGCCGCGGAGCAGGCGGCGGCCCGGGAACTCGCCACCGCCGAGGCGGCGCTCGCGGTGGAGAAGGCCAAGGTGGCCGCCGTGCGCGGCAGGGCCGAGGCGATGCGGGCCGCCTGGGCGGCGGAGGCGGCCGCCACGCCGGAGACGGCGGCACGCCGCCATGAGGCGGCGCGGGCCGCCGTGCGGGCCGAGCGGGAGATCGCCGTCGCCCAGGCACGGCGGAAGGTGGTCGAGGTCGAGGGCCGGGTGGCCGCGGCCAAGCCTGATGCCAGGGAGAAGGCGGAGCAGGAGTTTGCTTCCGCGCGCACGGCCGTGGAGACGGCGGCCAAGGCGGCGGCCGAGCCGGGCGAGGCCTATGCGCCGCTGGTCGGAGCCAAGTGGACGGCGACGCGCATCAAGGAATCCCGCACCGACGACCCGCCGGTGGCCTTTCCCGCCACGAGCACCGGCCGGCGGACCGCACTTGCCCGCTGGATCACTGATCCCCGCAACCCTCTCACCGCCCGCGTGGCGGTCAACCACATCTGGATGCGGCACATGGGCACGCCGCTGGTGACCACGGTCTTCGACTTCGGCCGCAAGGGGAATCTGCCCGCGCACCCACAGCTCCTCGACTGGTTGGCAAGCGAACTCGTCGAGGGACCGCCCCGCGGAACCACCGGAGGGGCCCCCGGCTGGAGCATGAAGCACCTGCACCGGCTGATCTGCACGTCGGCGGCCTACCGGATGAGTTCGACGGTGAAGGGGGCCGAGGCGGCCGCCCGGATCGATCCCGACAACCGCCTCTTTTGGCGGCGCGTGCCGATCCGGCTGGAGGCCCAGGTGGTCCGCGATGCGATCCTAGCGCTCGCCGGCACGCTCGATCCAACGATGGGCGGCCCGCCGGTTCCCGTGGCCGCCCAGGCGGCCTCGCGGCGGCGGAGCCTCTATTTCTGGCACTCGGAGATCAGCGGCAACCCATTCCTTGCGACGTTCGATGACGCCGCGCCGCGGGAGTGCTACCAGCGCGATCAGAGCATCGTGCCGCAGCAGGCGCTGGCGCTGGCCAACGCGGCGGTGGTGCACGATGCCGCAGGCCAGATCGCCACCCGGCTGCAGGCGGCGGCAGACGACGCGGCCTTTATCGACGCTGCTTTCGCGACGATCGTCACCCGGCCTCCGACCGCCGAGGAGCGGGCCGCCTGCGAGGCCGCGGTCACGCGGTGGCGGGGGGCGGGGCCGCCGGCCGTGGCCGCCGATCGCACGCGGGCTTACCTCGTGTGGGCGCTCTTCAACCACAACGACTTCGTCACGCTTCGCTGAGGGCCTGCATGAACACGAGACGCTACCTGCTCCGCGGCGGCCGTGTCGCCCCGCGGCGGACCTTCCTCGCGGATCTGGGCCTCGGGTTCACCGGCGTGGCCCTCGCGGCGATGCTCCAGCGTGAGGCCCGCGCCACCGCTGACGGGTGGGCCCTGCCCGACGGCCGGCCGCACTTCCTGCCCAGGGCCAAGAGCGTGATCTGGCTGTTCATGAACGGCGGCGTGAGCCACATGGAGAGCTTCGACCCCAAGCCCGAGATCACGAAGCACGCCGGCAAGTCGATCGCACAGACGCCCTATGCCGACGTGCAGAGTCCCGACAAGCTGGCCGGGGAGCGGCTCACCGTGCCCGATGCCAACGGGCAGCAGCGGAACAAGCTGTTTCCCCTCCAGGTAGGCTTCCGCCGCCACGGGGAAAGCGGGATCGAGGTCAGCGACTGGTTTCCGCATATGGCCCGCAACGTCGACAAGCTGGCCATAGTGCGGTCGATGTGGACGACCGACTCCAACCACGGCGCCCAGGCGCAGTTTCACACCGGCCGGCACATGCTCGATCCCCCGCAGCCGACGCTCGGTGGCTGGGTGCACTACGGCCTCGGCTCGCTCAACGACGACCTCCCGCAGTTCATCTCGATGGGCACCCGCGAATATTGGATTCGCCGCGACGGCGACTACCTGGGGCCCGCCCACGACGCGGTGCCGCTGCGGGTCGATCCGGCCAGCCCGCTCGCCTTCGGGAAGCCCGAGCGGCCCTTCTCCCGCGAGGTGCAGGAGATCGGGTTCGACCTCGTCGAGTCGCTCAACCGGCTGACCGGAGTCGAGTATCCGGGCGACCCTGCCACGGCGGCCCGGATCGCCTCGTACGAGCTCGCCTTCCGGATGCAGCGGAGCGTGCCGGAGGTGATGGATTTTTCCGGCGAGACGGAGGAAACCAGGCGGCTCTACGGCCTCGACCTGCCCCACTGCAAGGAGTTCGCGGCCCAACTGCTCGCCAGCCGCCGGCTCGTGGAGCGGGGCGTGCGGTTCATTCAGATCCAGCACGGCGGCGGCGGGGCCGGCGCCTGGGACGCCCACGGCGGGCTCAAGAACAACCACCAGAAGAACGCGCTGGCGGTGGACCAGCCGATCGGCGGACTGCTCGAGGATCTCGATCGACGCGGCCTGCTCGACGAGACGCTCGTGGTCTTCTGCACGGAGTTCGGCCGCACGCCGGGATCGCAGGGCTCCGACGGCCGCGACCACCATCCCTTCGGCTTCTCGATCTGGCTGGCCGGCGGCGGCATCAAGCGGGGCGTGGTCCACGGCGCCACCGACGAGCTCGGCTTCCACGCGGTCGAAGACCGGCACTACGTCACCGACGTCCACGCCACGATCCTCAGGCTGCTGGGCCTCGACTCGCGTCGGCTCGAGGTGCCCGGCCGCAAGCGGCTCGCCATCGACCACGGCACACCGATCGACGCGATCATCGCCTGACGCGGATCAGCGACGTGGGCGAGGCGGGACCCTGCTGCCGGACGCGAACGCCCGGCTCACTCCGCGAGCCGGGCCTTCGTCGCGCCAGCGTCCTGGAAAATGACGACCTTCAACTGCCGGCCGCGGGCGGCCGGCGGCGCGGCAATCGCGTCGTCCTTTTCGGGTAGCGGCGCGAGAAACACGCCGGAGGTCTTGGCAAGGTCGACGCCTTCCCTGCCCGCGATGGTCGTGAGTGCCCGGAAGGCGTCCGGGTCGATCGTCTTGGAGACGACGGCCAGGCCGCCATCGGCGCGGGCAAACAGGCCGAAGGCGCCTGTGGCCTTGTCGAGGCCCCTGACCGACTCGTAGGGCGCCCCGAAAAATCCCTTGTCGCCCAGCAGTTTCGGCTCGTCTCCGACGACCACGTCTTCGGGCTTCGTCCACGGAATCCGCGCAGCGTTGGTGAGCGTGCCCACCATCAGCGTGGACGAGGCCGCATCCTGGAAGTCTTTCATCAGCACGCCATGGCGGAGACGAAGTGGCTTGGCGGCCGGATCGAAGGCGACGCCATCCGGAGAGAACATCGTCCCCGCGCCAGTGATGGCCGCGTAGCGGGTGAACGAGTCGGCCGGCTTGCCTTCCGGCTCATCCGCGTAGACGTCGGGCATCGGGTCCAGCAACTGCTTGTTTCTCGGGCCATCCCAAGGCTCGTCGAATGCATATCGATTGCGGAGCGCCTGCATGGCCGGATCGTCGAAGAAGGGGAGAATCAGCACCCGCCAACTGTGCCACCCTCTGCCGTCGGGGCCGATCAACCGGGCCGGCGGAAAACATCGGGACGTATCGTGGTAGCCAATGATCGCCTTGGCGATGGCTGCGAGGTTTCGCGCCGCGCGATCGGCCCGGGCCGTGGCCACGATTTCCACCCCCGCCGCAGCCATGGGCTTCTCCGCGGTGACCTTCGGCGCCGGCCCCTTCTCGAGCGTCACGAGGTCTGGAAGCGCCTGCATCTCAGCCGTGGTTGTCTGCGGCGGCCGGACCAAGAGGATGAGTTTGCCGACGGGAATCTTGCCGTCGAGGCCGCGCCCCACCCGCGCGACAGCCCTGCCGTCGCCCGGGACTTCCGTGACCTCGACCCGCACCAACTGGGCATCGCCCCAGTTCTTCAGCCGCCCGCGGACCACGCCGAGATACAGTCCTTCGCCGAGCGGACCCTGCGCCGGAACCTCCTGGCCCGGCTTGCCCTCGGAGGGCCCGATCCGCAACTCCCCCTCGGCCGAGATGCCTTCGACGGCCCCGAAGAACGGCGGCTGCAGCAGGTCGATGGTCGCGGCGAGCAGGATGGTCGGCGAGTCCTCGGCGGCAACTTCGGCCTGAGCGCAGGCCGGCGCCCGGCATGACCCTCCAGCCCACACCAGTGCGATCAGCCCCACACGCGCGGCCGTCATCGTGATTGCCTGCATGGCATCCCTCCTTGCGATTTGGTCTTTCACTCCACCCCTGCCGCCTCGTTCGCTGGTGCTGGCCAAAGGATAAGTTGGTGACCGGCAGTTCCACAATCGCATCCAGGACCGCACAGGCCCCCCGACCGATCACTCTTTTCCGGCGAGACTGGGGAATTCTCTTGGCAGTGCCGTTGATCGGACTTTTCCTTCAAAATGGACGGGCGTATACTTCCGGGACGACCGTAGTCGCTTTGCAATCGGAATGCCGCAGCGGACCTCAGCCATGACCACAATTCAACTGACGCTTCCAGACGACCTCGTGCAGCAAGCCACGGCGGCAGGGCTTTTGTCAACCGAAGCGATTCAAGCGATGCTTCGGGAACAACTCCTTCGACGGGCCGGCGACTCGCTGCGAGAGATCCACAGCCGTCTGCCCCGTGAGGAAATCACGCCAGAGATCGAGCAGGAGATCGTCGAGGCCGTGCAGGCGTATCGAGTGGAGCGACGCGCAGGCAGGGTAGGCTGATGCCTGCGATGGCTGCTCGGCCGCTTGTCGCAGTGCTCGACACCAATGTGGTCATCGCGGGACTGCTCTGGGAGGGGCCACCTTATTCGCTCCTGATGAGAGCGGCCCAGCGGCGGGATCTGGTTCTCGCGACGAGCCACGAGTTCGCTGCAGTCTGTTGGCAAGTCGCTCGGCGTTTCAGCGGCTCACCGTTACGGCTCGATCAGCCACTCGGCGGCGGCGAGCGGGGCGCTGCCGGCCGGGCCGTCGTGGCGGACGATCCATCCGGGTCGAGCGAAGGCGCCGTAGGCGGCGGCCTCGGTGGCAGTCGGCTCGGGCTCACCGGCCAACCACAAGGGCAGCGGCTGGGCGGCGAGGAAGCCCGGCAGGTCCAGATACTTGCCGCCGCCCGGCAGGAAGAGCGGGTCGCGCCAGTCGGCGACCTCGGTGAACCGGAAGCCACGGGTGTCGAGGGCTGTCTTGTCGAGCGTCGTGCCCGCCACCGCGCGGGCCGCCGCCGCGATCGGTGCGGTGTCGCCGAAGGCGGCGAGCAAGATTCGTCGTGGCCGGCCGAGGTCGCCGACTTGCCCCGTGCGCAGGGCCGTGAGCACGGTCAGCACGTCGTGGGCTCGCTGGGCCAGGAGCGGATGGTTGTAGCCATAGGTGTAGGCAGCGGCCTCGCGGTCCTCGCGCACGGTGCGGTTCTTGGCAGGCGGGTCTTCCGTGTGCCGAAACAGATCCACGCCCACGACTGCGGCGCCCCCGGCGAGCAGCCGAGCCACTGCCGGCACGGGCCGCCCGCCCTCGTCGGTGAGCGATCCGCGGCCCCGGTCGCTGAGCCAGACGATGACGTCGCCCTTCCAGGCGTCGGGGGCGAGGAGCGTGACGGCCACCTCCTCGCCATGCGTCGTGTTGCGGACCACGCCCTCCGAGCGGCGGATGCCGTCGGCCAGGGCATCGTCCGCTAGCTCCCACGCGACCGTGCCCGCGTCGGCGAACGACCGCCCTACGAGCGTCTCGAAGGCCGGTCGGATCACCTCCGCCATGCCGTCCGCCGTGGCGGCGAGCCGCCCCACGGTCGCGTCGGAGTCGGCCGCTAGCCACGCGAGCAGCCGCTTCTCGAAGGCGGGATCATTCGCCGCCGGGGCCGGGTGGTCGGCATCCCAGACGGTGAGCTGTTCCCGGGAGAGCGGCTCGTAGTCCCGCTCGATCACGGGCGCAGGCAGCCCGAGCCGGAAGTGGCGATTCACAAACGTGTAGAAGCCCGAGCGGGTCACGGCGTTGTAGTTGTGGGGAAAGTGCTCGCCCCGCTGGAGCGCCACCGCGTCCTTGGCCCCGAGCAGGCCGTAGAGCCGCTGGAGCTCGGGGAATCCCTTGGTCGCGAGTTCCTTGGTCCAGTCGTTGGCCGTGTTCATGCCCTGCGGCTTCGGGGCGAAGAGGGCGGCGAGCTCGACGTTGCCGGTGCCGATCCGCAGCAGGCTCGCGTTCTCGCAGGTGCAGCCCCCCTGCATCGCCGTGCTCACCATCACCACGGGATAGGCGAGCGTGAGCCGGTCGTCGATCGCGGCCAGGATCATCGTCTGCGTGCCGCCGCCACTCGAGCCGGTCATCGCGATCCGCTCGGGGTCGACCTCGGGCAAGGACAGTAGAAAATCGAGCGACCGGACCGAGTTCCAGGCCTGCAGGCCCATCACGCTCTGGAGCCGGGCCTCGGCCCGTGGCGCGTAGAGGCCCCAGCCGGTGGCGGCGTTCATCTCCGGCCGCTGCTTGGCGAACCGGTGGACGAGCTCGTGCGAGAGCTGCAGGCAGTCGGACTCGCCGAGCATGTCCCACTGCCAGACGACGCAGCCCATCCGCGCCGCCTGCACGCAGAGCGACTGGAAGCGGCTGCGGCCGCCCTGCTCGAACCGCTCCTCGCCGCCGGCGATCTCGGCCCGGAGCTTGTCGGGCGTCTCCTCCGCCAGCCGGGCGTTTCGCCAGTGGCCGTGGGCGAACAGGATCCCGGGCACGCGGCCGGTGATGTGCTTGGGCCGATAGAGATTGCCCGTCACGAACAGCCCCGGGACGCTCTCGAAGAACACCTTCTCCACCGTGTGGTCGCCCCGGTCGATCCGGCCGTGGATCACCGCCTGGAGCGGCGTCTTCGTGGGCTCGGGCCAGAGGCCGAGCGACACGAGCACCCGACGGCGAACGCCCTCGCGGCGGGCGGGCCAGGCGGCCGCATCGGCCGGCGGCGTGAACGGAAAATAGCCGTCGAGCGTCTTCAGGGGCCCGAGCCGTGAGTCGTCGGCTGTCGCCGGGGCGCTGGCGACGGTGATGGCCAGGATCGCGAGGGCGGCCGCGAATGAGTGCGACCGGGCGGCGAACGGCATGCTTGCTCTCCCCCCGTTCTCTGACTGTCAGGCGAAGATCGCCTCGACTGGCTTCCCCTTGCCGTCTTCGGTGGCGTAGAAGGGCCGGCTCTCGATCTCGTAGGCGGTCTTGGGGCTCACGCCCAGCGCCGTGAACAGCGTAGCGTGCAGGTCGCTCACCGTCACGGGATGCTCGATCGCCATGCAGGGCCGCTCGTCGGCCGTCTTGCCGTGGACGAAGCCCCGCTTCACGCCGCCGCCGAAGAGCACCACCGAGGAGCCGCCGGTGAAGTGGCGGTGCTGGCCGTAGTGCTCGGGCTTCTGCAGGAAGTCCTTGGGAGAGTTGGCCTGGTCGCTGGCCGTCGAACCCGGCTGCCCCTCCACGATCATGTCGCGGCTGAACTCGCTGGCGATCACCACGAGCGTGCGGTCCAGGAGTCCGCGGGCCTCCAGGTCGCGGATCAAGGTCGCGATCGGCCGATCGATCATCTGGTGGAGCTTGGCCACCCGCTCATGGCCCCGCTCGTGGGTGTCCCAGTGGACGAACGGGATATATTCCGTCGTGACCTCGACGTAGCGAGCGCCGCGCTCCACGAGCCGGCGTGCCAACAGGCAGCCACGGCCGAAGCGGCCGTCGTCGCCCCCCATGTCGTACCGCTCCTGCACCTCCTTCGGCTCGAGCGTGATGTCGAAGGCGTCCTTCTCCTTGGCCCCCAGGAGGCGGTGGGCGTTGTCGAGGCTGCGGAGCATCGACTCCTGGTGGTAGTCGCTCGTGAACTCGGTCTGCGGCGAGGCTGCGAGCAGCCGCTTGAAGTGTTCGTAGCGGCTGGAGAACCGCCCGGCCTCCATCCCCTTGGGCGGCCGCACGGCCAGGGCCGCCTGCTCAGGGAAGGGGAGGTTCATCGGTCCGAACTCGCTGCCGAAGAAGCCCGCGGTGGTGAAGGCCTTGATCTCCTCGTTCTCGCCCACTCCCTCCAGCCGCTGGCCGATGTTGACGAAGGCCGGCATCACGGGATTGCGGGGCCCGAGCACGCGGGCCAGCCAGGCGCCGATGTGCGGGCAGGCGACCGTCTGCGGGGGCACGTAGCCGGTGTGCCAGTGGTACTGATGGCGCGAGTGGAGGATGCTCCCGAGGTCGGGCTGGACGTGGGAGCGGATCAGCGTCGCCCGGTCGAGCACGCTCGCGATCTCCGGCAGGCCGTCGCAGATCCGCACGCCGTCGATCGCCGTCGGGATCGAGGGAAACGTGCTGATCACGTCGGCCACCGCCAGGCCCGGCTCGAAGGGCTTGTGCTTCTTGGGATCGAAGGTGTCGGGGGCGGCCATGCCGCCGGCCATCCAGAGCACGATCACCGAGTCGGCCTTGGCGGCCGGATGGACGAGCGTCGCCGCGCCGCTGGCCCGGGCCCGCGGCTCTGGGAAAGCGAGCGTGGTGGTCGCGGCGGCGGCCAGGCTCTTGAGGTAGTCGCGGCGGGTCAGCATATCGAACGGCTCCTGCGGGATCTGTGGTCTCAGCGGATGAGTTGGAACTCGGGCAGCATCACGACGGCCCAGAGGCAGTCGGCGACCGTCGCGGCGTTCGGCTCCGGCCCGAGCAGCTCACGCGCGGCGGCCTGTTCGCCGGCGGTGGGCGGACGAGACAGCGCCGCCCGGAAGATCCAGCCAGCGAGCGCGTCGGGGTCCGAGCCATGGGCGGCGAGGATCGCCGCGCCGCCGCGGGCGAGTTCGTCGGCCAGCGGCTGCTCGTTGGCCAGCCGGATCGCCTCGAGGGTCGTCAGGTCTTCGGGCCGGCTGGTCACCACCTGGTCGCGGTTGGGCCGACCGAGGGCCGCCATCAGGGGCGTGCCCTTGATGAGCGAGGCCCGCACCATCGGCAGGCCGGCGGGCGCAACGCCTTGGAGTAGCTTGCCCGCGAACGCGGCGTTGCCGCCGGCCCAGATGGTCTGGTTCTCGACGACCACGGCCGGCTTCCAGTCGGTCGGCTCCTTGCCCTTCGGAAATCTGCCTCGGCCATCGGCGGCCGCGGCCGTCCACTGCCACGACCCGTCGCTGGCGACCATCCGCTCCGAGCCGTCGGGCAGCCGCGCGCGGATCTCGGCCCGCAGCGCAGCCGGCCCGCCGGCCGCGGCATTAGCGGCCACGACGACGACCTCGTTGGAGCCCGCGCGGAGGTCGCCCGTGATCACGGCGACCGCCGGCTCCGTCCACTCGGGACTGGCCGCGACCCGCTTCCCGTTGACGAACACGGTAGCCTGATTGTCGGCCGTGACCACGGCGGCCGCGTGTGCCGGCGCGGCGGGCAGATCGAAGGTGGTTCGGAACGTGAGCTTCTCGCCCGGCGGCGAGGTGGCCTGGGCGTTCGACCAGATCCACTTCGCGACCGGCTCCGGCCCGCCGCCCGCGGGCGGGTCGAACCGCACTACCGCCGCGTCGGGCTTGGCCGGGGCGGTGCCGGTCAGCTGCCAGACGGCGTCGGTGAACTGTTCCGCCGTCATCCGCCGCGGCAGCGGACCGCGGAAGAGATAGTCTCCGCCCCTCGGCTGGCTCGCGACGGCCGGCGTGGCGGCGCCATAGGCCTCCGAGGTGCAGATCGTGGCGAGCACGTGCTTGACGTCCCAGCCGGAGTCGACCAGATCGGCGGCCAGGACCTCGAGCAGATCCTCGTCCCAGGGAGGCAGCCTGAGGGCGTCGACCGGATGGACGATGCCGCGGCCGAGCAGCCGGGCCCAGAGCCGGTTGACGAGGTTTCGCGAGAGCCAGCCGTTGCCGGGATTCGTCATCAGGGAGGCGAGCTGCTCGAGCCGCTGGGCGGGCTTCGCCGCGGGGTCGACCTGGCCGAGTTCCGCGAACGGCCAGGCCGGTTCGGCCTGCCTGCCGGTGGCCTTCTCGCAGCGGTGCAGTTCGAGCGGCGTGGCCGAGGCGATCGCCGCCAGGTCGTAGGTTTGCTTGAGCGTCCAGCGATCCACGAACGAGTCGTGGCAGCTCGCGCACTTGAGGTTGATGCCCAGCAACGTCTGGCCCACGTTCTGGGCGAACTGGATCGGCACGGTCTGGCTGGCGTTCACCGTGCCCCGCCAGACGATTCCGTCGGTGAAGCCCCGCGACTCCTCGGTCGGGGCGATGAGTTCCCGCACGAACGCGTCGTAGGGCTTGTTGGCCACGAGTGAGCGGTGCAGCCAGCCGGTGATCTGCCGGCGGCCCCCCGTGATGAAGCCCGTGCCCGAGTAGTCGTTACGGAGTAGGTCGTTCCAGAAGGAGAGCCAGTGCTCGGCGTAGGAGAGCTTCGATTCGTCACCGAGCAGTTCCGCCACGAGCCGGGCCCGCTTGCCGGGATCGCCGTCGGCCGCGAAGGCCTCCACCCGCTCCGGGTCGGGGAGCAGGCCCACGAGATCGAGGCTCGCGCGGCGGATGAACGTCCGATCGTCGCACCGCGGCGGCCGGGGGATCTTCTGCGTCTGCCAGTATCGATCGACCGCGCGATCCACGGGATTGTCGCGGCCGTCCACGGGCGGCGGCAGGTCGACTGTCCGCAGCGTTAGCGGAGGCTCCCAGGTCGCGCGGCCGAACGTGAAGCCGGCCTCCCACGGAGCCTGCTCGTCGATCCAGCGGCGAAGCAAGGCGATCGCCTCGGGAGGCAGCGGGTCGCCGTCGCTGGGCATCCGCATGTCGGGGTCGGTGCTCGTGATCCTGGCGACCAGTTCGCTCGCGCCGGCGTTTCCGCCGACCATCCCGGGGGTTCCCGAATCCCCACCGGCGATCAGGTCATCCCGCGTGTTCAGCGAGAAGCCTCCCTGGCGGGCGGCCCCGGTGTGGCATTCACCGCAGTGCTTGGCGAGCAGCGGCACGATCTCATGGGCGAAGTCGACGGCCCGCGCTGCCGGGGCGAGGCCCAGACACCAGGCAGCCGCGATGGCCACGATCACCGGCCGGCAGCCGGCGAGCGACCGTGGTCCACCGGTTGCAGGCCTGGCCGCTGGCATCGGCACCGTCTCGGAAGGGAGTTCGCTGGACCGCCGGTCGCCGGCCGGGAAAGAACCCGTCGATGATAGCACGGCCACTTCACCCCAGCCAGCCACCGGATGGGGCTTCCCGCGGCTTGCCACTCGGGTGAAAGCCGCGTTGCGGCCCTTGCGCAACCGGCCTATAGTCCCGCCCCCGCGGCCGGAATAGGCCGCGTCCGGCAGGAGGCTGGCGACGGCATGGACGACGGACACGGCACGACCAACGACGACGTGATCCTGGACCGCGGCCGCACGATCCTGCGGGCCGAAGGCGAAGCCGTGCTCGCTGCGGCCGCCGGCCTCGACCAGGCCTTTTGCCGCGCGGTGCGGCTCATCGAGGCCTGCACCGGGAGCGTGGTGGTGACCGGGATCGGCAAGGCCGGGCTCGTGGCCCGCAAGATTTCCGCCACGCTCGCCTCCACCGGCACGCCCAGCCACTTCCTCCATCCGACCGAGGCCATGCACGGCGACTTGGGCGCACTCCGCGGCGACGACGTCGTGCTGGCCCTCTCGCAGTCGGGCGAGACCGAGGAGATCACGCGGCTCCTGCCCCACGTCGTTGCCCGGCAGGTACCGATCGTGGCCCTCACCGCCCGGCCCGACAGCACGCTCGGCCGCGCGGCCACGGTGGTCGTATCGACCGGGAGCATCCGCGAGGCCTGCGGCCTGGGGCTCGCACCATCCACGAGCACGACCTTGTTGCTCGCGCTGGGCGACGCGGTGGCGCTGGTCACCTCGAGCCTGCGACGGTTCACCTCCGAGGACTTCGCGGCCCGCCATCCCGGCGGCAGCCTGGGCCGGCAGTTGATGCTCGTCGAGGATGCCATGCGGCCGCTTTCGGAGTGCCGGCTGGCCCGGGCCGATGAGACCGTCCGCGTGGTCTTTGCCCGCCCCTTGCCGGCCCGCCGCACTGGCGCCGTGCTGGTGATCAACGCCGGTGTCCACCTCGAAGGCATCTTCACCGACAGCGACCTTGCCCGGCTCTTCGAGCACCGACATGACGCCCTGCTCGACGCCCCGATCGGCCAGGTCATGACCGCCCGGCCCACGACAGTGCCCGCGGGTACGCGGCTGCGGGATGCGGTCACGATCCTCGAGACGCGACGAGTCAGTGAACTGCCCGTGGTCGAGGCGGACGGTCGCGTGGCCGGCCTGCTCGACGTCGTCGATCTCGTGGGGCTCGTGCCTCACGAGGCGATCCACCTGCCCCAGCCGCGGCAGCAGGCGGCTGCCTGACCCGGCTCTGAAAGCCTGCATGACCAAGCCCTCCGACCTCGACCGCCGCTTGGCCCGCGTGCAGCTCCTGCTGCTCGACGTGGACGGAGTCTTGACCGACGGCGGCGTGACCTGGAACAACCAGGGCATCGAGTCGAAGACCTTCCACATCCGTGACGGCCTGGGGCTCAAGCTCTGGCAGCGGGCCGGCGGCCAGGCCGGCATCGTGACCGGCCGCTCGAGCCACGTGGTGCAACTGCGGGCCGGTGAGCTCGGCATCGGGATCGTGCGGCAGGGTGTGGACGACAAGCTGGCGACGACGGCCACCGTGCTCGCGGAGTGCGGTGTCTCCTGGGAGGAGACCGCCTTCATCGGCGACGACCTGCCGGACCTGCCTGTGATCGCCCGGTGCGGCGTCGGAATCGCCGTGGCCGACGCCTGCGCTGAAGTCCGGGCGGCGGCGGCCCTGATCACGACTTTGCCGGGTGGCCGGGGAGCGGTGCGCGAGGCGATCGAGCATCTGCTCCGGGCCCGGGGCGGCTGGGAGGCGGTCGTGGCCCGCTACTCACTCCGCGCCGGCTGACCGCGGCCAAGCCCTGCCATCCGCCGCCAAAACCACCCCGCCGCCGACCCACCCGCGCTGAACCACCGCGATGGAACACCGACTCGGACGCACGCTGCGGGTATTCCTCGTGATCCTGGCGACGGCCGGGTTCTACCGGCTCACGGTCATGCCGCTGGTGGAGCCGAGGATCGACGAGACCACGACGGCGCTCGAGATGACACCCGAGGAGGCGGCGGCCATCAGAGCCCGGGCCGACCAGCGTCTGGCCGCCCTGGGCGACATCTTTCCGGAGGGCGCCTGGGAGCGGGACGAGCCGATCGTGCTCGAGAGCCGACAGATGCGGCTGTTGTTTAAGGAATACCAATCGCTGCCCGACGGCCGCGTCAACCTCGTGCCCTGCACGCTCGTGGTGCTCTCCGACCGCAACCGCGTGGCTGACGGGTCGGTCGGCCGCACGATCGTGATGCGGGCGCCGCAAGGGGCGGTGCTGGAGTTCGACGAGCCGCTCGATCTCAGGCAGGGGCGGCTGGCGCGGCTCGTGGGCGGCAGCCTGCGCGGTCAGGTCACGATCCGCGGCACGCCGTCGGCCCCGGGCGCCGAGGATGAGATCGAGATCGTGACCCGCGACCTCGAGCTCGACGAGCTCGAGATCAGCACCGGCGAGACGGTGCAGTTTCGCTATGGCCGCTCGAGCGGCAGCGGCCGCGGGCTGGTGGCCGTCCTCAAGCCGCGGCCCGGCCAGCAGGGAGGAGCAGGCGACCCGCTCGGGCAGGGACCGAACGTGGGCGGCGTCGACTCGATCCGCCTCGAGCGGGACGTGCGCATGCGGCTCGAGGGGCTGGAGGGGGGGCTCCTGCCGGGCGCTGAAGCTGCCGTCGTTGCCGACCAGCCGGCGGCGCAGGCCGGCGCGCCGGGGTCGGCCTCCCCGGGAGTGCCTCCGGCCGCGATCCCTCCCCCGCCCGTGCTCGTCAGCTGCCGGGGCAGTCTCTGCTTCAATGTCTCCGCCAACGTGATCACCCTCGAGGATCATGTCGACGTGCTGCGGGCCATGCCCGACGGCGGCACCGATCAGCTCACGTGTGACCTGCTGGCGATCCTGCTCGGCACCGACGCGGAGGGGCAAGGCGATCCCGCGCCGGGCGGGCTCAAGCCGCAGGAGATCCAGGCGAAGGGCACGCCGGTGGTCGTGCGCAGCACCGCTGGTGAGCTCGAAGCCCGCGCGGCCCGCCTCGGCTATGAGCTCGCCACGCGGCGGATCCTGCTCGACGGCCCGGAACCGGTCTCACTCATCGCTCGGGGCTCCGAGATGGAGGCGCGCAAGATCGACTACTGCCCGGGCCCGCCGGGCGATCCCGGCTCGCTGATGGCCGTCGGGCCCGGCTGGATCCGCGTCCGGTCGGAAAACGCCCCGCCGGCGCAGGCCCGCTGGCAGCAGTGGCTGCGGATGCGGCCCGACGGAACCGGCCACGTCGTCTCGATCGCCGGCGATGCTGACGTGACGATCGAGACCCGCGGCAGGCTCGCCGCCGCCGAGATGCACCTCTGGCTCGAGGTCGTGAAAGACGCTGCCGCACCGCCACGCAGCGCCGCCTCCGGCCCCGACCTTTCTGGCGTGAAGCCGTCGCGGATGCTCGCCCGCGGGATGGTCGAGGCCGAGACGGATCAGGTCTCGGCCCGCACCGATCGGCTCGAGCTCTGGTTTCGCGAGGAGCGGAGCCAGCCAGCGCCCCCAGCGGCGGTCGCTCAGACGCCACCGCCGCCGGTGCCCGTCGCCGTGGCTCCGGTCGCTCCGCCCCCGGCCGCACCTCCGCGCCGCGGCCGGATGACGGCCACCGCCGCCCTGGTTCGTGGCCTGGTCACGCTCTCGCCGCGGGGCAACGATCTCGCCGAGATGTCGATGGAGGGGCAGGTGAAGGTGGTCGAGGAGCCCTTGCCCGGCGCCACCAAGCCCGGGATTGAGATCGCCGGCGAGCAGGTGCAGCTCTCTCGTCCCACCGGGTTCGACGCCCGGGCCGTGGTCTCCGGCCGACCGGCAATCGTTCGCGGCCAGGGGCTCGACCTCTCCGGGCCGCTCATCGAGTTTGACCGGGGCCGCAACCGCGTCGTGGTTGACGGGGCGGGCACGCTCGCCTTGCCGATCCCGGCCGGCGGCGGGCTCGACGCCCTGGCACTCGCCGGGCCGGCACCACGGCCCGCAGTCGGGCCGGCCGCCGGGGTCGATCCCGGCAAACTCGACGTCACCTGGCGGGGCCGGCTCGACTTCGATGGCCGCACGGCCCGATTCAGCGACGAGGTCGTGGCCGCGACCCCCGAGACCACAGTGCGGGCCGGTGTGATCGATGTGGTGTTTGACGAGCCCTTCGACTTCGGCGGCGACCGCCGCCCGCCCGGTGGCCGGCAGCCCGAGGTGGCCCGCGTGGCCTGTGGCGGCGGCGTCAAGATTGAGAGCGAGATGATCGACGACGCCGGCGAGAGGTCGCGGCAGCGGCTGTTTGTTCGCGACCTGGTGGTGGAGCGGGCCAGCGGGGATGTCTCGGGCACCGGGCCGGGCCGACTGATGAGCACCCGCGTGGGCGGCTCGCCGGCGCTCAGCCTGCCGGCCGCCCCCGGCGCGACGCCACCGGTGCGTCCGGTGGCCGCCGCCGGGCAGGCTGAGCAGCTCCAGTATCTGGGCGTCGACTTCCAACGCGGCCTGCGGGGCAACACCCACCGCCGGATGATGGAGTTTCACCAACGCGTCGAGGCGATTGCCGGGCCGGTCGCCGGCTGGGACGACGCGCTCGACCCGCATGCCGCCGGCGGGCTGCCTGCGGGCGTGGTGGCGATCGCCTGCGACGCACTCGGTGTCGGCCAGGCGCCGCCGTTGCCCGGATTGCAGCGGAACACGCTCGAGCTCGCCGCCGGCGGCAACGTGCTCGTGGAAGGGGAATCGTTTACCGCCAGGAGCGCGAGGCTTACCTGGAGCGAAGCCAAGGATCTGCTCGTGTTCGAGGGAGACGGCCGGAGCGACGCCCAGCTGTTCCGCCAGCTGAAGGTCGGGGCTCAACCCTCGAGCGCTTCGGCGGGCAAGATTCTCTATTACCGCGGGCTCAACCGCGTCGACGTCGAAGACGCCCGCTTCCTTGATCTCGACCAGTTGGGCCAGGGTCCGTTGCCGCAACTCCCGGCCGGGCCGCCGGCTCCCGGCCAGCAGGCCCCCTTCGCCCCCCGGCCCGTGCCGGGCACGTGAACTGCTCGCTCACGGTCGTATACTCGCGGCCCGTAGGACTCCCGCCCCGCCTTGCCGCCCATGCCACCGCTTCCCGACCTACTCCCGGCCCGCCTGCGGGTGATCGATTCGCACACGCTCGGCGAGCCGACGCGGCTGGTGATTGACGAGGCGTGGGCGGGCCTGCCGCTCGGGGCAGGCTCCGTGCGGCAGCGGCGTGACGTGTTTCGCGAGCGGTGCGATCATCTCCGGCGAGCGCTTGTGGCCGACCCGCGCGGAGTCGAGGCGCTGGTGGGCGTGGTGCTCGTGCCGCCGGCCGACCCCGGCTGCGACCTTGGGGCCTTCTACTTCAACCGCGTCGGCTACCTCGACATGTGCGGCCACGCCACGCTCGGCCTGGCCGTCTCGCTTGGTCACCTGGGGCGGATCACTCCCGGGGCGTTTCGCCTCGAGACGCCGGCCGGCATCGTGGGCGTCGAGTGGCACGGCGGCACGGCGGCGACGTTTCAGGGCGTGCCGCCGCGGCGGATTCACCGCGACCTCGCGGTCACCCTCGACGACGGCGCGACCGTGACCGGCGACGTGGCCACCTCGGGGCTGTGGTTCTTCATCAGCCGCGACCACGGTCTGCCGCTGGAGCCGGCGGCGATCCCACGGCTGCGGGAAAAGGCCTGGGCGATCCGGCGGGCGCTCGAGGCCGCGGGCATCACCGGCGACGCGGGGGAGACGATCGACCACGTGGTGCTGCTGGGGCCGGCGCACGAGCCCGGCCACGACGCCCGCAACTTCGTGCTCTGTCCGGACGGCGCCTTCGATCGTTCCCCCTGCGGCACGGCGACCAGCGCGCTGGTCGGTTGCCTCCATGAAGACGGCCGGCTCGCCGAGGGAACTGTCTGGCGCCAGGAAAGCATCCTGGGCGGTCTCTACGAGGCGACAATCCGCCGGGTGGGCGGCGTGCTCGTGCCCAGCGTCCGTGGCAACGCCTGGGTCTCCGCCGAGACCATGCTCCAGTTCGCGGCTGACGACCCATATCGGACGGGGCTCGGCTAGGCGATCCGGCGGGACTCTTGCTCGAGCCGCTCGAGGATGAACCGGATCACTTCGGGCGAGACCTTGTCGTAATACTCCTGGCTGTGGCCGCCGCCGCGAGGTTCGAGGATCGCGGTGTATGGAATGCCCAGGGCGGTGAGCTTGCTCTGGAGGCGGACGGCGCCGTCGTACCAGTGCGTATCGGCCGGATCACAGGCGAAGAACTGGTGCCGGGGCCAGTTGAGCGGATGAACATGGAGGATCGCCGTGTCTTGGCGGGCGCGCTCGACGTCGCCGTAGATTTCCCAGAGCGTGTCGTAGAGTTCACCGTCGGTCCGCTCGTGGGCCTCGCGCATCGCTGCATGGAAGTCGATCGCCGGCGAGATCGCAGCGGCCACGGGAAAGATGGCAGGCTGCCGGTACGCCAGCCGCAGCGCTCCCTGGCCTCCCATGCTCGTGCCGACAACGGCGATCCCGGGCGGGCGGACGCCGAACCGCCGAGCGACTTCGGCGACGACCGGCCCGACCACGTGCCGCTCCGCTGAGACCGCCGGATCGAAGCCGGGCGAGATCTGGTCGAGCCACCACGAGCGGCCGGTCCGCGGGGCGATCACGGGCAAGCGAGCCGCCTCGATGAGGTCGCGGAGCACGGGCAGTTCTTGGAGCCAGCGTTCGCGCACGCCGTGGAGGTAGATCAGCGCCCGGCCCGGGAGTGGGTCGGCCGGCACGTAGATCTCGCTGGGGTGGCCGGCGACGTCGGTGACGAGCCAGCCGGGACGCGAGGGAGGCAGGGAACGCATGGCGGGGCGGGGGCAAAGCGGGGGCGTGTGGACCGAGGGGATTGTAGGTTGTTCGGTGCGGCTCG
>Ga0247833_1003395_pt1 | contig 21402 bp, 17 predicted proteins | sample LaCruzMarch2015__7_FD_187117 | JGI IMG/M metagenome (GOLD analysis project Ga0247833, IMG submission 187117) | Freshwater microbial communities from meromictic Lake La Cruz, Castile-La Mancha, Spain - LaCruzMarch2015_8m | ecosystem: Environmental > Aquatic > Freshwater > Lake | place: Spain... | reverse complement strand
CCTAAAAAAAGGCACGGAGCAAGAGATTCTCAAGGGGATGTATCGGCTGGAAGGCGGGCCGAAATCCTCCAAACCTCGGGTTCAGTTGATGGGGAGCGGAACGATCCTGCGCGAAGTCATTGAGGCTGCAAAGATGCTCGACGCCGATTTTGGTGTGAGCTCCGATGTCTGGAGCTGCCCGAGTTTTACCGAATTACGCCGCGATGGCATGGAGTGTGAGCGGTTTAACCTATTAAATCCCGGTGCAAAGCAGCGCACTCCTTTTGTCGCACAGCAACTCGAAGGCCATGAGGGTCCGGTCGTTGCGGCTACCGATTACATTCGACTGTTCTCCGACCAGATTCGGCCCTATATCCCCGCTGGCCGGCGTTTTACGACGCTAGGTACCGATGGGTTCGGTCGCTCGGATACTCGGGCGAAGTTACGCGAGTTCTTTGAGGTTGACCGCCGTTATGTTGTGATTGCAGCACTACGTGGTCTTGCAGAAGAGGGCAAGATCAAGCTGTCGGTTGTCGAGGATGCGATTAAAAAGTATGGCATCGCAACCGGCCGTCCGAGCCCGATGTCCGTCTAACCCCAACGCGCAACAGGAGACACACATGGCAGCGATTGAGTTAAAGGTTCCGGACATTGGGGACTTTAAGGATGTAGAGATTATTGAGGTCTTGGTGAAGGCGGGCGATGCGATTGTGGTCGAGCAGAGTCTGATCACGGTGGAGTCGGACAAGGCCTCGATGGAGATACCGGCGAGTATTGCGGGCAGGATTGTTGAGATGCGGGTGAAGTTGGGCGACAAGATTTCAGAGGGTTCGGTGTTGGCGATGATTGAGCCGGCATTGGCATCGGCGGCCTCAGCACCAGCAGTAGCACCACCACCAGTACCACCAGCACCAGCAGCACCAGCAGCAGTAGCACCAGCGACCCCTTCCAGTGCATCGATCTCGCCAACACCATCACCCGAGTCGGCAGCGTCAGCGGGTAGTGCGGGCAATACTGCACCGGTAGGCCCTGCGCACGTGTCACCGGTAGACGATACGCACGTGGTAAAGCCCCATGCCTCTCCCGGAGTTCGTAAGTTTGCCCGTGAGCTAGGTGTTGATCTGCATCGCGTCCGTGGAAGTGGACCAAAACAGCGGATCACGCAAGACGATGTCCGCGGCTATGTGAAAGGGGTTATCACAGGAGCGACCGTCCCTGCGCAAGGCGGTGATGGTGCAGCACTCGGATTGATTGCCTGGCCGAAGGTTGATTTCGCAAAGTTTGGTCCGATTGATCCAAAGCCATTGTCGCGGATTAAGAAATTATCGGGCGCTAACCTGCATCGTAACTGGGTGATGATTCCTCACGTCACCAATAACGACGAGGCAGACATTACAGACCTTGAAGAATTTCGTGTGTCTCTGAATAAAGAGAGCGATAAGACGGGCGTTAAATATACGATGCTGGGTTTTTTAATTAAAGCAGTTGTAGCGGCGCTAAAGAAGTATCCCGAGTTCAACAGTTCCCTCGATGGTGATCAGTTAGTCTATAAAAATTACTATCACATCGGGTTTGCGGCCGATACACCAAATGGGCTTGTTGTGCCAGTTCTCAAAGATGCCGATAAGAAGGGGTTGTCAGAAATTACCAAAGAAACCTCTGATCTCGCCAAAAAAGCGCGTGATGGCAAGCTCTCGCCCGCAGAGATGCAGGGGGGTACCTTTTCAATCTCATCGCTGGGCGGAATTGGTGGAACACACTTTACGCCCATCATCAATGCACCTGAGGTTGCAATTCTGGGGGTATCGAAGTCCTACTATAAGCCGGTCTGGAATGGCAAAGAGTTTATTGCGCAGCTGACGCTGCCCTTATCGCTATCCTATGATCACCGGGTAATCGATGGGGCTGCTGCTGCGCGGTTTAATAATGTCTTGCGGTCCTTGCTAAGCGATTTTCGTCGAGCAGTCCTTTAGACCTAAGAACCTGGAGACACACATGGCAGCGATTGAGTTAAAGGTTCCGGACATTGGGGACTTTAAGGATGTAGAGATTATTGAGGTCTTGGTGAAGGCGGGCGATGCGATTGTGGTCGAGCAGAGTCTGATCACGGTGGAGTCGGACAAGGCCTCGATGGAGATACCGGCGAGTATTGCGGGCAGGATTGTTGAGATGCGGGTGAAGTTGGGCGACAAGATTTCAGAGGGTTCGGTGTTGGCGATGATTGAGCCGGCATTGGCATCGGCGGCCTCAGCACCAGCAGTAGCACCACCACCAGCACCAGCAGCACCAGCAGCAGTAGCACCAGCGACCCCTTCCAGTGCATCGATCTCGCCAACACCATCACCAGAGTCGGCAGCATCAGCAGCACCTCGGCGCTACGGTGGCAGAGTCGACATCGTCTGCGAGACGCTGGTTCTGGGCGCTGGCCCTGGCGGTTATTCGGCCGCATTCCGTGCAGCAGATCTTGGCTTAAATACCGTGATGGTCGAGCGCTACGCGAATCTCGGTGGTGTGTGTCTAAACGTCGGTTGTATTCCCTCGAAGGCACTCTTGCATGTCGCCTCCGTGATGGATGAGGTGAAGGGATTTGCAGCCCATGGCATCAGTTTTGGTGAACCAACGGTTGATCTGGAAAAGCTTCGCGGATGGAAAACCCAGGTGGTCGGTAAGCTCACCGGGGGGCTAGCGGCCATGGCAAAGGCCCGTAAGGTCCAGGTCGTGCAGGGTCTTGGAAAATTTCTGGATGGCTATCACCTTGAGGTCGTGGGTGATGAGGGCAAGAAGACGGTGATTGGTTTTCAAAAAGCGATAATCGCCGCAGGCTCTGAGGCCGTGAAACTCCCCTTTATGCCAGACGACGAACGGGTCGTGACCTCAACAGGTGCGCTGAAGCTGAAGTTTCGCCCCAAGCGAATGCTCGTCATCGGTGGCGGCATCATCGGTCTTGAGATGGCGACGGTCTACTCCACGCTGGGTGCCCGCATTGACGTCGTCGAAATGCTCGATGGTTTGATGCAAGGTGCTGATCGTGATCTCGTAAAGGTCTGGCAGAAATTTAATGCCCATCGTTTTGATCGAGTGATGCTGAAATGTAAGACAGTGGGTGCAGAGGCGAAGGCCGATGGTATTCATGTTCAATTCGAAGGAGAAGGCGCACCAAAAGAGCCGCAGATCTATGATCTGGTGTTGCAGGCGGTGGGCCGCAGGCCAAATGGGGCAGCGATCGGTGCGGATCAGGCGGGTGTTGTCGTAAACGAACGGGGCTTTATCCCGGTTGATTCTCAGATGCGGACGAATCAGCCTCATATTTTCGCAATCGGTGATCTCGTAGGCCAGCCCATGCTTGCGCATAAGGCTGTTCATGAGGGTCATGTAGCGGCAGAGGCTGCCGCGGGCGAGAAGAGTTTCTTTGATGCCCGCGTGATTCCCTCCGTGGCCTATACCGATCCCGAGGTGGCATGGGTTGGGGTTACGGAAGAGGAAGCAAAAGAGAAGGGCATGGCGATCGAGAAAGCCGTATTCCCGTGGGCGGCATCTGGCCGGGCTATTGCCAATGGCCGCGACGAGGGTTTCACCAAGATCATTGTTGATCCGACTACCCATCGAGTGATCGGTGGGGCGATGGTGGGAACCCACGCCGGCGATATGATTGGCGAGTTCGCATTGGCAATCGAGATGGGCTGCGACCCTCACGACATTGGCAAGACGATTCATCCGCACCCAACACTTGGAGAGTCGATTGGCATGGTGGCAGAGGTCTTCTCAGGCACGTGCACTGACCTGCCGCCGATGAAGAAGAAGTAGACCGATTTCATCGGGCCCAAGGATCAACTAGGGTGAAGTACCGAGACGAAGGCTGGGAAGCTAAAAAATGCCAGTGTGGTGGTGATGAGTACGATCTTTGCAATCCGGCCCGCATCGGCGCCGAATCGCTCGGCAAGTAGCGTGACATTGCTGGCACTTGGCAGCGCACCCAAGAGCACAACGATGGCAATCGTAGCGGGATCAATACCGGCGCCAAGTTCATTGGCGATAGCGAACCCTAATGCAATGATGGCCGGATGAGCCAGTAATTTGATAGCCACAATGGAATAGATCGCGGTCTCAATGGGGGGCGCCTGTCCATCGATCTTGGATTGCATCGCAGAGCGGGCCAAGACTGCTCCAATCGTGAAGAGCGCCGTCGGTGAGGCTGCGTTGCCCAGCAGCCCAACAGTGGACTCAAAAATGGCAGGTAGCTGTGCGTCCAATCCGGAGGCGAGCACGCCTAGGCAGATGGCCCAAGGCATTGGGTTGCTGACCATGCCTTTAAAGGATTGCTGAATCGAGGCACTAAAGGCCTGGTCGTTGTCAGGCGTGATCCGAGATAGACCAACACAGAGCGACGAAATAATCACAATATCAATAAAAATCGTGACAATCACCGGGCCTGCTGCTGATGCTCCAATGATTGTGAGCAGTAAAGGGGCGCCCATATAGCCCGTGTTGGGAAATGTCGCAACCAGTGCGCCTAAGGCTGTGTTGTTCCAGTCCAGCCGCTGACGCCGGCTGATCACAATCGCGATCGCCACCAGGAGTAACGAGCATAGTAAGTAAACGGCCGCGAGAGGAAGGTTTAAGAGCTGCTCGATCGGTGTATTGGACCCATAACGAAACAGCATGCAGGGCAGTGCAAAGTACAGAACGAAGATATTAAGACCCGTGATGGCACTTAAGGGAAGCAGGGTAGTCCGTATTGCGACATACCCTGCAAGAACTAAAAGAAAAAACGGTGAGGTGACCGTTAAGATGCTCAGCACGAGGACTTTTTGTGGGCATCGACCTGGAGATGGACTTGGGAAGGCGCGGTTCCGCCCGTGTGCTGCCGAGCGGCTACCGAGCCCTCCACCTTCAGGACATCAAATACATCTTGCGTAATCAGTGGACTGAAGGCTTGAAGCTCTCTAATCTCCATCTCGGATAGATCTTTGTGTTGGGCTACCGCCGCGCGAACCGCCAAGGCAACAGCCTCGTGGGCATCACGAAAGGGTAGGCCTTTTTTAACAAGATAGTCCGCAAGATCGGTTGCCGTTGAGTAGCCCTCGAGGGCTGCAGCACGCATCACATCTTTTTTAACCTCGAGTCCTGCCATCATCTCTGCAAACACGCGAAGGGTATCGAGGATCGTATCGGCAGTATCAAAAAGCGGCTCCTTGTCTTCCTGATTGTCTTTGTTGTAGGCCAGTGGCTGACCCTTCATGAGCATCAGCAAGGCCATGAGGTGACCCGTTACACGGCCAGCCTTGCCCCGGGCGAGCTCGGGTACATCTGGGTTTTTCTTCTGCGGCATGATCGAGGAGCCCGTACAGAACCGGTCCGGCAGATCAATAAATCCCATGCGAGGCGTCATCCACAGCACGAGCTCTTCCGAGAGCCGTGAGATATGAGTCATGATTAGCGCGCAGCATGCGGTAAATTCAATTGCGAAATCCCGATCGCTTACCGCATCGAGCGAATTCTGGGCAACACCCTCAAATCCGAGTGTCTTGGCGACCCGCTCTCGATCAATGGGGTAGGAGGTTCCTGCAAGGGCGGCCGCACCGAGGGGTAGCTGATTCACGCGTTTGCGACAATCGGAGAGTCGTTGCTGATCGCGCGAGAACATCTCAACATAGGCGAGCAGGTGGTGCCCAAAGGTAACGGGCTGGGCAACCTGAAGGTGGGTGAAGCCCGGCATGATGGTTTCGGCATGGGTCTTTGCTTGTGAGAGAAGGGCGTGTTTTAGTGCAGCAAGCCCGCGTTGAATCTCATCAATCGTGGCCCGTGTCCAAAGCCGGATATCGGTGGCGACCTGATCGTTGCGGCTTCTCGCCGTATGCAGCCGCTTGCCTGCATCGCCAATCAGGTCGGTCAACCGCTTTTCGATATTGAGGTGCACATCCTCGAGGGCTAAGGTCCAGTTGAATTTTCCCGCATCGATTTCGGTCTGAATCTGGCCTAAGCCCGACTGAATATCGGCCAAGTCCTTCGACGAAATCAGCCCCACATGGGCAAGCATCTCCGCGTGGGCGAGTGAGCCTTGAATATCAAAGCGTGCCAGACGTTGGTCGAAAAAGACCGAACCGGTATAGCGCTGAACGAGCTCTGAGACCGGCTCATTGAACCGGCCGGACCAGCCTTCATTTTTCTTGGAGAATTGTTCGGTCATTTGATTGATACACTTCGAAATATGTGGATTATTGCATCGCGCGAAAGCCGTTTGGCCATGTGGCAGGCCGAACACGTACAAAACCTGCTCGCCAAGGCCTGCGGCACGTCCGTCGAGATCCTTGGAATGACCACCCGTGGCGATCAAATTCTCGATCGAACCCTCTCCAAGGTCGGCGGTAAGGGTCTTTTTGTCAAGGAACTCGAAACCGCCCTCGAGGAGGGCAAGGCCCACCTCGCGGTCCATTCCCTGAAAGATGTCCCTATGGAGTTGCCCGAGGGGTTTGAGTTGGCCTGTGTCATGGCCCGCGAAGACCCGCGTGATGCCTTTGTGTCCAATGAATTCCCAAGCCTCGAGGTCCTGCCCAATGGCGCCATTGTCGGCACATCGAGCCTGCGGCGAGAGGCTCAGCTTAAGGCACGTTTTCCTTTTTTGAAGATTGTGCCTCTGCGCGGCAATCTGGATACCCGACTCAGTAAGCTTGACCGCGGCGATATGCAGGCGATTATCCTTGCCGCGGCTGGCCTTAAGCGACTCGGCCTTGCACAGCGAATTCGCCAGGTCATTGCGCCCGATGTCTTACTGCCTGCGGCCGGCCAAGGCGCCCTTGGCATCGAGATCCGCACTGATGGAGATGCCATCCGGCGGGCCTTAGTGCCGCTGGCCGATGACAAAACATTCCGAGAGGTCCGCGCCGAGCGAGCAGTCTCGCGGGCCTTAGGCGGCAGCTGTCAGGTGCCTTTGGCGGCTTATTGCGTTCAAGAGCCCGATGGCAAGACATTACGATTACGTGCTCTGGTGGCCATGACCGATGGCACCCGGGTACTTCGCGCCGAGTGCGTTGGCGTTGATCCGGAAGCCCTGGGCCTGGAGGCAGCAAAGGAACTCTCCGATCAAGGCGCGCAGGCGATCTTGCACGCTTTGGGTGTTGCGTAGCCCACGTCTTGCCCTGTTGACCCGCCCGCAATGGCAGGGTGAAGAAACGCCGCGGCTTGGCGATGCGCGTCTGCTGCATGCCCCTTTGCAAACGCTTGAGCGCTGCCCGGTAGCGATCGCCGATTTAGAGGCGATCTTTGTGGCGCCAGACCCCTGGTTGGTCTGCACCAGTCCAGCGAGCGTACAGGCCTTGCAGGCTTGGCTAAAGGAATTCGGCAATCATTTGCTGGCTATCCCAGGGTTGCGTTTTGCTGCCGTGGGCAGCAGTACCCGCGATCAGTTAGCAAAACGACTTACCGATGGGTCGCGCCAGATTATCTGTCCGCTGTCTGATGAAACTGCCGATGCAAATGGGCTCTTAGCAGTCTTTGATTCAATCCAGCGAACGGAAGGTTTTGATTGGTCTGCGCAGACCTTGCTGATTGTTGAAGGGCAAAACAATCGACCCACGCTTGGCGATGGTTTGCGCGCGCGAGGTGCAGAGGTAATTGCGGTTGGATTTTATGCGCGACATGATCAGGATTGGGAATCGACGATCTGGGATAGATTTAAGCAGTATGCGCATTCAGAGCTCGCGGTGATCGTGACATCAACGGGTGTGATTGATCGATTGCTTGGTCAGTGCCGGGCACGCGGGATTGACCCAACACAACTGCTCTGGTGTACCCAACACCCAACGATTGCGGCACGATTACGGCAGGCCGGCTGCGAGCAGCTGCGACGGGTTCGTCTGGACCCACAATTTCTAACGGGTGATCTCTTTGACCATGAATTCGGCTGGTAAGACTTTTCTTGCGGCGCTCACGCTATCTGGCCTGCTCGGTGTGGGTTGGTGGGTAATCGAGCGGCCGCAGTCCGAGATCGATCCCTTCACATCTACGCCGCAGCCTGCCCAACCCGGTGTGGCGCCAAATACCGCCATTGAAGTGGCAGCCAAGGAGACTTCAGACCCTGGCCTGCCTAAGCCGGATGCAGCGCTTCTGGCTCAGATCGAAGCAGCCAGTCTGAAGCTTGACGGGATCATCTTGAGCGTTGACCAGATGCGTTTGGTGTCTGCACCGCAGCCCCTTACCGCGCAGCAGTCTATTGCAAAGTCCTCAACTGCTCAGTCATCGGCCGCGCACGCATCAAGCCCGCAAGCCTCAGAGTCGCTCTGGTCGAATATTGTTCGGGCCATCAAGGCTCAGCTCGTTGAGGTTGTGCAGATAAGGCGCGTCGAAAACCCGGACACACTTTTTCTAACGCCTGAGCAGGGCGCATTGGTCATTGAGCGACTGCGGTTGCGGCTCTTATCAGCACGTATTGCATTGTCGTTGCGACACGACAAACTCTTTATCCAGGATCTTGATCAGGCAGAGCAGCTGCTATCAAAGGCATTCGATCCAGAAGACCCGCGGGTTGTTGCGGCCAAGCAGGGGATTGGCGACATAAGACTACTTAAGGGCCGGCTATGAGGCGGCTTTTCGGGCTGCTCGTGCTTCTCACCTTGGCCGTGGGTGCGGCCATGTTGCTGCAACTGAGTTGGGGAAACATTACCCTCTGGGTACCTCCATACCGAATTGATTTGTCTTTGCAGGCCGCAGTAATTGGACTTTTTTTGGCGCTGGTTGCCACCCTCATGATTGCCAGAATTCTGTCGGGTTTTTTAGAGCTTCCCGCGAGGGTCCAGCGTTATCGCAGGCTTAGACAGCAAGAAGTCCGTTTGCAGACCCTCTCCCAGATGATTCTCGATTACTTTGAGGGCCGTTTTGCACGGGCCATCAAACAATCGCATCAACTGAAGGATGATCTAGGCCTGCGGCAGGCCTCAGCCGGCACGATCGCTGCAGCCAATGCCATTACGGCTAGCGCAGCACACGCGATGCACGAGCGGCCCTTGCGAGACAATGCTATCGAGGAATTAAATCGCCTTGCTGTTGGTTCGTCTAAAGATCAACTGGCCGATCAGGCCGCCGTCGCGGCGTTGCTGGCCGCCGAATTTGCTCTCGATGAACGTAAGGGCCAGCAGGCGCTCATGGCCTTGGCGCCGTTAACCCAGAAAGAGAGTCGTCAGGTCCACACCATGCGTCTGGCGCTGCGGGCAAACCAGCAGGTCGGAAACTGGGACGAGGTGCTGCGCATTGCAAGACTTCTAATGAACCGAAAAGCAATCACGCCGACCGTCGCGATTCACTACAAACAGAGGGTGGCTGATGCGTGGATTGCGGACGGCCGTCACCAAGAGGCGATTGCCCTCATTGAACAAGTCTTGAAGAACAACTGGGACTCGGGCCTCGCCATGCGCTATGGTCGTTGTGAGGGGGTTGCGAAAGACCAGCTCACACAACTTGAGCGCTGGTTGAAGGCCCATCCACAGGACCCTGAGTTGCACTGGGCGCTTGGCCGGCTCTGTCAGCGCGAGAGGCTCTGGGGTAAGGCACGACTGCATCTGGAGACATCACTTCGAGTAAGACCGATGGTTGAAACCCATCTCGCTTTGGCCGAGATTGCAGAAAGCCTCTCTGAAAACGACACCGCCGCACTTCATTGGAAGGCGGCGGCGCGTTTGGTCTAACGAGTTGCGTTGCGTGACGCGTAAGGCTTAGCTCGCAAGCGGAAGAATTGGCACGATCAAGAGTGCAACGATATTAATGATCTTGATCAGCGGGTTCACGGCAGGGCCGGCGGTGTCTTTGTAGGGGTCGCCTACGGTATCGCCAGTAACGGCCGCCTTGTGCGCATCCGAACCTTTACCGCCGTGATGGCCATCTTCAATGTATTTCTTGGCGTTATCCCATGCGCCACCGCCTGTACACATCGAGATCGCTACAAATAGGCCAGTCACAATCGTGCCCATCAGCATACCGCCCAAGGCTTTTGGTCCCAGTACGAGGCCCACCACGATTGGCACCACCACTGGCAGCAGCGAGGGAATCAGCATCTCTTTAATTGCAGCCTTGGTGAGTAGATCCACGGCCACACCATATTCCGGCTTGCCTGTGCCATCCATAATGCCTTTGATCTCGCGAAACTGGCGGCGGACCTCAGTCACCACTGCGCCTGCGCAGCGGCCAACGGCTTCCATTGCCATTGCGCCAAACAAGAAGGGAATCATGCCGCCAATAAATAGGCCAATGATGACTTCGTAGTCCGAGAGATCAAATTTAATTGCGTGACCCATGCCCTCGAGGGCGTGCGTATAGTCGGCAAAGAGTACCAATGCGGCAAGGCCTGCAGAGCCGATGGCATAGCCTTTGGTCACCGCCTTCGTGGTGTTACCTACGGCGTCGAGCGGATCGGTGACATTACGCACCTCAGGGGGCAGTTCCGCCATCTCAGCGATACCGCCCGCGTTATCGGTGATAGGGCCATAGGCATCAAGGGCCACGATAATTCCCGCCATCGAAAGCATACTTGTCGCTGCAACTGCAATACCGTAGAGCCCAGCAAACTGGAAGGCAACCCAGATCGCTACGCAGACCGAGAGCACGGGCAGCGCGGTGGAGCGCATTGACACCGCAATACCTGCAATGATGTTCGTTGCATGGCCTGTTTCTGAGGCAGCAGCGACATGGCGCACGGGCGCGTACTCGGTCGCGGTGTAGTACTCCGTGATTACGACCATCGCAGCGGTCAGTCCAATGCCAACAATCGACGAGAGCCAGAGATTCATGACCGTTAAGCCGGGTACATGTGCTGCAGCACCTGCCATTAACCAGTCGGTTACGAAATAAAACGCAACGATTGAGAGTACCGCTGCAACAATCAGGCCCTTATAGAGCGCCGTCATGATCTTGCCAGTGCCAGAATATTTCACGAAAAAGCAGCCAATGATTGACGCGATAACCGATACGCCACCCAGTGCCAAGGGGTAGATCGCAGCCTCTGCCGCAATGCCCTTAATCGTGAGCGCACCGAGCAACATGGTGGCAATGACCGTCACGGCATAGGTCTCAAACAAGTCGGCCGCCATTCCTGCGCAGTCGCCCACGTTATCGCCCACGTTATCGGCGATAACGGCCGGGTTGCGGGGGTCATCTTCGGGAATACCTGCTTCGACCTTACCCACTAAATCGGCACCAACGTCTGCGCCTTTCGTGAAGATGCCACCGCCGAGTCGGGCAAAGATTGAGATTAGTGAAGAGCCAAATGCAAGGCCAATTAATGGGTGAAGGGCCTTCAAGATGTCTTGGGTCTGGGTGAGCTGGAAGGCGTAAAAACCGGCCACGCCGATAAGACCCAAGCCAATCACGAACATCCCCGTAATGGCGCCGCCTTGAAAGGCGATAGCCAGCGCAGGATTAATTCCTCCACGGGCGGCCTCGGCGGTGCGGACATTGGCCCGCACATTGATATTCATGCCGATAAATCCGGCCGCACCGGAGAGAATCGCACCAATCGCAAAGCCCACGGCAGTATTCAAGCCAAGGCCGGGAATGATCGCGATGAGAACAAAAATCACGACCCCGACGATTGCAATGGTTCGGTATTGGCGTGCCAGATAGGCCGATGCACCGGCCTGGATGGCCGCTGCGATTTCCTGCATCCGCGCATTACCGGCCGGCTTGGCCAGAATCCAACGGCTCGAAATAACACCATACACAATGGCCAGAAGGCCACAAATTAAAGCCAAATTCAGTCCCATCGACATGGGGTTCTCCTTTTATTGAAATTCTGTTTTCAAACACTCCCGGTCTACTTCGACTCTCGTCACGCCTGCGTGACGGCTGCCTGCCCGGGGAATCCCTTAGAATGCCTAGGCAACACCCATCATTCTGACACAGGGAGCAGCCCCCAAATGGCCTTAAAAAATGTGACCGCTGGAATTAACGCCCCTGAGGAGTTCAACGTCATTATTGAAATACCGGCAATGTCAGACCCGATCAAGTACGAGGTCGACAAAGAAACCGGGGCTCTCTTTGTGGATCGCTTCATGATGACGGCCATGCATTACCCCTGCAACTATGGCTATGTACCTGAGACGATCGCCGACGACGGCGACCCGGTCGATGTTTTGGTGATCACGCCTTTCCCCGTCTCGGGCGGGTCGGTCGTGCGTTGTCGACCCTTAGGGGTTCTTCAGATGGATGATGAAGCCGGGGGCGACGCTAAGTTATTGGCGGTGCCCACCGACAAGATTCTGCCAATCTACAAGCATTGGAAAAAGGTTGAAGACATTAACCCCGATCGCCTCGCCTCGATTCAACATTTCTTTGAGCACTACAAAGATCTAGAAAAGGGCAAATGGGTAAAGGTGCAGGGCTGGGAAGGCCCTGAGTCTGCAAAGCGTGAAATTATTGAGGGGTTAGCGCGCTATAAGCGGGAGACGGGCAGCTAAATGCTCAAAGTCGCTCTGGCGCAAATAAATAGCCGGGTCGGCGATCTGGCCGGCAATGCCGAGAAAATTCTTCAGGCCGCAGTTGCCGCCCAGTCCCAGGGTGCTGCCGTCTTGCTCACTCCAGAGCTCTCTTTAACAGGCTATCCGCCAGAGGATTTATTACTTCGCCCCGCCTTTACACGGGCCTGTGACCACCAGCTCTTGGTGCTTGCCGAGTCGTTAAAGCCACTGACCGAGATCACCGTGATTGTGGGCCACCCCCGGGCCCGTGAGCAGCGTCGGTTTAATGCGGCAACCGTAATTCGTTACGGCAAGATTATCGCGACCTACGGCAAGTTAGAGCTGCCAAATTACGCGGTATTTGATGAGCAACGCTATTTTGATCCGGACGGTGCACCCTGCTTGTTTGAAGTGAATGGTGTTCGGCTTGGTGTCAATATCTGTGAGGACGTCTGGGCCTCACGGGCCCCGGCCATGGCCAAGGCTGCCGGTGCAAAGATTTTATTGGCAATGAACGCCTCTCCGTTTCATATCGACAAACAAAATGATCGAATTAGTGTAGCCCGCGCAAATGTCTCAAAGCTGGGCCTTCCAATTGCCTTTTGCAATATGGTAGGCGGCCAGGATGAATTGGTTTTTGATGGCGGATCTTTTGTGCTTGACGGTGAGGGTAATGTCATCGCCCGTGCTAAGCAGTTTCAGGAAGATCTACTGATCGTTGATTTTTTTGCTAATGCAGCCGCCGATGAGCAGCAGGTCCACCGAATTGAGCCAGAATTATCAATTGAGCAGCAGGCCTATCAGGCCCTCGTGCTGGGTACCCACGATTACGTTACAAAAAATGGATTTAAAGGTGCCACTATCGGTTTATCGGGAGGGGTTGATTCAGCCCTGGTCTTCGCGATTGCGGTAGACGCATTAGGCCCTGCGAATGTACGTGCCGTGATGATGCCTTCGAAGTACACGGCGGCAATCAGCATCGAGGATGCGACCGCCTGCGCAGCAGCCTTTGGGGTCTCAATTGAGTGCATTGATATCGAAGGCCTGAAGACCACTTTTGATCAACAACTCGCTCCACTATTTAAGGGGCTCGCAGAAGACCTTACCGAAGAAAATCTCCAGGCTCGTATCCGGGGCACACTGCTGATGGCAATCTCAAACAAGACCTCCACACTTGTTTTAACGACGGGCAATAAATCCGAAATTGCGGTGGGCTACTGCACGCTGTATGGCGATATGGCGGGGGGGTTTGCGGTCATCAAAGATTTGTTTAAGGGGATGGTCTACCGCCTGTGCCATGAGCGCAACCGCGTAGCGCTTGCGCAAACCGGTAAAACCTTGATTCCAGAGCGTATTCTCACCCGCGCGCCCAGCGCCGAGTTGCGTCCTCATCAGACCGACCAAGATAGCCTGCCGCCGTATGACGCCCTCGATGACATGCTGCGCCGCTACATTGAGGATGGTGAGAGTCGCGACGGACTAATTGCAGCCGGTCATCCACCCAAGGAAGTCGATCGGGTGCTGCGTATGATCCGGATCAGTGAGTACAAGCGCCGACAGTCACCTCCGGGTGTGAGGATCAGCCAGCGTGCGTTTGGTCGTGATTGGCGTTACCCTTTAACGAATGGTTTTATCGAGCAGTGACTTATTACCCAAGAGGCGACTAACGTGAAATTAATTACCGCGATTGTGAAACCCTTCAAACTCGATCAAGTCCGTGAGGCACTCGCCGATATCGGGGTCAGCGGACTAACGGTGACCGATGTCAAAGGATTTGGCCGCCAAAAAGGCCACACCGAGGTCTATCGAGGGGCCGAGTACGTTGTGGATTTCTTACCTAAAATCAAAGTCGAAGCGGTCGTCGCCGATGATCTCTGCGAACGCGCCGTCGAGGCAATCGTGGCTGCAGCCCGAACGGGCCGCATTGGCGATGGAAAGATTTTCGTGCGTGGTATTGATCAGGTCATCCGCATCAGGACCGGTGAGACGGGTGACGCGGCTGTCTAAGCAATACCCGTACCGCACCGCTGCCACCATCGTTGGCGGGCGCCTGACAGAACGCCAAGACCTCATCTTTTTGTTTTAACCAGGCGAGAACCTTGCCCTTTAGCACTGGGGTTCGATTGGCCGACCCCAGCCCCTTGCCGTGAATGATGCGCACACACCGAATTTCCCGGTTCGCACACTGCTTTAAAAAAATCGTAAACGCCTCTCGGGCCTCGTCGCTGCGCAGGCCATGCAGATCGAGGCTAGCCTGAACGACCCAATGGCCGCGGCGCAGTCGGCGAACGGTGTCGCTCGAAATCCCATTTCTAGAAAATGATAGGTCGCCATCACTATCCATCACGCTCTCGGCCGTCATATCCGAGAGTTGTGACTGGCTTAGTGCGTCGGCCTCGTCTTCAAGCCGCTTCACCGGTATCGGCCGTGGCTTTGGCTTCGAGGTAACGGAGGGCGGCTTTGGTGTGGGCGTAATCGGCTTTGCGCCGACGACAGCCGCCAGAAACAGATCCCGCTCTGCGGTCATTGGATTGGCTAATCTTCCAGATAACGCTGGGCATCGAGAGCAGCCATACAGCCAGTCCCAGCGCTCGTGATGGCCTGACGATAGATGTGATCTTGAACATCGCCTGCCGCAAATACACCGGGAATGTTGGTGGCTGTTGCATTACCTTCAAGCCCGGCCTTGGTCTGAATGTAGCCGTTGTGCATGGTGAGTTGACCCTCGAAGATGTCGGTGTTTGGTTTATGGCCAATTGCAATAAACACACCGTGCACTGCCAAGTCTTTTGTTGCGCCGGTACTTGAGTGTTTGATTCTTACTCCTGTGACACCACTGTCGTTGCCGAGTACCTCATCGAGGTTATGATTCCATTCGATCGAGACATTGCCGCCTTTTGTTTTGGCAATAAGTCGATCAATCAGGATTGGCTCGGCACGAAACTTGTCGCGACGGTGAATCACCGTGACATGCTTAGCAATATTGGAGAGATAAAGCGCCTCTTCTACGGCGGTGTTGCCGCCGCCGACCACGCAGACGTCTTGCCCTTTGTAGAAAAATCCATCGCAGGTCGCACACCCTGAGACCCCTTTGCCCATGAAGGCTTCCTCTGAGGGGAGGCCCAGATACTGCGCAGAGGCACCTGTGGCGATGATCAGCGCATCGCAGGTGTATTGATCTGCATCGCCAATAATACGGATGGGGTTCTCCGCAAGCTTGGCGGTATGAATGTGATCGAAGATCATCTGGGTCTTAAAGTGCTCGGCATGGGCCAAGAACCGCTGCATGAGCTCAGGGCCTTGAACGCCATTGGGCTCGGCCGGCCAGTTCTCAACATCGGTGGTGGTCATGAGTTGGCCACCCTGTGCCAACCCGGTAATCAATACGGGGTTAAGGTTTGCGCGTGCTGCATAAATAGCGGCGGTATAGCCGGCAGGCCCAGAGCCTAGAATGATCAATCGGTGGTGCTGGGTTTGGGATGCTGTCATCGGGCAGGCCTTTATAAAAATAAGGGTGAATCGGTGTTGAAATAGGCGCTATCGAGCCCTCGCGGGCGAGAAATGTCGCGACACGGCACAATTATAGAAATTCACAGGGGCTTGCGCCGGTTTAGGCCCAGAAAAGGAGTTCATGGCTAGTCGTAGTGCTCGATCAACAACACGCCCTGCGGGCCGGGTTACGCGCCGTGGGTCCGCACGGTCCTCGGCCATTGGCGCGGGGCCTGAGGGCGATGATCCTAGGCCAATATCAGGCTTTGCGGCCGAATTACGATGGCTGGCATGTGCAGCGGCTTGCATCTGGATCTTTCTGTCGCTGATTTCTTGGTCTGCCCAAGACGCGGGATGGTTTCAGCAGGGCTCACAGGCCGCACCTTCGAATCTTCTAGGCCGCTTTGGCGCCTGGACTTCAGATTCCCTGTTGTTTGGTTTCGGTTTCTCATCGGGATGGCTCGTGGTGCTCATGGGCATTCTCGCATTCTCGGGATGGCGCTATGCACGTGAGTTGCGGGAACAACAGCGGCTCGGATTGGGTGCGACGACTGGCATTGGGGCAGATTCCCGGCTCATGACCGGGTTGCAGTGGTTGGGTTTTGTTATTTTGGTGATCGGGAGTTGCACCCTCGAGGCTCAGCGCGTGAGCCTTGGGTCGAGCCCCATCGCCTTTATGCCGGGCGGTGTGTTGGGCAGTGTTGTGGGCAGCTTTGGCGATTGGGCCCTTGGGGCAATTGGGCTTACCCTCTTTGCCTTGGTCTGTATCGTCTTTGGCCTTGCTTTGTTTTTAAGGTTCTCGTGGATCGATGTCTCAGAGCGGGTTGGCCGTGCTGCAGAGATGCTGGTGGTGGCCTTGCGCGAGAAGCTCCAGGATCGCGAGGATCGTAAACTCGGCGAGTCTGCGGCCACTGAGCGTGCGGATGCACTCGAAGAGAAGCGTCGCCAGCGAGAAGTCGAGCATGGCCTTGAGATTAAGCCCGTCGCTGTGGCTGAGCCCTCTAAGAAAGTAATTGAGGCAAAGCAGCGTGAGAAACAGCGACCGTTGTTTACTGAGATCTCCGCTATTGGCGGGCTGCCGCCATTGTCTTTACTTGATGATGTGGTCGCCCAGACGGAGACAGTCGCTCCCGAGACTCTGGAATTTACATCACGGTTAATTGAAGGCCGCTTGGCAGATTTTGGTGTGCAGGTAAAAGTGGTGAGTGCACAGCCAGGCCCCGTGATTACCCGCTACGAGATCGATCCCGCACTCGGCGTTAAAGGTTCGCAGATTGTGAATCTTGGAAAAGATCTTGCGCGGGCACTCTCCTTAGTCTCCGTGCGCGTCGTGGAGACCATTCCCGGCAAAAGCCTTATGGGTTTAGAACTTCCCAACCCGAAGCGTCAGATGGTTCGTTTATCGGAGATCCTTGGCTCGACAATCTTCCAAGAGCACGGCGGCGTATTGCCGCTTGCGCTTGGCAAGGACATTGCCGGTGCGCCCATGGTGGTCGATCTTGCGAGAATGCCTCACCTGTTAGTGGCCGGTACAACAGGGTCAGGAAAATCGGTGGGCGTTAATGCGATGCTTCTGTCCTTACTCTACCGGGCAACACCTGCCCAAGTTCGATTAATCATGATCGATCCAAAGATGTTGGAGCTCTCAATCTATGAGGGCATTCCCCACCTTCTGACGCCGGTCGTCACCGATATGAAGCTTGCAGCGAATGCCCTGCACTGGTGTGTTGGTGAAATGGAGCGACGCTACCGCACCATGAGTAAGCTCAATACTCGAAACCTCGCGGGCTTTAATCAGAAAGTCGAAGACGCCATTAAAAAAGGTAGCCCAATTCGCGATCCACTTGCCAACCCAGAAGATCCCGAGGCGCCAACACTTGTAGCGCTGCCACAGATCGTTGTCGTGATCGATGAGTTGGCTGATCTCATGATGGTAGCCGGCAAAAAGATTGAAGAGCTGATCGCTCGTCTTGCACAAAAGGCACGTGCCGCCGGCATTCATTTGATTCTGGCCACTCAGCGGCCATCGGTCGATGTAATTACCGGATTAATCAAGGCAAATATTCCAGCTCGAATTTCATTTCAGGTCTCTAGCAAGATCGATTCCCGTACGGTGCTTGATCAGATGGGAGCCGAGGCCCTGTTGGGCCAAGGCGATATGCTGTTCTTGGCCGCCGGCACAGGCCTGCCGATACGAGTGCATGGCGCGTTTGTTGCGGACGATGAAGTGATGCGGGTTGTGAATTACATCAAGCAGACGGGCGAGGCCCAATACGACGAATCCATTCTCGATGGCGCCGACCAGAGCACTGGCGGCACGTTTACCGCAGGGCTTGGCACAGAGGGTGGCGGCGGAGAGTCCGATCCACTCTACGACGAGGCCGTGGCGATTGTGTTGAAACACCGTCGTGCATCAATCTCGCTGGTTCAGCGTCATCTACGCATTGGCTATAACCGCGCTGCAAGACTGCTTGAATCGATGGAGCAGGCTGGGGTTGTGTCGCCGATGCAGAGTAACGGCAACCGCGAAATTCTGGCCCCTAATTCCTCGGCCTCATGAGGAGGCGCATGATCAAGCGTCTTGTGATCATGAGTCGTGGTCCAAGCCTTAGCCTGTTAGCCGCGATCTGTTGTTGGGCCCTTGCGGCGACCAGCCCCGCGGGGGCACAGTCTGCGGTGGTGGACCGGATGATCGAGAGTTTAGCCTCCACCCAGACCTTATCTGCTGATTTTTCACAGACCACGGCGGCGAAGTCGGCACGTCTACGCTCTGCATCGGGCACGTTTTACATCTCAAAGCCGGGGCTATTGCGCTGGGAGGTGAAAAAGCCTTACCCACAGATTCAACTGCTCAACGACAAAGAGTTTTGGCTGTTTGACGTTGATCTTGCACAGGCCTCGGTGCGGCCAGTTCATGCCGCAAACCTCACGGGAATTGCAGCACTACTTCTGAATACCAATAGCCTCACCCGAGAGCAGCTCCTGAGTCGTTACGGGTTTTCAGATCTCGGCGCTCGCGATGGCCTGCAGTGGATTGGTGTTACACCCAAAACTGCAGAGCCTGGGATAACGAGTCTGGCCGTGGGAGTCGATTCTGAATCGCTCTTAAGACGGTTTGAGATCCACGATAATCTCGGCCAGGTTACCCGCATTGAGCTGACCCGTATTTTAAAGAACGTGGCTATCGATCCCAAGCTCTTTCAGTTCATCCCGCCTGCAGGCGTGAGCGTGCTTCGTGCGCCCTGATCTGCCCCTGGCCGAGCAGTTAAGGCCGCAGTCGATTCACGATGTTGTGGGCCAGGCCCATCTCCTCGGTGACGGTAGACCACTGCAGGCTGCCGTCGCCAGCAGGCGGCTGCATTCCATGATTCTCTGGGGCCCTCCCGGCGTTGGTAAGACAACCCTTGCACGGCTATTGGCGCTTGCCTGTGGCGCAGAGTTGGTGGCGATCTCTGCAGTCTTAGGTGGTGTGAAAGAGATTCGTGAGGCGGTTGAGTTTGCCCAAAAAGCTAAAGAACTAGAGCGGCCCTGTGTGGTGTTTGTGGATGAAGTTCATCGGTTTAATAAGGCCCAGCAGGATGCATTTCTGCCTCATGTTGAGCAGGGACTCTTTGTGTTTATCGGAGCAACCACGGAGAACCCCGGCTTTGAAGTCAATAGTGCATTGCTCTCAAGGGCGAGTGTCTATGTGCTAAAACCCTTGGACGACGCTGCGATGCAAGAGATCATTGAACGCGCCGTAGTGCTTTATGGTGCAAGCCCACCGCTAATCGAGCCAGTGGCCAAACAGCGCCTGATGGCCTACGCCGATGGTGATGCCCGCCGCCTACTCGGCGCGCTTGAGTTATGCATTCCAAGGGCGTTGCAGGCGACACAGCCGATCGATGATGCCTTACTCGATCAGATGTTGCCTCAGTTAATGCGGCAGTTTGATAAAGGTGGCGACGCATTTTACGACCAGATCTCGGCCCTCCATAAATCAGTACGTGGTAGTGACCCAGATGCGGCCCTGTATTGGTTTGCACGCATGGTCGACGGTGGTTGTGATCCCCGCTATATTGCAAGGCGTGCGATTCGAATGGCGATTGAAGACATTGGATTAGCCGACCCGCGAGCGCTCACCATGGCCTTAGAGGCAGCCCAGACCTATGAGCGGCTTGGTTCTCCCGAAGGAGAGTTGGCAGTTGCGCAGGCCTTGGTGTTTATGGCCAGCGCGGCAAAGTCAAACGCGGTCTATGTGGGCTACAAAGCGGCGCTCGAGTTTGTACGGGATCGTGGCTCCGCGCCAGTGCCGGACCATCTGCGAAACGCACCCACATCGCTTGCGAAGTCTATGGGTCATGGAAAAGCGTATCGCTATAGCCAGGATGAGCCCGATGGGTTTTCAGCAGGCCAGCGCTATTTTCCTGAGCAAATCAAGAACCCGCCAGAGTTTTATAGGCCTGTCGATCGGGGAATGGAAAGTAAAATTTCAGAAAAGCTTGCCGTATTACGTAGTCGAAACCAGAAATCTTGAGTATTAAACTAATGAGCCACCATGATTGATCCACAGTTACTAAGAAAAGACCTTAATGCCGTAATCGCGGGACTTGCCCGCAGGCACTACACGCTCGACGGGCAGGCCTTTGCTGCCTTGGAGGGCCAGCGCAAGGCTGTACAAGTCGAGACCGAGACTCTTCAGTCTCAGCGTAATGCGTTATCCAAGCAAATTGGTGTCGCCAAGGGCAGGGGTGAGAGCGCAGAGGCCTTGATGGCCCAAGTCAACGAGATCGCCCGCAGACTTGAAGCACAGGCGCAGACACTTGAATCTGTGCAGGCCCGGTTAAACGATTGGCTGCTCACGATTCCAAACATTCCGCATGAATCTGTCCCAACAGGAAAAGATTCAGATCAAAACCAGGAGGTTCGCCGTTGGGGCTCGCCTCGGGGTTTTGCATTCGAGGTCAAGGACCATGTCGATGTGGGTGCCGCCTTAGGCCTTGACTTTGAAACAGCAACGAAGATTGCAGGTAGCCGGTTTGCATTGATGCGGGGTGATATTGCACGCTTACATCGGGCGCTTGCGCAATATATGTTGGATACGCATACGGCCGCGCACGGGTATCAAGAATGCTACACACCCTATATCGTTAATGCGGAAAGTATGATGGGGACGGGTCAGCTGCCCAAGTTTGCGGACGATTTATTTGCCGCCAAAAAAGGTGGCGCAGAGGGGGCGGGTGAAACCCTCTATTTAATTCCTACCTCTGAAGTGTCATTGACGAATATCGCGCGCGACGTAATTTTTGAGCCCTCTCAGATACCGCTAAAGCTCACTGCCCATACACCCTGTTTTCGATCTGAAGCGGGCAGTTATGGCCGCGATACACGAGGCATGATTCGCCAACATCAGTTCGATAAGGTAGAGATGGTTCAGATCGTTGATCCCGATCAGAGTTACGCAGCCCTCGAAGAAATGGTTGGCCATGCGGAAGCGATTTTGCAAGGCCTTGAG
>Ga0247833_1003388_pt1 | contig 21448 bp, 13 predicted proteins | sample LaCruzMarch2015__7_FD_187117 | JGI IMG/M metagenome (GOLD analysis project Ga0247833, IMG submission 187117) | Freshwater microbial communities from meromictic Lake La Cruz, Castile-La Mancha, Spain - LaCruzMarch2015_8m | ecosystem: Environmental > Aquatic > Freshwater > Lake | place: Spain... | reverse complement strand
ATCTGTTGGCTCGTCAGTGGTGCCGGCATCACCAGGGCCATGCGCATCGGCCCCAGGGTCAGCAGCCCCGCTCCCAACCGGCCAACGAGCTTGTCGCCAACCGGTCAACCTGATTGTCGCCGGACAAATACCGACGGTCGCCGGGAGCTGCTGGGCCTCAAGGTGGGCGACAGCGAAAGCGAGGGCTTCTGGAGCGACTTCCTCGCCTCGCTCAAGGAACGCGGCCTGACTGGCGTGAAGCTGGTGGTGAGCGATGCCCACGCGGGACTCATCAAGGCGATCCGCAGGAAGTTGCAGGGCTGTGTGTGGCAACGCTGCCGCGTCCATTTTGCCCGCAACCTGCTGCAGTGCGTCCCAAAGGCCCATCAGGGCATGGTCACCGCCGCGTTGCGCAGCGTGTTCGCCCAGGAGAACGCAACCGAGATCCTCAGCCGCTGGGATGACCTGGCCGCCTCGCTCGCTGAGCGTTTCCCCAGGGCCGCTGAGCTGATGAACCAGGCCCGGGAGGACGTGCTGGCGTTCCGCCACTTCCCTGCGCCCCACTGGCGCAAGATCTGGAGCACCAACCTGCTCGAGCGGGTCAATGAGGAGATCAAGCGCCGCACCAGGGTGGTCGGCATCTTCCCCAACGACGCCGCGATCACCCGTCTGGTAGGAGCGGTGCTGCTGGAGCAGCACGAGCACTGGCAGCTGGAGGGCCGCCGCATGTTCTCCGCCGAGAGCATGGCCGCCATCCCGGAACTGGAGGATCTGCCGACACTGCTCAGCGTCCCCGCCTGAGAGGTGCAACACCCAGTCCCCAGGCGATCAAGGCCTGTGCGCCCTGTGGGGGCGCACAGGCCTTGATCGCCGCCCGGGGGGCGGTGCTGCAACCACTGGGCTGCACAGACCCCTCCCGCTCACAACACAGCCGCGATCAGATGAGAGACTTGACAAGTCAATCGTCTCGTTTCATCGTGGATGAACGAGGTGCATCTGCGCCTCAGGAATGACAGTCCGTCATTCCACCCTGTTCACCCTCTGATCAGGGAATTCGGGCCTCGGCTTTTACACCACGCAAAGAGACGCGGCCTCGAACCCACCAACAATGCCACCGAGAGAGCACTGCGCCAGTCGATCATCCAGCGCACAATCAGCCTTGGCGTCCAGTCCGCCAGCGGTGCCATCTGCCGCAGCCGATTGCTCACGGTCACCACCACCCTCAGGCAACAGGGCCGGGATATCTGGCAGTTCCTGGAGCAGGCCTGGATCGCCCATCACCGCGGCTGGCCGATGCCATCGCTGTTGACGGATCCCTGAGTTCAGCAGCAATACAAGCATTGCTTCTTTGCTCGCTCAGCGAAGGGCGAGCAGGCGTGAACTCGCGTGGCGGCGCGTCCCAACCCCTGAATAGTTACCAAGGTGGTTTGCCCCGGAGCCCAGGGGACGGAAGGTCTTTAGCTATTGCATGACCAGTTCTCCCAGGCAGATCCATTGCTGTCACTAGGATCTGGGCAGATTCATGGGCGTCTGTGGAGAGGTGCGGTGTTCGGTGCTGGGTCATCTACGCGCAACAGGATCCAAGCAGCGCCTGCTGAGACGAATGGACGGGCACAGGCGGCTGTATTCGTCCAAGATATTCATGAATTTGAACCTGCGCCCATCCATTTTCTGCACGCACTGTAGCGGCAATTGGCAACTGAACAGCATACTGCGACAGATCAGCTAACTCCATGTCAACTCCTGGGACTCATGATCATGTCGCCAACAATCATTGACATCTACAAGACTATTGCTGGACACGGAGACAAAGTCCACAAAAGATACGACAACTTCACCGTCTGGAGATATAATAAGAGCATCATATTTGATGAGACCTTGAATATTGTCTTTAAAATGCAAAAAGAGTTGATAGTTGCCAGAAAGTGGTGTTATTGGATTCAGTATCATGGTCTTAGCTACGGCAACAGGAAGTGCACCGTACCCAAATGTTGTACAAGACCAAAGATAAGCCAGTTGTGGAATCACATCGACAAGGCACGGGTCCAAAAACCAATTATTGTGCCTATAGCAACTAAAAGATTGGTGCTTTGCAGAAGTAATAGCCTTAGCAGTAATCCAATTCTTATGACAGAAAACCGTCCCTTGAATTAGCTGAAATATAGGACCGTGGAAAAGAAAGTTAGAATATATTTCAGCAGGATTGAGGTTTCTTGCGGACGACATCGTGGAAAGGCTATCAACAAACGATAAATCATAGGAGGGACGCTCAGAAGTGGCGGAAATTAGATTACAAGAATAAAGTTGGCGTTCCGATTGATCAGCCATGTAGACATTCTCAAAAGAAGGAACATCATTAACAACAGATCTCTTGCCACTGAGGCGTACAACGCAACTATTCATATCTCTAAGAATGATCCCTTGTAGAAGCTTGAGGTCGGTTATAACCAAGGGAGAAGATGAGAAGCCTATAGAAGATGAATAAAACTCAAGAAATATTTCCAAAGAAAAAGCAAACGGAAGAACGTAGCTATCGCGAATCTTATGATGTCTCATAAAGTTATGGATTGCTGGAGTAATCGTAAAAAGGAATTGGTCTGAGTCATAACCAGCAGAGATATCGGTATCAGATCTAACTGAAATAGAAATATCCTGCCTCGGATTAAGACTCCGGATATTTGAAGTCTGAACGGCGAGTGATGAGTTAAAGATCATTTCTAGCTGATGCCAAGGTGCAGATCCAGCTATGATATTATTAAAAATTTTCGAGCTACACAAAACATCCATAAACAGCTTCCTGCCTTCCTGCTTACCTATTGGGCAGACTCCTTTGGCCAGGAAGATTCTGTTGACATCGTCAGAAGCCATTCCACCATCCTTCCACGGTCCCCAGTTAAGAACACTGACCTTGATGTGAGGATATCTAGTATTAACGCTTGATGCAATTGAGGAAATTGCTTCATTTGCAGCAGAATAGTCAGCTTGTCCACGATTTCCATAGACACCAGCGACAGAGCAAAAAAGAGTAAGCGTCTTAAGATTATCTAAGCTAATACAACGAAGTGTAGAGATCAGGACGTTTATTTTGGACTCCAAGACTCGATGGACTGAAGTTGGTTCTTTGCGGCGGAATAGGCAATCTTCTATCTGGCCTGCACTATGGATTACGTGTCCTATCTCATATTGCGATAGTTGTGATCTAAAATCATGCAATGCCAATGGATCGCTAAGATCACAAGCAATATAAGTTGTTGTCGCTCCATGGTCTTGATAGTACTTAATAGACCTGTAGGCCCTCACGGATGAATATAATAATTGAGAATATTCATTCAAAGCCTTAATGTCATAGTGAAGATGGGCATACTCTTGAAGCTCAAGGACTCTTTTTCGAATCTGTTCCTTCGTAAGCAAGTTATCGAACAATGAATAGTTAGCATCGATCAACTGAGATCTGCCTACCAATATAATGTGTCTGTCCAAGAGAATACTGTCATTATCAAGACAATACTTTGTTATTTCAGAGCCAGCTCCCAGAAGTAGAATAGAACCATTACCCTTAAAGGGTTCGTTCTCTTCGGGGAAACGTGAATAGGGAGATATATATTGTGTCACTCGACATTTCCGCCTTCTATCCTCATAGAATACATCGGATGAATCGAAGTTATATCCAGTCTCATTAATAAGATCAAGCCAGAGCTCGTCAATAGATGCTTGATTGCTTAGGATATTGACGGCCGAGATATTGAGATATTCCGCATGCAGAGAACGTAGAATTGCGGAAATCGACGCAAAAAGAATGGTGGTCGACGAGTTAGGAGTACTAATATTAGCAATGCTGAGTTGGAAGCTACTACTAGCTTGCTCATAGATCGCGAGCACATGCTGCAGTGCACATATAGATTTTACAATAGTTTCATTAAAATCGCTCAAAACGGGTGAAAGCTCAAGTGATTCAGTCAGGAAGTTCTCTAATTGAAATCGAAGGGAATCATTTGAGTTTATAACAAGGAGAATTCGAGATTCCGCGAAACTTGTGACAGGGATAGCGTCCTGGATATCACTAAGTGAAAATATCTCAATAGTTGGCCAAGTTAACGAGAGAGAATTCTTCAGTGAATGCGGAGCATGTTCTGTGGGATCAAGAACATTGTAGTAGATTGCGTAGTCATAAGATTGATCCGATGAGCGGTCGTAACCAGAGAGCTTATAGGTAGTCTCATACGCGATATTCGAGAATTCATCAGGAAAGTGCTCTAAGCTCACAGGGCTTACCCTGTCGCTTAGTACTTTCCCGGCAGAGTATCCCCTTTCACACCAAAATACTTCTGCTTGAAAACGTCTAAGATTTCTGATATTGATATAGCCTTAGAAAAACTATCTGTATTATTCTTAAGTATAGAAAGCAAGGACGCAGGAACCTTGTTCTGCAACTCGCTGAGCACCTGAACTCTTTTAATTGAGTCAATGCTTAAGTCGGCCTCTAAGTCTGCATCATTAGATAATGCTTTTATGGGGTAGCCTGTTGACTCACTAATAGTTTCTTTAATGGTTTGTTCGAGTTGATCAAGTGAAATATACTCTTCTGGTTGACCGTGTAGATTAGATTCTTTGGTCGATACAGCTTCCTGTACAGGCCCATGGCTTGGAATTGGATTGCTAAGAGAAGATGGTTGAGAATTGGCAGGGGCTGGAGTCTTATCATGAAAAGAATTGATATCAATCCTACTTGCGGCTAGATAACTACTCTGGCCAAGGTCGGGATTTTGAGTTGGCTGAATGCTAGGTGGCACATATTCATTTTCAACTGGTTGTGTCAAATACAGATGACTATAGTTTGCGTCAAGGGACTCAGAGTCCTTGTCAGCGACAGGAATTGACGCATTAAGCATTAAAGACAATATCTTCTCTTGAGATAAGAGAAATCTTTGCATTGTATGCTGATAGGATTGATAAGCAGCAAGCTTGTGTCTTGAGTCCATGGGGCTGGAAAGGTTGCTGTTTATGCTATCATAGTACGGTCGGTCTAGTGTGCTATCATTAACAACCGATTGGCTATTTAAGACTTGCGGACTGTATGAGCTATTAACCCCATTAGGCGGATTCTTGATGCCATCGTATATATCACTTTGACGCTGTATCTGAGGTAACATGCTATTGTAATATGAATCATTAGGTAGCCAAGCGTAGGCACCATTTACGTAGCATTTGAAGTTAGTCGATAAACCCGTGCAATCGGCTTGTGGCTCTGAAAGAGCAGTTGTGAGCCTGTCTTCGTACATGGCTCTCGGCCTACTAAGGTATCCAGATACGAAAAGCTGTGCGATGAGCTTCTGAATACAATAAAGAGCACATTGATCTGTGTCGAGCGCTATTATCTCGCACTCTAAGGTTTTGCTGTTGGTAATATTTGATACAAGCTTTGCCAAGGTTGATCCTGGGCCAAGATCTAGAAAGACAGTTGAAGGATTAGAATCTATTATATTACACACTAACTGATCAAAGTTAATTTGTGTACTAACCTGGGCGGAATGATTAACAAGAATATCGGATCTGTCTTTAAACAAAGATAAGCTTACATTTGAGAAGACATTATACTTCGGAGCTGATATAGTAGATTGGGATAAATACTTTCCATACTCTTTGCTTGCTTCCTCCATGAATGGGGTATGAAAAGCACCTTCAACATTTAAGCGATGTGCTTTAAACTCTGTGTCAATCAGATTCTTGGAAAGTTTGTCCAGTGATTCAGTCCTTCCGCCCAAAACAAGCTGGGAGGGAGAGTTTATATTAGAAATATAGATGTCGTCAGTGCCTGATATCAGCGAATCTATCTTCTCGCGAGTGGCATTTGTTGCCATCATTGAAGTATCAGAAATTTGACAAGCCTGAGACATATACTCAGACCTAATAGTCGCTAATTCATAATATGTGGTTAAATCAAATGCTTCGCCAGCATAGAGTGCTGATAATTCTCCAAAACTATGGCCAGCATATGCTGTTGATTGTAAGCCAGAATCTTTTAATAGCCGTATTAGTGCATGATGTATTATTGCTAGAAGAGGTTGAGCGACCAATGTTGATTTGATCGTTGCTTGAAGGCTCTCTATGTCTGCGTGAGATTCATAGCCAGTTAAGCAAATTACTTCATGTATATGGGATGCTCGCATGGGGTGACTCTTGAGATATAAACTATAGGCATCGCGGAAGTACCCTGAATGCAAGAAAGCACTACTGTAGACACCAAGATTCTGTGAACCCTGTCCAGGAAAGATTGTTACAATACTTGCTTCCCTACTCAGTCCGTCATCTAATGATGAAGCATAGATATCAGCTCTATGTTCTATTGCCTTAAAGGAATCTTGGGCTAGAACAGCTTCGTGAAAACCAAGAATGATGGCATCAAGCTTGTTAATGAGGTCTTGTACTGAACTAGAGACGACAGCTATGCGATACAAAGAAGTCTGTTCGTGATTTGCGTTAGACAACCAAATTGAATCAATGACTTCTGAGAACAGACTGGCAGAAGATTCTGCTGCCAAGTCCTTAGCAGCATCTACTTGACTTTTAAGTTGCTCTAACGATGATCCACTGAAACAGATCAGTTCCGTAGGCCAGATATTGGTGCACTGTGGCTGCTTAGTTATAGTTGCAGAATCTACATCTTCTGCCAAAACGGCATGGAAGTTTGTGCCCCCAAATCCAAAAGCACTTATGCCTGCAGTTCTCAAGGCGTTTGGCTGTTTGAACCAAGGAAGAGGATTGTTTGTGATATATACTGGACTATCGCGGTTGACTAAGTCAGGAAGAGGTTGATCCACACCAGTATGCGGCGGTATTGTCTTGTAATAAAGTGATAAAGCTGCTTTAATAACTCCTGCCACCCCCGCAGTACTTTTTGTATGACCAATATTGGGCTTAACAGAAGTTACGGCGCAACTTCTGCTTGGTACGTTAAGACTTAACAAGTGCTCCTTGATCGATTGCAATTCAGTAGCATCACCTAGAGTTGTTCCAGTTCCATGCGCTTCATATAGTTCAATAGCAGAGTTGGTGAGTTTGGCTTGATCCGCAGCTCTACTTAAAGCCAGCCTTTGGCCCTTTGAGCTCGGCTTTGTTAAGGCGTTTCCTCGTCCGTCACTAGAAGATTGGATTGCCTTAATGACTGCGTAAATTCTGTCTCCATCTGCCTTCGCATCATCTAGCCTTTTCAGCACAAGGATACCGATCCCCTCACTGATCACAATCCCATCAGCTTTCTCATCAAAAGCCTGTGACTTTCCTCGCGGTGATAATGCCTGAGATCTGCTGAAGCAAAGATAGGCAAAGGGACTTTGACCACAATCGACTCCACCTGTGATCGCTAAATTTGATCTCCTGCTTGAGAGTTCATTGCAGGCCGCATATAAAGAAGCAAGTGATGACGCACATGCTGCATCGGTAACATAGTTCGGACCAGAGAAATTAAATCTGTTAGATACTCTACCTGCAATCACATTTAGAAGAACGCCAGGGAATGTTTCATTGCCCCACACAGGCAAATGATCTAAATCATTACTGGATAGAGATCCAATGCGTCTTGGTAGTTCCGCACGCGTTGCATACTGTCCACCAACCTCTCCGACTCCACCACCTGCACCTAATATTACGCATGTTTTTTCGCAATCATAATTGCCATCGGGGTATCCAGCATTGTCCAAGGCTTTTTGGACTAATTCTAAGGTAAGAATTTGAATTGGCTCTATCTTCTTCAATGAACTTGGAGGAATGCCATGCTTTTGATAGTCGACTTCGATGGTTGGCATGAACCCCCCCCACTTCGAGTATGTTTTATCCAGGTCGTTGCGATTGTCCGAATAATATAATTCAGGATCCCAGCGCTCCGTTGGAACGACATGTATATGAGATTGTTTACATAAGATTGTTTGCCAATAGTCATCAATATTTCTACAGCCTGGGAGCAAGCAGGACATTCCAATAATAGCAATATCGACAGGATTTTCGATCGACTCCTTTGCTATGTTATTTTTTATATTATGAAATGCATGCTCACTTTTGGTAGCTAAATTAGCATGCAACTCACTCATGGAGAACCCGTGAGTTGTCAGCGTAGCAGATTGCCCTATCATGTACATTCCGCCATCTTCTTGCTCTTGAAGTGTCGCATCTGTCAAGTCGCCTGCTTCATTTCTTCGTATGCCTTTAGTTGCCAAACGAAGACGCCCTAATGTTAAACTATTAAGCTTTTTTGATATTTCACTTTGATCCACATTGCTTGCACGAAGCTTGTATTTAGTATGTTCAAACTCAAAAGCAAAGCCTGTATTAACACACCGACTTGAGTGCCCAGCACCTGTTTCTAAATTTGTTGTTGCTTGACAATTAATAGCTATCTCTTGAAACTTTTCATTAATAGCACCATATCGCACTGCCTCAGGGGTAAAGAGATATGGTGTACCACACAACATCCCAACTTCTATATTATAGTCTTGAAGAAAGGAAGTGAGTATTCTCACAAATACGCTACCACTCTCGTCATAGATTCCACCAGCAAAGACCAAGGACAAAGTCTCCGCACTAGGACTGAGCTTCTCGCATAGAAGACTGACTATAGATTCCCATAAGAAAAAGGAGGAGAGTGGTCCGATATGGCCACCGCATTCACGTCCTTCTAAAATAAATGCGTTGGCTTTTTGTTGCAGATAGAAAGAAAACAGCTCAGGCGTTGGTGCGTGCAGTAATGCAGGGATGTTATCAGCTTGAAACTCTCTTGCTTGGTCTGGCTTTCCGCCAGCTATAATTACGAAGCTAGGCTTAGCGTTCTTTACAATATCGACTTGCTCTTCATATTGTTCTCTATTTACGAAGCCTAAAAGACCAGCCCCCCAAGACTTTCCTCCTAACATATCATGTGTTTGACTCATTAAGGATTTAAGCTGATCACCTCTCAACATCGCAACAGCAAAAGTTGGCAATGCACCAGAATCGGCCACTGCACGAAGGAATCCAGGTGTATCGCTAACTCTTGTCATTGGCCCTTGAATAACAGGAACTTCGCAGCAATAGCTGTCAATAAATCGAGAAAATCTACCTTGCTTGTCCTTACCAACAAGTGTTTGCAGTCTTCTCAGATTTTGCCTAAATGCTTTGGCAAGACGGGATATTGTCTGGTAGGATTGTGAATAGAGTTTTGCGTGCCCAATAGCCTGGCCAGAATAGAGTATACTATTCGCATTTTCTAGTGCCTCATACTCAAGATCAGAAACGTCTGAGGCGGAAAGCAGATTATAGGGATTCTCCTGAAAACTAAATTCAAGCTTCTTTAGAGGGTTATCCGAATCTTTGAGTCCTCTTTTGAGATAGCGAATCTGCCAGTAAGCATCAATTTTAATCACTGCTGTGTCTGATGCCTGTAGCCCTGTAAATGTTTTTTTGTTACGATTGCGCCCAGGAAACCTTTCGAGGAGGCAACACTGATCATCAAGAACTATGCCGGACGCTCCCATTAGTGTACAAGTACAAGCAGTATAAATACCAATACCTCCCTGTACGAATATCTTTAAGCTCGAGTGATTAGAGAGATATTTTAATGCATGCTGAAAAAGAATAAATGTACTCTCTTCTGCAACGAATCCTCCGGATTCATTGCCCTTGAGAATGACCCCATTAATGCCTGGGAGGAAAGTCTCTAAATCAGAAAGAGCTCTTATGGAACATACTTGAATGAAGACGGCACTATCTAAGGCTTTTATCTTATCAATATGCAATAGTTTTGGACTGTAGTTTCTAATCTCTACCGATGTGATGCTGTGGCAATAAGTCATTAGCGTACTGTATACAGCAGGCTCAGCAAGTGCGGTCGCTGGAATACTGATAGAACCGTTTAAAGAAGACACAGCCTTTATAGCATTTATGCATTTCGATGCAGCATCTACATATTTTGAAGAATAATTTATATTTATAAGTGGCTCAACTTCTGCAATCTTACATTCTTTTGCGTAGTCAACCCAGTCCTGATCACTTTGAAGAGAAGCAATAAGTTTCATTTTCTAGTTCAGATACTGAGGATTAGTGATTAATAGTAAATTCAATATACGGGACTTCGTGTACTAACGAATGATTGACTGGCCCATGTCCAAAATATCCACTCTCACCAAACAACTCTCCATGATCAGCAGTAATAATTACTCTAGTCTTAGCCTTTATTCGAGTAAGCAAGCACTCTATACAACGATCGCAATGTTCTACGCATTTGATTTGCTGTGTATGAAGTCGCTCCATATCCTCGGGGTTGAAAAACCCCTGTGAAGATAGGCTACTATCGTGGGTTATTCCATCTATATCCTTAAGGACACCATGAATCCCAGATATCTTGGGCAATGCAGGGTCGGTCAACATATAAGGATAATGAGTCTCTCCAGAGTTAATAAAGCAGAAAGTAGGTTTTTCTGAGTGAAATTCGAGATTTGTCGCCAAGTCTAATAAGGAATTATGATTAGGCATAAGTTTATAATCATCAAATCCTTTATTTAAGGCTGTGTATGGATTAAGAACAGGCATGGACATCCTTGCCATGGTATAGTAACCATACTTTTGTAATAACGTTGGCAACCAGAGTTGAGGCACAAAACTTTTGAAGTCGAGATCTTGTATTCCAGTTCGCTCCTCCCAAAGAATATATTCTTTCTTATAGACTTCACTGGCATAGACTAGACTTGGACTTGTGTGAGGGAACAGGCCTGAGAACATACAAAAATGAGATGGCCCTGTCCAAGAAGCATATGAATACCGCTTTTCAGCTAAACCAAATTGATCCAAGAATGTAGTATTGGCTTTGGCATATGAATCGTATCGACAACTGTCGAGAATTATGACAAGAATGTTGTTCATGTCTACTCGCTTAAGTCATCTGCCTTTTCCTTGCCCTGTTTCCGAACATCCTGTAAGTAGTTCATGCCAGCTTTAGAGAGATCCTTTCTAAGTCTAGACAGCAAATCTAAATACATCTTTTTGTCATTTACAATCCCAGGCAACTCGTCTTTGATAGAATGAATTGAACTATTGGTACTATCAAGTTCCAACGCTAGGTTTATAGCTGCATTCATTGACTCTATGGCCGATGAAAACTCGCCTAGCCCTGCAAACAATTGTCCTTGACAGAGCATGAGCCGAGGTTCGAAGATTTTCAAAATGGCGGGGTTAGCACTATTATCAGTTGCATGAGATTTGTAAATTTTAATCTCACTGATCGCTTGATTGAAATTATCATTGTCAAGTAATAACTCTATCTTAGAAATTCTTAATTTAAGAAGCTTATTATGATCATCTTTCTCGCATTCTTTGAGAGCTGAATCTAAACAGCTAATTGACTCAGCGACATCGCCTTTTTTAGCATATGCCTCATGAAGGGTATCCCAGCACTTTGTGTCATCGCTATGTATGCTTAATGTTAACTTTAGGTATTTAATAGCTGCGTCGACTTGATTTAAAGCGATTAGAGAATTTGCATAAGTGTTAGCAAATTTTGGGTTGTAGGGATCATAGGCATGAACTGATTCTAAGCAGTTAATGACATCATCGTATCTCTCTTTCTTATAATATAACTTACACAGGAGTGAGATTGCTTCGATTTTTGAATTATCGATATCAATAGAGGTCTTGAGCAGCTCAATGGCTTTAGCATCGTCCTTTAGTCCGACTTGTGCTCGTGCTAGCATTTCCTTGATTGTAGCGTCAAAAGGATCAGAATTGTCAGCTTTTAAAAAATAATTATTAGCTGACTTAAAGTCTCGATTCTTTAATGCAATTTTTCCAGCTAATATTAGGGCTTTTTTGTTTGACGGATCCGCCTCTAGATAGGAGTTGATTAATTCGGTAGCATCCGTTATATTGCCAGTCTTCAGCAACTTAACTGCATTCCCAAGTTGCTGTCTTGTAGTTTGCTCACTTTTGGGCTCTGAAGGAACGAAGGGCATGAGTAAAAGTCCACTTATTAATAATAGCATCCTTTTCCCCTTGTAACCAAAGAAGTTCGCGGTCATCGCCAAGACTGAGCACCGTGGCGTCTGTCTCTGGGCTGATCTGGTCCTGCCAGTAATGCGATCCAATGGCCGGCATGGGTGTCGTGGTGTCAGCCATGGGTCACGGGCTCACCATCACCCGGTTGCCAGAGCCGCTTTTGCTCAACGCTGCGAACGCACTGCACTAGGGCGACTAACAGAGCGACCGCCAGCCCAGATCAGCTGCGCGCGTTCCAGCTGAGACCACCGTGGCTGGTCATGTTCCGGTTACCTGTGCCACTACTGACGACGGACTCCAGGAGCTCCCGCTCCGGCTCCCAGCAGAGGGAGGTCCAAGCACTGTAGGCTGCCGAACTGCAGTTGGTCCAATTGATTCTATCCGGGGAGGAGTGGAGGGTGTCGGGTTTTCTGACTTAGGAGCCTGTTGCGCATAATGCCTGCGCTCACGCCATCCACCTCATCCCGGCATTTTTTGTGGGCCGGCTTGTACAGATTTTAGGGAATGAATCATCCATGGACAAGGAGATCAGCTACGGATAGCTTCCCGTCCAGGCGTGGGGAGCATGGCCCCCTATCCCGTTGCCATAGCCTCTTGGAGCCTCTTTTTTTTGAAGAGGGGCCATAGCTTGTTGATGTTGTGCGTCGTGCCCCAGAGATGACATTCACCATTCACCTTATCCATCCCACGCAATAGAAACCGCCGCAGCCCTCGCGCTTCTTTGGTCTGACCAAACACCGGCTCCACGATCGTCTTGCGTTTGGCGTAGATCTCCCGGCCTTCCTTCTTGCGCAGCTTGCGGGCCATCTTGCCTTTAGCATCTAGATCCTTGGGGATCGGGCCATAGATGGGTGGTGGTGGCTGACCGTGCTTCTGTCTGCCGGTCGAGATGTGGGGGTCGGCGCCGCGTTTCTCGCAGCCACAGACGTTGTCCTCACTCCAGTAGCCCGCATCGGCAATGAACGTCTCTGGACAGGCACCGGTGTCGGCGATCGTGCGCTCCAGCATGGGTTCGAGATGCTCGACATCGGGAGGCTGGTTGCTGACGCCCATCGCCACGATCACCTGGTGATCGCCATCGACTGCTACCTGGCAGTTGTAACCCTGCAGCAGGTTCCCATCGCTCTTCATGATGTGGCTATCGGGATCGGTAAAGTTCCGCTGCGCACTGGCCTTGGAGCTGCCATCGGCCCGATGGGCAAGCCCTCGCTGGGGCATGGCGTCGGCCGCCTGGGGTTCAAATCTCTCGGGCTCAAGGCCTGCCTCGCCGGCCTTCTCGATCGCCAGATCTCTGGTGGCCTCTGCCTTCTCCCGTGAGCGATCCGCCTTGTCGCAGAGTTTCTGCTGCTCGCTGGCATCCGCGTCTGCTGCTGCTGAATCGTCCGCAGTAGCCTCTGCCGCTGCTGCCTGCTTGGCGCGATCACGGGCAGCAGCTGCCGCCGCTTCCGCCTCTAACGCTTTGCGGGCCTGCTTGATCATCTCCAAGCGGTCCTGACGGCGCCGCAGCTCCTTGGGCAGTTCACTGCCCAGCTTCCCCTTGCCGTACTTGCCGTCCTCATGCGCATCGAGGATCTCGGCTTTTCGCATCAGCTCCCTGATCTCCTGCTCCAACTGCGCCTCGGCTCACTGCTGCGCAGAAGCCCTTCGGGCTAGAGCATCCGCTCATGGCTCATGGCTTTGTGCTTGGACGCATTGGCCTGCACCTTGGTGCCATCGAGGGCCACATGACCCAGGCTCACCATGCCGGGCTCCTGGCAGAGCCGCAGAATCTGCACAATCAGCCCACTGAGCGCCTCGAGGTTGCGGCGGCTGAACTCACTGATCCGGCTCTGATCTGGCTGTTGGTTGCCGGTGAGCACCCGGAACGCCAGATCCTCGTAACAGGCCCGTTCGATCCTGTGGGAGGAGACGATGCCGGCACAGTAGGCGTAAAGCAGTAACAACGTCATCTTCCTGGGGTCAAACCCCTTCTCCCCGCGCGGATCTTTGTTCTGGGCAGGGATCACGTTCGCCGACAGATCCAGCTCGTCGACCGGATCGAGCAGGAAATACACCTGATGGTCAGCCGACAGCCAGTCACTTGGTGAGGCCGGCAGCAAGGAGGTTTGCCCCGGAGCCCAGGGACGGAAGGTTTTGAGCTTTTGCATGACCCATTCTCCCAGGCAGATCCATTGCTGTCACTAGGATCTGGGCAGATTCATGGGCATCTGAAAAGAGGTGCGGTGTTCGGTGCTGGGTGATCTACGCGCAACAGGCTCCTAGCAGGCCTTCTAGATCCTGCGGGAGCTGGGAAGCCCGACGCAGTAGGCGTCGAGCAGCAACACCACCATCATCCTCGGGTCATAGGCCTTCCCACCCCCGGAGTTTACTATGCCGGTACTGGGCATGAGTCACCTCGAGATCCAGCTCTGCCGCCAGAACCAGCAGGAAGAACACCAGGTGGTTCTCTGGCAGTCACTCGACCGGTTAGGGGGGAAACAGCAGCGTCTGCTCGGGGTTCCAGGCGCGGAAGAGCTTGGGCTTGAAAATATCCCATTCTCGCGCTCAGAACCATTGCAATCACAAGGATCAGGGCAGATTTAGGGGCGACTGTAGAGAGGACACACGCGGATCTACACGCAACAGGCTCATAGCAGAGGGGTTCGCGGAGTTGGCCTATTTTCACAGAAGGCTCATCTGATTCTGGCATACTCCAAGGAGTACAAGTCAATATTTCCTGTAAGTTAGAAGCTTAAGAAGTATAACCCTCTAGCAGGGCTTTTGCCTCGTCACTCAATGCAGTCCAACATACAATCATATGATCAATAAGCATCACATTAATTAACAATGATACATTTTTTACATCGACTTGAAATGAGTCACTGTTCATTTTACCCAACCTCATATTACCCGCCAATGATAATGGCAGGAATCCCGTTCCGAGGGCTTTGCCAATGCATTCAAATGCACTAAAAATAAGGCTGCTAAGCGTAACAGTCTGATCTGATGCTTTGAGAAGTAACGTCTTGCCCTGAATTGCATTAACTAGCTCGGTACTGCATCCTATGAATTTGAGCATGTCATCACTTACGTTATCAGTCATATCAACGACATCAATGCCAACTTCAGTGGATGATGCTATTGCAAAGCACTCTCCATTTATATGTGCAATTGATATCTTAATTCTAGTTATATCCGTTGAGCTACTATCATCGACGCAGCTAATAAATGGCCGCCCACTTGGTGACTTTCTTATTACTAGATCTAATGGACCACAACCTCTCAATCGAAGTTTGGGTAGTAGATCTAGTGCAGCCTCTTTAGCAGCCTTATAGGAAAATACTCGCTCGTATCTTCTCATCGTGTTGGCCTTGTATATTATCGCATCATACTTCTCTGCGTTAGTGAGCCATAGTTGTTCAATAATACTGGCTATGATTCCATTTTTTCCCGACAATAACTTGTAATCCATAACTTTTGCGTGGCGTATCGACATGTTATCAGTTAGTGTTACTACCGTTGAAAATTGGGCATCAATTGGTCGCGCAAAGCACTGATGATAGTTGTCAGGTATTTCAATAAATACTTGCATGTGGCCTGACATTTCTAATAGCATAGTCCGTGAACTTTCATCAAAAGCAGTGAGAGATGCAATAATCCGGTTACCTTGGTCCATGCTTAGACTTCCAAAGACCTTAATATCTCTGAAGCTCGACTTGTCAAATCTGTGGAACTTCAAGCTTTCTATATAGTATGGAAATGTATGAAATAGGTTGCCGTATCTAACAGCGGCCCAAAAAGCAACTAGTTGTTCTAGGCAGTCGACAATCTGTGGACATGTCAAAAACTTTTCATCAATGATGTCATATTTATTCGTGGCTAACCTCCTGTCGCCTATGTCCGCATAGATTGAGCTTGAACTAACACCATTTATACCTCTTACTTTTTGGAAAAAGGGTCCGTGAAACATTCCATGGGAATAAAGTTCTTCATTCGTCCACTTATATCGCTCTAAACCTTCAAGTTCATGATTATTAAGCACGATTCTCTTCTCACTTTGTTGATCTGATCTTATCCATATTGCTTCTAGACTTATCAGCAATTCTTCTTCCGCAGTATCGTCCTTACTTAAGAGTCTGCACTCGTATACGAGTTTATTGGCGTCTCTTTCAGCTAGCTTGCTTTCGGCCATTATTACCGATGTCGAAACTACTTTGATCCATCTGTGACTAAGAACCTTTCTGCACTCATGCAAGTCATAGTTATCGTCAACAATCAATTTATTGCCTTCTACCAAAATTTCAATTGCCATAGCCAAAGGCATTACGATCAGGCCTGAATTATGCGTAGCTCTATAGGACGCCTTCCCACCTAACGCATGATCAAACAGCCAGGGTTGCCTATCTTCTTCTATTCTTATCCTGGCTAAGCTATACGATGGCACTTGCAGTCTAATAATCTTTTCAATAAGGGCTGATTCGTATGGAATACTGTTTGTTACTGGTTGCATCTCAGACAGCAGCGAATGCGCTGTTCTCTCAAGGTTGTCAATGAAGACATCCATAGTCTGCTTATACTGATTGTAAAGTGCAGCTTTAAACTGATGACTCTCATCCACCGATACATTATGCTTACCTGTAACTTGCTGATCCTTTATCTGAGGCTGTTCTAGATCGTGAATATCCGTATACTCTAGTCTTGCCTTGAGTCCCATTGTTGGCATTCTCATATCTAGTAATATTTCATTTGACTCATTGTTATCTTCATCTACGCTGTCTATACCGGCATACTTCTCTAAGTCTATGTCGAATCCTGCACAATACATGATTGCCATACTTGCTAAAAGCTGTCTCCTGCTTGACCCAATGCGTGTATCACTGGATAAACACAAGTAATCTTTATTGCCTAGAATATCTCTGACAAATCCACCTAGTGTTGACGAAGGTCCTACTTCAACGAAAACATTAAAGCCTTGCTTGTACAGCGCCTCAATACTCTTGCTAAATTCAACCTTTTCGATTGGCTGGCGAGACAATAAGTCAATTGATTGATGAGTACTTTTTGGCCATTCATCAACGATTATAGAGCTAAAAAGCCTATATCTAGAGTCTGTATAGGTTAGTCCTCGATAGAACTTAACTAAACCATCTACATAAGCTTCGCAATTTATTGTATGATAGGGTCGCTTAAAAGGCAGTTCTGTAACCATTACACTACATTCTTTTAGAGTAGCTTCTGTAGAGGAGCTGTCTTTATTCGCGCAAACTATGATTTGCGAAGGACAGTTGTCCATCGCAATCTCAATATCTAACATTTTCTTGTCGAGATACTCTGCTATCTTTGCTCTATCAGGCATGTGCAAAACATACATGCTTCGGTCATTCACTTTTTCATCTGCGTCACCAAAAAGATCTGCCATTCTTTGCAGAGTCTTGATGATTATCCTACTGTCATGCGTCAATTCATTAACCATGCCTGAAGCAGCTACAGCTGTATTTTCTCCTGTGCTATGTCCCAGAACTATGTCTGGCTTTAACCCGACCTCCTCCCATAATCTAAAGATCGCCATATTCATACAGAACATTGATGCTGTAGAAAACTTAATATCATCGAGCGTCCTGCCTCTTTCACCAAAAATAAAGTCTGACAAATTCTGCTGACCCTGAAGTATCTTGTCCGCTACCCCAATCCAATCTTGAACTGTTTCACTTCCTAAGCATAAATCCTTCATCATGCCAGGATACTCTGAAGCTTCTCCAGGAAACATTATTGCTACTCTGGGCTCCTTAATGTAACTTCTTGATTCAATGCTCCACCAGTATTTTCTTCTGGGACCCATTTTTGAATATTTATCATGTGAATCTTGTAGTTCACTAATTAGCTGGTGCCTGTATTTGTTTACCGTGTAGTCCCATTCAGCGATGATGACGGCACGACATGACTCATTTGCAAAAGTCTCTTTGCTAGTCCTCTCGTTATTTCTTATCTTACTAATCAGACTGTCTTTGCTATTTGCTCCGTAGCACCATAGACTCCATTTGTCTACACCGCTTCTCTGTTGACTTTTGTTTGAGAGCGACTTCGCTTCTTGTAGAATAAGGTGTGCATTTATTCCTCCAAATCCAAACGCATTAATTCCAGCAGTCCTCAGTTTATCCTTATCAGCTTTTGCCCATGGCTCTGCTGTCGTTTGTAGAACCAATGGCGTGCCTTCTTCCTTTAGCAAGCTTATTCTCGTCTCTTCTGTTGCCAGCATTGGTGGATATACTCTATTCGATAGAGCCAGTGATGTCTTAATGACTGATGCAATTCCAGCAGCAGGAATGCAGTGGCCAATCTGTGACTTGACCGATCCAATTCTTACCCTATTAGTCCCTTCACGCTTTCCAAAGAATGCGTTCAGTGTTTCAATTTCTGTCTTGTCCCCAAGTGGCATGCCGGTGCCGTGAGCTTCTATGTAGTCAACTTCATCTTTATCAATGTTACTAGTTGAATACGCTTTCTCCAGGCTCTGAATCTGTCCGCTACTGCTGGGTGCGAATAATCCTGTTGATTTGCCGTCGCTTGCAATGCCAATATCTTTGATAACTGCATAAGTATAATCACCATCTCTGCATGCATCTTCTAGACGCTTCAGAATCACCATGCCGACACCTTCGCTCAACAGTGTTCCAGTAGCGTTGTCATCAAAGGGTATTATTATATCACTTGCAAGTGCACCTAGCTTTTCAAAGACCATGTGTACTTGAGGTGGTGTTGATGCTTGAACACCTCCAGCGATCATTAAATCGCATGAACCACTTGCAAGTTCCTTAACAGCATGATCGAGTGCAATTAATGACGAGGCACATGCAGCATCAATAAGATAATTAGGCCCTTGCAGGCCAAGCTTGTTGGCTATTCTGCCTGTAACAAGATTCGGCACTACGGATCCCAACATATCTACATCAAAAGGTGGCAATGAATCCTCTAGTTCCCTTCTGATTGCTTTGATCTCCTCGTCATTAATCTCTGGCTTAATCTTTCGAATAACTTCTATAGTCTGATCCAAAACAAGGCCGTGCTGGAAAACCGTTCCAAAGCCCCTGTTGAAATAAGTGCCTCGACCTAAGACTATTCCCGCTCGCTTGGGGTTATACGATTTTAATGGGTATCCATAATCTTCCAGTGCTTGTCGTGCTATCTTTAAGCTTAAGAAGTGATCTGGGTCCCCACTGGTCACGCTTTTGGGCAACACGCCTTCACGAATTGGATCAAAATAAGCGATGCTATCAATAAAACCTCCCTTGTAGTCAATTCTGTTAATCGATAATGTCTCATTTTTGCTAATATGTTCGCCTGTCCAATTTCCTTCTGGTTTAGCAATCAGGTATTTCTTGTTGACTATATTATCCCAGTATTCATTAGTATTTCTGCATCCCGGGAAAAGGCATGCCATTCCTACAATGGCGATATCTTTCGCGGGCATTGTGCTTCACTCAAACTACTTAATCCTAACTAATGGTCGCCTTTCTGTCCACCTGTTTGTTTTGCGCCGTCTTGGAGTGTTCTACCTGCCTCGCTTTGCCACGGCAGTGGCGTACCACCACCCCCGGGTTCAGGAAACATGTCACCCCTCTCATCCGAACACCCGGGGGCTTGAGGCCATGACCAATGCGTTGTTACAGCGAGGCCGTCAAGGCTGATGTCAGGAGGCGGATTAGTCCGCCGAATCGGCAGAGCGTGGCCCGGACTTCAGAGGAGCTGGGCATCCACGTGATCACCCTCTACAAATGGAGAAAGACCTGGTGGTTGCAGGAGGAAGTGGTGCCGGCATCCTAGAAGGAACCAGAAGGCTGGAGTGCTGCCGACAAGTTCACGGTGGTGCTGGAGGCGGCCGGATTGAACGCCACAGAGCTCAGCGCCTACTGCAGGGAGCGGGGGCTGTTTCCTGAGCAGGTGAGCCGTTGGCGGCAGGCAGCCCAGGATGCCAACGCCAAGCCGGTGCTGACGATGTCCGAGCAGAAGGTGCTCGAGAGGCTCCGCGCTCAGGACCAGCCGGAGATCAATGCTCTCAAAAGGGAGCTGCAGCGCAAGCAGAAGGCCCTGGCGGAGGCGGCGGCATTGCTGGTGCTGCGAAGAAAATGGGTTGCCTTCTGCTCGGAGGACGCGGAAGGCTGACGAGCGCCGCGCACCGGCGGAAGGTGGTCGAGCTGATCGGCGAGGCGAATGCCGCTGGCGCCGGCCTGGTGAGCCCCTGCGTTGAGATCGGTATCTGCCTGCGAACCCTCAAGCGCTGGCGGAAGGCCTTTCTGGGTGATGGGGACGGACTGGATGCCCGCGCCACCTTGGCCCGCATGGCGGTGGCCTTCAAGGCGGTGTGGAAACTCCCCAACATCAACAGGGTGTCTGCCAGTCGGCGACCGCCGTAGCAGCGCCCCTCGAAGGGCCCATCGGCCAGGAACAGCCGCAGCAGGAGCCGCCGGAGCTATGGCCCACCAGGGTGATCCGGCCGCTGGGGGAGCGGCCCGCCAGCTCGGCAGCCAGGGGCGCCACCCGATCGAGCAGCCGCGCCCAGCCCAGGAGAAACAGGGTGAGCAGCCAGTCGAGGCGCGAAACCGGCACCAGCACCACCGGCTGACCGCTGAGCCGCTCCAGGCAAGCCACCAGCGGTGCATAGGCCTCAGTGCCGATCAGGAAACCGCCGTGCACCAGAATCGGCTTCTCCGCGCTGGGGGCCTGTGTGCTGGCCGAGGCTGTGCTGGCCAGGAAAGTGCTGGCCGAGACAGTGCCGACTGGGGCGGGATCGGGCGACGGCAAGGTTGTTGGGCAGGAGGGGAGGCCATGTTCTCAGGCCCATCGCCTCAGCCTTGGGGCTCGTGCCACCAGGCCCAGGCCTCGCGGTTGATCAGCACACCGATCATCAGCAGCAACGCCATCAGCGCCACCTGGTCTCCGCGGGAATCGGGCACCAGAATGTCGGCCAGCAGATGGGGAATGTTGGGGGAGGGTGTAGACCACGCTGATCAAAAATGGGTGCGGCGCCAGCGGCGCCAGTGGCAGGGCCGCGAGGGCTGGCTGGCTGCCCAGGCGATCCGCAGCAACGAGCCGAGCGGAATCAGGAAATAGATCAACATCGCCCAGAAGACAAGCCCCAGCCACGCTGGCGGTACCTGGGACGCGATTTCCGGCAGGGCTGATACAAAGTCTGTCCCAGGGTCTCTTGTTTCGGATGTCAGCATGGGTTGAGGTCGGCGGAATCGCTTCCTCCCTGTGTTCGAGAGCGCTTCTGCCATAACCGATCTCGATCTGATCAGCTACCTCAAGACGATCCCGGACTCCTGCATGCGGCGTGGGGTGCGGCTTCCGGTGTCTCGCGTCAAGCCCCTTGGCCGTTTGGCGTCAATCAAGTTGGCCGGTGAGGCCCCCTGAGCTGCTCCGCGGTTGCCTTTGACGACAACCTCTTTCCGGCGACACGAAATCTTGCCCATCTCCG
>Ga0247833_1003385_pt1 | contig 21457 bp, 29 predicted proteins | sample LaCruzMarch2015__7_FD_187117 | JGI IMG/M metagenome (GOLD analysis project Ga0247833, IMG submission 187117) | Freshwater microbial communities from meromictic Lake La Cruz, Castile-La Mancha, Spain - LaCruzMarch2015_8m | ecosystem: Environmental > Aquatic > Freshwater > Lake | place: Spain... | reverse complement strand
CAGAGACCCACACATTCTTCCTCAACAGCGATGATGCCAGTTTTATGTGGCTTGGCGCCACTGCTGTCACAGGATTCACCACTGCCAATGCACTGATCAACAACGGAGGCACACACGGCGCTACGGAAGTCAGTGCCAGTATCGCCCTCACAGCTGGTGTGTATTATCCTATAAGAATACAAATGGGAGATAATGGTGGAAATAATGTTTTAGAACTAAACTATTCAACGCCCACCATTGTGAAAACCACCACAGTGACCGGCAAGGTGTTCTATAACTCAGCCACCAACGGACATTAAAAAAATATTGATTAGTTCGTGAACACCCAGTCACCATTGCTGGTGCCTCTTTTGCAGGCCTTGTTGGTCCAGTGCCTGGAGCTGCCATTGACCTCTATCAGCGCCTGGTACACCCTGCAGTAGCCATTGCTGACCTCAAAACTGTGCACCACCCTGACCTTGCCCTGCGCCAGTCTCTCCCTGCTGTGCCATGTGGTTACGGGGCCATTGGGCACGTTCTCCAGTGCATGGTACACCGCGCTCTGATGCATTTTCTTCTCGTCGTCGTTTAGACTGAATCTCAGGTACTGCATGTGGTTCCACAGGAACCTGCCGGGCTCGGACAACCTGCCATCTCCCAGCGAAACTGGGTCCGGCATATTGAGCAAAGTGCCCTCGGTCTCCTTGACGTATCCACCTGCGTTTGCGCAGTTGGACAGCAGTAGGCTACTTAATATGATGATAACCCGGAACAATCTCGTATCCTCCATTTAATTTCTTGCAGGCTATTGATCTCTGCTCCACCCTGGTGTGCCCCAAAGGCATCATCCAAGTGAAGTATTGGCAGCTGTCTGCTATGCCCATGCCGTGCAATAGATCCTTGACTCCATCATCGCACACCACCTTCTCCTCGGTCTTCTCCTCAACCACGTTGCCCTTGGCATCCACCACCTTGACGTGTGTGATCTTGACGTTGCAATACTGGTTGTTCCAGGGGCCGCCCGCCTGCGTGGGCAGTGCCTGTGCCGTCAGCACAAGCAGAGCCGCCATGAATATTCTTGTCATGGACTAGCTCTTCTTGTCTAATAGCTCTTGTGATCTCTTCTCTAGTTCCTTGCTGTCAATGCCGGAGTTGCTCTGTCGGCTCTTGATGTCAGATATCGCCCGGTCAACTTCATCCTTGGATATCCTGATCATGACGTAGGACCTATAGCTCTTCTCTCCAGTGGCATACAGTTCTTTCTTGCTGACCTCGTAGTGTTGCAACGCGATATTGTTTATCATGTTGACCACTGTGTCAGAAGTGCCTGCCTTCACGGTCTGGTTCTCGTCAGTGCCGCTCTCGGTCTTGGATATGATGGTCTTGTTTGTCAACTCACCATTCAGCCTGTCCGCCAGCTTGGCCTTGGCCAATAGCACTGCCTTCTTCACGGCCAGCTCCATGTCAGGGCTGACAGATTGACCCGTCTCCTGATAGAACTTGCCATCTATGCCCTTGTATTCCACGTACCATGCTGGCACAGCTTCAACCACCTTGGAGTTGGAAACCCCATCATGTTTAACGGAGTATGTGCCGGCGCAGTTGGCCAACAACATAAGTCCTGCTAGTGCGGAACCGATCTTTATCATCTTGTTCATTGTTTTCCTTTTGGTTTATATTAAGATTTCAAATTGTTTGAAATCCAATCCAGGGCGGATACCAAAGTCACCTTAGTGGCCTCGATGCCTGCATGGACCTGTTCTGGGTGCTGGAGATATATGTACATACCCACTGCACCTATTATTATTTTTATCATACTATTATTGTAACACGAATACCAAATACGTCAACCAAGTTGATCATGTTAGAATTGTTGCTATCATTGATGTTTTGAAACTATTTTTGTGATCTTCGTGATCTGATGCTGTCAATTCAACTTGTCCAACGCATTGTCTCGGATCACGTCCTTGATCTCGTTGCTGTATTCGGGATTGGTGGCCCAGCTGTTGATGCTGCCTGCCAATCTATACACATTCTTGATGCCCAATATTCTCTGCACTGATCGCTCTCTCTGGAACTCCCGATGCACGGGCTTGGTGTTGAGGATGTGTATCATGTCCCTCACACTGGCACACTTGGTTGGATACTTCTTGATGCCCCACTTGGCCTGCAAATTCCTGTAGGCCTTGAGCTGTGGTTGGCTGGCGTCCCAGGTCCTGACCCCAAACAGTGCGTTGCCCTCCAGGGCGAAACGGCTGCTGCCGTTGTCGGACTCTATCATGGCCATGGCTATGATGATGGCCTTGGGTATCTCTTGCTCGTCATCATGTTCAAAATTTAGATAGTCCACGCACTTGCTGACTGCTTCTATGAATGTCTTTTGACTGTAGTAATGCATCAGGGGTTCAACCAAACCAAAACTGCGAGCTCGATTCTTCAGAGTGTCTGTGGCAGTGACAGCTACTTTTTTCTTTACCACCCAGTTGGGCCAGAATGTGCCGGCCGCAAAGGCAATCACCATCATGGATCCTATGATGTATAATCTTGTCCTATTGGCTTTGGAGAATAACCCACGCATCAACTCTGTGCGTGTCTCTTTGGAAAATAATTCACGTGACATTCTCATTACGTTTTTTATTTTAACGTGGAGCATGGTGATATTTATGTGATTTCAAGGTGCTCCTAAGAGCACCTGAATGGATTAAGCAACCTTAGCTTGTGCTTTTTCTGCGTCTACGGCAGTTTTATTACCAGACGATAGTGTCTGTGCGTAATCAAATTCTGCTTTGGACATGTATTCATTCCAGTTTGATTTGCTCAAACCTGTGAATCTTGTTATGGTGCCATCGGCAAGGATCTTGAATGATCCTGCTAATTTGTGGCTGCCATCCGCTTGGAATTTGTGTACCACGCCTGTGGCCTTGCCATCTGAATTTTCTCTGCCCATGATATACATGTAGCTGCCGGAATTTCCAGACCACTTGTTATTAGTTTTAGTATCCTTCTGACATCTTGCTGCCACTTGGTCCAAAACTAATCTTGCTTGTGCTGAACATTTGTAGTTCATATTTCCTCCTCTGTTACCATTATTGTAACATATCCTGGTATTTTGTCAACTGCTAATTCGTGTTGATTTTATTGACTTAATTGTGTAGAATATCTGTATCTAAAGATTCCTCTTCCAACTCTTTGGTTATATTGGTAGGTTTCTTTATGGGCATGCCACTGTTGTCAAACCACCGGTTATCTGCAGATTCATATGCCACAGCAAAGAAATTTTGTCCTTCTGTGTTTTGTATAGAGATTCTTCTACGACATACTCTGCCTCTATAGAGAGTTGAGTCTTTATTAATTAATTCCACAGCATCTGTGGTTCCTAGTTTATATAACCTATCAATCCATCTACCGCCCATGTGATTGCTCTCAATCACTGTGCGAGTGCTCTTTGGTGATGGTGTGCTGGGTGTATTAATAGTTGAGTTCATAGAGTTATCCTTGAGTCAGTAACCGTATTCAACCACGAAGTAGATCGGCCAACAAAGGCCCTGGCGCGACGACCTAATGGGTCTCTTGCATATAGCATTTTACAATGACCTATCTCCATTACTTAAACCTGTAGGTTACTCGACCCTTGGACATGTTTTATTATAATAGAGTTTGAGCAAAAATGCAATTAAATTTTAATTCTGTTTAGCAAATGTTTTTAATATGTAAATATTTTTTTTTTGTAATGCTAGAAGACTTTCAGGTGGACCACCAATATTCTTAATATTCATTGTCTTTAATAATGGCTGAAATTTGGGCAATTTTGCACTCTCATTTACTACATGATTAATTTCCGCAAGTACCGTGGGAGATAAACCAGCTGGAGCAAAAAGACCATAATATAAAATAAGTTCTAAATCTTTATATTTTTTGCTTAAATCAATTACAACATTATTTGTTTGTATTTTTTTTAATTGTTCTACAGTTGCGTGATCCAATGCAGCGATTATTCTAACCTTGCCTGATTCTACCAACGGTAATAAAGGTGCTGTATAATTATCCCACATAAAAGGTATATGTCCTCCCAGTAGATCTGTGACCACTGGCAATGATCCTTTATATAGAATAATGTTGGGTTTAGGCAATCCTTCACGTTGTGCCCATTCATGATAAATAGCAGAATATTGTTTATTAGTTAATCCTAGATTAAACTTTTCGGGATTCTTCTTTATATAAGATATAAATTGCTCATAATTTTCAATTTCACTAGAAGCTGGCACAGCCAACACCTTCCCAAATTGATTTAATAAGCTAATAGGTACAAAACTATTTTCGTCATATTCCATTCCTGGAACAGGGAACGCAATATTAGCAGACATAGCACTAGTAGATCCTAGAAGCAATGTCGTCCCATCGGGGGTCGATTTAGCTACAAAATTAGCTCCTATAATAGAATCTGAACTTACACGATTAATTACTATAGTGGGCCAGCCATGTTCATTAAACATATTTGCCACTAGATGTGCATGAAGAGTTGTACCACCTCCGGGTGCAGAGGGAGATACTATTGTGATAGTTTCTTTTGATTCTATTGGTAATGTTAAAAAAAACATTAACAAAAACAAAATTATTTTTTTCATTATTTTTATTTTTTTTTTATGGTAACTTTATTTTTTAGTATATAATACAATCAATTATTAATTTTGTCTACTTATTTTTTTTACTATGTTCCTAGACAATATTCTTTAGAAAATATATCTTTAGTATTTAAAACTTCTCCTGTATTTTTAAGACAATTTTTATTTAAAAATTGGTAAAAATCTTTTTCATTAGCTAGGTTATAAAAACCTTTCAAATAATCTAGTGCCAATTTATCACAATTTTTTATTCTATGTAGCAGCTCTATTTCAAAGTTTTTATCATTTTGTTCATTTAATTTATTATTAAAATTCAATATAAATTTTTTCCAGCCTGTAACAATTAATTTACCATTTGCACTTATTCCTGGTGTTAGTTCTTCGTGCCGTCCTAGTTGCGCAGACCACAATTTATAAGCGATCGGCGACGCCACTGGCAAATGATTCCATTCTTCATTAAGAGAGAATTTTTTTTTAAATTTTTTCAGTACTTTTTTAGCCATATGGCTTTGTTTTAGATTTAATTTTGGATCTAAAAAAAAACATTCTACATTTTTTTGTCCCATGACACTGTTTAATATGTTATCTCGTTGACGTGTGTACCAACGTCCATTAACTTTCAATATGTAAGGTTTTTCAAGCCCGGTTATTAAACCCCATTTATAAGCTGCATGATTTTTTTCACATAAAAAAGTACTGGCTAATCCTCCAGAACCCGATGCAAAAAACTTGCAGACATCTGGATTGTTTTCAAAAATCCAATACTCCCCTTTCACAGTAAGTCCTTTAAGCATAGGATCATATTCATCAAACATAGTAATTTTAGTAGTATGATCCCAGTGGTTTTTTATCAACCAATCTGCATATTTGTCAGCCGCATATATATTTTTACCATTGCCATCATTATGATGACTTTGATCTATCTTATAAATTATTTCATCTAGATGTATTTGATTACGTTTAAATACATTATAGATTGTGTGACTGTCGGTGCCGCCAGACCATGATAATATCAACCTTTCGTATTTGTTACGTAGACGATGTGCATGCTGGTCCATCAGCAATTCAAAACTTTCCTCAGGTTCTTTGGTCCAATCTATTTTATCATATTCTTCATCATAGCAATAAAATTTAATCGGTTGTCTAGAAATAAAACTTTCATAATATGCTAGATAGGGATTATAAATTTTTTTTTCGTTAACTAGATAATAAATCATTCTTGTTATTTACTTGAATAATATTATATACAAGAATATATTGTAAGACTTTATATGTTTTTAATTACAAGTTTACTTTGTTTCTTGTTTTTTTTGTTGCATATATGTGTGTAACATTTTTGAAAAAAATATTATAAAAAAGAATAATATTAATGTTAGTGATATTGGTTTTTCTAAAAAAATATACCAATCTCCTCGAGATATAGCTAAGGATCTACGTAGATATTCTTCAAATAAAGCACCCACGACAAATCCCATAGCCATTGGTGCTGGCTCACATCCAAGCAATCGAAAAATGTATCCTAAGATAGCAAACGGCAACAATAATAATACATCAAACCAACTATTGTTAAGATAATATGCTCCAGTGACGCAGGCTAGAAGTACAATAGAATATAATATTTTTCTAGGTATTTTTAAAATACTAATCCATATTCCAACTAACGGCAAGTTTAGTATTAATAAAAAAAAATTACCAATATACATGGAAGCGATCAGCCCCCAAAATAAATTGGGCTGCTGGGTTATGATTTGTGGACCCGGCGTTATTCCGTAAATCATTAATACTGCTAAACATAAGGACATTACTGGAGTAACAGGCAATCCTAGAATTAACATAGGCACTAAACTAGTTTGAGCTGCTGCATTATTAGCCGACTCAGGGCCAGCCACACCTGCTATAGCACCTTTTCCAAATTGTTGTGGATTTTTTGAAAAATATTTTTCTACCGAATAGCTGGCAAAACTACTGATTATTGTACCTCCCCCAGGTAAAAAACCTAAAATGCTACCTATCGCGGTACCCCTAATAATTGGCACAATCGATTCTTTCATGTCATTTTTTGTAAGATGTAATGATAATGATAAATTTGTTTTAATTAATTTTACTAACTCTTTGTGAAAATAATTATAAACTATTTCTCCTAGTCCGAAGATTCCCATAGCAATTATTCCAAACGATATTCCATCACTTAATCCTTTGATACCAAATGTAAATCTTATTATTCCAGAATTTACATCAGCACCGATCATTCCTAACAATATACCTGTCAATACCATTGCTATACCTTTTAAAGTAGATCCTTGATTAAGACTAACCGCAGCAACTAATCCTAACAGCATAAGAACGGTGTATTCTATAGGTCCAAACAGATATGCTATATTAGCTAATGGTTTTGCTAAAAAAATTATAATAAATGTAGCGATAGTACCAGCAAAAAAAGAACTCAGCGCAGTTATAGACAACGCTGCTCCGGCTTTTCCTTTTCTGGTCATCTGATGACCATCAATGCATGTCACTGCCGATGATGGTTCTCCAGGTATGTTCATTAATATAGATGTGATCGATCCCCCATATTGCGTTCCATAATAAATTCCTGTTAAAAAAATTATTCCCGTTGTTGGATCTGGTATTTTTAATATTAAAGGTAGTAGTATGGATATAGATGCAAGTGCTCCAACTCCTGGAAGAATCCCCGCAAGAGTGCCTATGAATACTCCTAAAAAACACCATAATAAATTAGCTGAGGTTGATGCTACACTAAATCCATATATAACATCATTTAAATATTCCATATAATCCTTTTATACAAATAATCAATCCTAAAATTATTAATATGGTTGATACTGTTGATGGAAAAAACCCAGGTCCTATTGTAGAAATTGTTCCAACATTATATTCTTTTGACGATATTAAAAAAATAGATCCTGTAAATACAAATAGGACACCAGAAAAAAAATCTCTCATTTAAACCTGTAGGTTACTCGACCCTTGGACAAATCATAAGGGCTAACTTCAACTTCGACTTTATCCCCTGTGAGTATCTTAATCTTGTTCTGCTTCATCTTGCCGCTGGCGTAGCCCAGTACGGTATGACCATTCTCTAATTTTATCCTGTACATCTGGTTGGGCAACACCTCTGTGACCTCGCCCGCGAATTTTAATACTTCTTCTTTAGCCATTCTCTCGTTCTGCTCTTGTTTGAGCTTCTCTTATTATTTCGTGTAGAATCTCTATGGATATCTCATTCATCTTGATCTTTCTTTCTGCTATAATTTGATCCTGTATCTCTCTCGCTCTTTTGTCCTGTTTTGCGTTGCGAGTAAAAAAATCTAAATTGTTATCAATCATTCTCTTTTTTTGCTTTGATATCTTTCATGCTTTTTGCCAATGAGCTCAGGGTAACTTTATTTACTTCTATGCTGGCATCCAGCAATTCTTTGTATCTGGATTCATAAAATTTACAGCTCAACCACCAACCTATGACTCCTCCCAACCACAACAGCATCACAATGCCTAGTATTAGAGCAGTGTCTCCGCTCATCGTTTCTCCTTCAATATCTGTCGGGGTGTTTTTGCACCTGGTGTCAATTTACTCAATCTGCAACTGAACAATTTCTTTGGTCCTTTACTTGTAATAATAACAGGTTGTCCATTTTCGTCAACGGAAATATCTTTGATCTTGGCGATCACATTGCGGAATCTGCCCACTTCCACAGTGTCTCCCACGTTTACTTCTATTTTAAAGTTTTTCATTCTTTTCAAATCCTCGGAATCTCAGGAATCGCGGAAAACGCAGTGAATACTCATCCACAGCATCTTGATTCTGCGTGACAGCATCTGCTCTCACTTCCACAATCTGTCCTATTAATTTTTGTGTATCTTTCCAAAAAGCTTCTCTATCCTCATCGGTCAATCCTGATCCCACATTGGTTCTTATAAATTTGCCATCGTCCATGCCTTCCACAATGAGAGCACCCAGTTTGCCAGCATTCCTGCCTGTGCCTTCTTCCACTGCCACAACTGTAAGACTTACTTCTATAAAAGGTTTTACTTTTAACCACAGCGAGGATCTCTTACACTCGTACACACCATTGACAGGTTTGATCATGATACCTTCATAACCCTTGTCTATGCACAGCCTATTGTAGTCCATGAACTTGTCGTAGTCCTCATCTAGATCAAATCTCACACTCTCGATCGTTCGAATGTTTGGTCCAAAATCAAATGATTCTAACCATTCTTTTCTTTTTGTCAGTGGCTCTGTGCATTCGCCCTGTTGAAACAACTCCAGAGGCATGCAATCAAATAGATTTAATACTGCATCATCGGTCTGTGCATCACCTTTCCTGTGTATCTGTTTCATTAGGCTTTGGAAATCTGCACTCATTATCTCTCCGTCAAACACCCAACTACGGTCCAACTCTCCTAATAAATGATCCAACTGAGTATTAATGTGAGGGAAGTTCACTAGCTCTTTGCCATTCCTGCTCATCAGAACCACTTCATCTTTTTTTGTGTCACAGATCGCTATGACTCTCACACCATCTAGTTTGGGTTCCACGAACACTTGTCCTTTTAATTTGCTCTCGTGTTTCTTGCTGTCATCTGCCAGCATACATTCGAACACTGGCACTTTAATTTTACTGAATTTATTAATTGTTTTTTCTGTGACTCCACATCTTAGATCTTTGATCAATATCCTGCGATACCAATGGTTCCACTCGTCTCGGGTAGCCAGTCCCATGAGATAATCAACACGATCTCGTGCCGCATTGCCGGTCAATGTTCTAAGCTCTAGTTGATTGGTAGTTTCTAAGAACGTGTCCCATTCCAATCCCGGACCATCCTGTTGTGATTCTGGCACTTGTTTTAATCCAAACGTTCTCAATTTGTCCATGGCCATGCTGACACCTTCGAATAATTCTGTATTATTGTTTTTATCTTCGCGAGCAATCACAGACTCCTTGAACTTGCGTGAGTTATCGCTTTCTAATTCTTTTATAATTTCGTATGGTTTCATTGTATATCTGATGTTTTTGATCTGTTAAAAGTCTCATTAGGTTTTAATCTTATTTGTGGATTTCTAAATGTCCAACATTCTCCAGTTTCATTAATAAAGCATACCCATAGCAGATGTTCTTCCATGCCATAATCTATCAAGAAATGAGCATAGGCTTCTCCCTTGGGAGTTAATACAGGTAGAGCTGGATTCAATTGTACAATCATTTTTTATTTCCGTAGATTGCTTGTGCTAATTTCTTACCACAATCACCCAATCCATTGGTATGCCATACTATTCTGTCCTGGAGCACACCTGTGAACATGGCTATCTTCTTTAATTCATTTTCTCTGAGATCCATGTCACTCTTTAGACACAGTGCATAGGGCATGATACCCATACGCATCAATTCTTTCACAGAATGCTGTACAGGTTTGGTTTTGATCTCTCCTGCGGCTTTTAGATATGGTACTGGTACATACAACACAATTCTCACATCTTCTTTCAGTGTCATCTCTCTCACTGCTTCTATGGCCAATTGGTTTTCTAAATCGCCCACGTTACCGCCTATCACTGTGACAGTGTTCTTTGCCTCAGTTTTCACAATCCATTTACGAATCTCTTCTGTGATGTGAGGAGTGACCTGCACAGTCCTGCCTTTGTAATCTCCCATTCGCTCTTTTTCCAATACTTCAGCAATCATATGTCCCACAGTTTTATATTCTGCTGTGATCTTCTTGGATACATTTAGACAGGGATCTAGGTATTTGTAATCTGTCTTGCCCTTGGCTGCTGTTTGGATGGATTTTGCCAGTTCCACTTTGTCCACTGCAGAATGCACTCCGTTCAATATGATTGTGTGGATCATTTTTGTATTATAGCTTGTTTAATTAAATCGTCAACTCCTAACATTTTATAATGATCTTCTATCGTCCATGTGTCAGGATCTATCACTTCTCCCCTGAGGTTTTTAATTTCTTTTTTTATTCCTGCCAACTGGTATCTTTTAAAAGGCCTAGACCATGTGGCATTTAATTCCCAATCACCTTGCAAATGATGTTTATCAGCATCTTGTATGTTGCAGATAGGCATACAAATTGCTTCTAATGCTGTAAGTTCCCCATCTATATATTCTGATATAATTTTGTTTATTGGGATAGGATGTTCAAGATGTGGTTTTTCTTTTTCAGGTATAAAAACGGTGTAATGAGCTTTGGCTGGTTTGGCTCTATTTTTATGTACATCTCTGAGATATCGTTGCAGAACATAATACCATAATGATTTTAGTTCCCTGTCAGCTTTTAATAGCAGATCTTTGAGTGCATCTAGAGCTTTGCACTGATCATCTAGAGATAGTTTAGTGGACGCCTTGAATGCTGAGCGTCCACTAACTTTGTTGTCTAGTTTTTGATATTTGTCCAATATCATTAAGCCGCTTTTTTAAAGTATGGCTTAAATTCAGAACAGATATCTCCATCCATTATACCCATATTCACTTTAGGTTCGTGTGGCGGATTGAATGTTCTATCCAGCGGATTACACACCACATATACTTCTCTCATCAGTGTGCTCATGGCCACTGGAGCGTCCCAAGAAGTACCTCTTTTATGCTGCCATTGTTTTTTGGCAGCCGAGTGTATGCCTTCGGCTTTTTTACCACACACTGTTTCAAGAGAGGATAGTATCTTCTCTATCCAGTCCATGGGCAAGAATTTGGTGGATCCATCTTCTCTTGCCAAGGCATACATTTTAACAAGCCCTATGTAGATGCCTTGATTGATCTCTCCTCCGTCTTCTTTGGGATAATATTTTTTGATAGCTAACAATATTTTCCTTAATTGTTCGATATCACCGATCATTTCCAATCCTTTGTAAGCATAATCAAAATGTGAGAAGTAATGATCATTAGGCCCTTTCTTGCCCGGAGATTTCCTCACTCTCTTGGGTTCTAGGTCTATGTTACATTCCTTGAACAGAGTATCCACCTGGTAGGCTGTTTTAACTCTGGGCTCTTGACGATCTCCTGTACCAAGCTCATCTTGGTTCCATCTGTATAGAAGACCTCTGTGTATTTCTTCTGTACCAGCTCGTAATATACCAGTGTCATTCAATATTTCAAATGCCAAAGCATCAAAACTTGGATTTGCTGTTTCTACCCATGTTAGAGGTATTTCAAGAAATCCTAACACAGCTAATGCTACCGCAGTGTGCTGGCCATCAAATATGTAGTATGTTCCATTTCTTAGAGCTGAAGCGATTGGTCTTACTACACGTGGATCAAAATTTTCCATGATCTTTAGAACATGTAACGGTCTAAGATCTCTTTGTACACCATAATTGAAAGATATTGACGAAGCTAATAAAAAAGACATTGGATTCGTTATTTCAATATTTTTATTTTCTACAATCACAGCTAGATCAGAAATTGATGTAGGATTTAACCCTTCGGGTAATTTCATTTCGGGAATTTTTTTAAGTTCTTCCCATCTTTCTAGTGCTGCTTGTAGTCTTTTTTTGAAATGAGGTATTTCTCTTTCCCCATCTGCGTAGAACTCCTCAACGACTTGAGCGAGTGTTTTTACTTTTTGTTGTGTTGACATTTTAGTCTCCTATTATTGTTAATAGTTGCGAAGGATGATCATGTACCATCCCAGCGACTGATATTATATTACAATGCTATCAATTTAAAGTCAACCTAAACTATCAATCCAGTTTTTGACACTGTCTTGATTGGGCTAACTGCGTTGGAGTATTCTGTTGCCACTTTATCCAGGCAAGGTCCTATGCCCACTATGGCTGACTTGTTGATTGTGACTCCATCCACACTGTCCATCGTGGGGATGAATGCTCCAAAGGCCAGGCCCTGTTGGCTGACCATGATCACGACCGGTCTGTCCAGGGTCACTGTGTGCTCATCCTGATCCTTGATGCGTGCCACTACTTCCTCTCCGGTGGAGATCTTGATAGTGGTAATTGTATCGTTTGTTGGTATCTTCATATGTTTAATAATATATGTATTTTGTCAAACAGTCAATTGTAATTTAGAACTGCTCTTCTTCTGTGCTGCCTGCTATGGCCTTGGTTGATGTGGTGCCGGCCGAAATTATAGTGCTCACAGCGTCAAAGTAGCTGGCCCCAACTTCTCTCTGATGTTTGACTGCTGTGTATCCTCGGTCATAGGCAGCAAATTCCTTCTCCTGCACTTCTGAATAGGCAGTCATGCCCTGTGTTCGATACTTGTCCGCCAGGTCAAATATGGCCATGTTCTGTGCATGGAAGCCAGCCAGTGTGATGAATTGAAATTTATAACCCATGGCTCCTATCTCTTGTTGGAACGTGGCTATCTCTGCATCGCTGAGATGTTTCTTCCAGTTGAACGATGGCGAGCAGTTGTAGGCCAACAGCTTGCCTGGAAATTTAGCATGAATGGCATCTGCAAATTTTTTTGCTTCTTGTATGCTAGGCTTGTCTGTCTCACACCAGATTAGATCCGCGTAGGGTGCGTATGCAAGACCCCTTGCGATCGCTTGGTCCAAGCCATTGCGCACATAATAAAATCCCTCGGGGGATCTCTCACCTGTGCAGAATGCTCTATCATTTGCATCTATGTCTGAAGTTAGAAGTTTTGCTGCGTTGGCATCTGTTCTTGCACATATCACCAATGGCACTCCGCACACATCCGCAGCCAACCTGGCCGCGATGAGATTGCGTATGGCGTTCTGCGTGGGGATCAATACCTTGCCGCCCATGTGACCGCATTTCTTCTCAGAGCTCAACTGATCTTCCAGATGTATGGCAGCGGCTCCCGCGTCTATCATCTTCTTGGTCAGTTCAAAAACATTCAGTGGTCCACCAAAGCCCGCCTCGCCGTCCGCCACTATGGGCATGGCGTAGTCTCGCAGTTCCGACAACTGCAACTTGCCCTCCATCAGCTCCATCTGCTGTATCTGATCGGCCCGGGCCAGTGCGTTGTTCATGGCGCGGATCAATCTGGGCACTGAGTCGTAGGGATATAGACTTTGGTCGGGATACATTTCGCCTGCTGAATTTGCATCCGCCGCAACTTGCCAGCCAGAAAGATAGATCGCCTTGAGCCCTGCCTTGGCGTGCTGTACCGCGTGGTTGCCTGACAATGATCCCAGTGTGTTGATGTAGGGTTGGGTGTTCAATATATTCCACAGTTTCTGTGAACGCAGTTTGGATATGGTGTGCTCCACCCCAAAGGTGCCCTGCAGCCGCTTGACGTCGTCGCTGGAGTAGGGCCTCAGTATGCCTTGGAACCTATCCATTGCGCACTGCCAGTTTCTCTTCCAGATACTTGACGAACTGTGCGCCGGTGAGATTGTGTTTGCCATCTTCCGCGGTGGGAGTGGCGTCCACGTGGCTCGCAGTCTCGTCGTAGCAGTCGTCATTGAAGGTCACGCAGTTGCTTTCGATGTTGTGTTTCTGTCTCCGTGTCATGTATTTCCTTTACAAATTTACAAAATTATTTTACAAGTTTACAAAATTATTTATGTCTCGTCAAAGGAAAAAAATTGTTCGTGGAAGTAAAACAGTAAAATGTTTACAAACGAAGATTTTATCTTTGTAAAGTTTGTAAACTACTTGTCCGCCGCTATGTGCGGCAGCACGAACTGTATGCCCAGCCAGCGGAACTTCTTGGCACTGTCCGCGAAACTGCAATTGATCCTGGCAGTTCTCACCTTGTAAGGATTCAAGGGTTCTATGACCACTGTATTTTCTCCCGTGAATCTCAGTGGCACAGTGGGCCAACTGTCTCCGTCGTTGGTGGTACAAACTATATTTTTTAAATTTTTTAATCCTGGCACAAACTCTATCTCCAGTTGTGGGGGGTTATTGAACTCTGACACTTTCTTGTCCGCGGGCAGGAATCGTACATAGGGCATGGGCAGTGTGTTCAGAACCATCTCAAATCTTTCAGCCTTGCCCCAGTTCTCATTGATGGGGAATCTCGGCAGCTCATATCTGTCCTTGAGGCTGTCCATCACTCCGGAATGCTGTCCAAATGCCAGTCTAAATCCCATGTCCTTGACCAGTGCCTTGAATTCCAGGCTGTACTCGCCAAATGGGTATGAGAAGTATTCGGGTATGGAGCCCAGCTCTCTCATGAAGTCCTGCGACGCCCTCTCCAGGTCCTTGCGCTGAGTGTCTTGATCCCAGCCCACCATGTAGTCATGAGAGTAGCTGTGATGTCCTATCACTCCCAATCCTGACTCGTGTATCTCGCGGATCTGTGCCCAGGTCATGTAATTTTTATTCTTGGAATTGATCTCTCTGGTGTTGATAAACAGCACGAAAGGTATGCCTTCTTTTTTTAAGATAGGCCATGCATGTCGGTAGAAACTGGCCCAGGCGTCATCCACTGTCAACAGCACCCGCTTGTTGTAAAGCTCTCTGTGTCCATGCACGTAGTCGTCGAACTCTTCTATGGAGATGAAATCCAATTTCATCTGCTGTATCATTTTAATCTGTTTGCGGAATTCCGCTATCTTGACGTTGGTGCTGGGGTACTTGTTCTCCTCGAACTTGTGATACATCAGTCCTATCACGCCCTGTTCTCTGTGAGGCTCCATGGATAGAGCAATACTATTGATTGTTAAAAACAACAATAATAATAGTGTTCTCATACTTGTATTATAGTTTATTTTTAGTAAATGTCAATGTTAGTTTGACAACTTGGGCCATTTGCTCAGATCGGGGGCAGTCTTTTCTATCTTGGCTTTTTCTTTGGGTAATTTAGGCATGAAGTTTATGCCTGTGAGTTTTTCCACTGCAGACACCGTGGTAGCATATTTGGGAAGATCCGCCACGGGTAGAGCTGTGTTGGGAAATATGAATGCTATGGCCTTGCCTTCTTTTCTATCAATAATCACTTTCCATAATTGATCAGGCACTCCCACTCTGCCCTCACCAATGGTCTTGAATCCGTTGTTGTACACTGTGCCCGTGATCACATATAGATCCATGCCATTGTCCACCACCCATTCTCTCACAAATGTTTCCAACTGTTTCCATATGCCTCTGTTGTGGTTGGGCACCTGTGGTACCATGTTGCTTAGGAAGAAGCTCTCACTCATGACCTGTTCACTCTGTGTGTTGTTGCCTGCTGGAGCAAGATGTCCCCGATCAAAGGGATGGCCTGCGTAATCTTTCAATGTGGCCGTGTGTTGTGTGGGTATGGCGGGATCTGGCCTGAAGTCGTCCTTGCGTTTGAATGTGCCTGTGGTGCCTTCCTGGGTCACGTGTTCCACCACATACTCTGCTGTCTTGGTATCATATCTGTAGTGTATGGCATAGTTTATCTTGCAGATGTACTGTGAATTTTGCTTGATCTTGCTGACGGGCGCTCCCAGCAGCACATGTTGTGGACACTTGTCGTCGATGGGATTTGCCCAGGCAGTGGCCGTGAACAACCACAGCGCTATCAATGCAATCCTAATCATGCTGCTATTTATATATTAAGTTGGGTTATATTATTTCTTGGTTTTCTTTTGTTCCTGCGCTTGAAATAATTCTTGGGGTGCAGGTAAACGTCCACATAGATCCAAACCAGGATGGCCAAGATGGCCACGGGCACTGACACAGCGAAGATGACGTCCATGGTGCTCTCCGGTTGGTTATCAGGGTGCCCTCGCGAGCACCCTGTGTATGCAATTACTTATTTCTTTTTCTTTTTGGGATAGTCGTCTTCGTCCTCGATCTCGTCCTCGTCTTGGTCGTCGTCGGAGTCCTCGTCGGAATCCTCTTCCATGTCGTCTTCGTCGCTGTCGTAGTCAAAGTCATCGTCCTCGTCCTGGATCTCCAGCACGCCCTTGATGTCCTGTATGTCTTGCTCCAGCTTTTCAACCTTGTCCTGCAGTTGCTCTATGATGTTTTTGTTGTCTTCCATTGCGCTACCTCCATGTTGTGTGATTAGCAACCATAATTATCTTGGCCTTGGCTGCTGAAATATGCCTGGTTAATGTGAAAAGTGCAGCTATTATTTGAGATATTTTGGGCGCTTGTGATTTTTATATTTGTAGAAGTCGTCTATCACGTCCCTGCAGGCGTCGTGCCAATACTGTCCGCTGTCTCTGAGAGCGGAATTGGCGTCCCTCAGCTTCTCCATCTTCTTGCTCAACACCTTGTTCTGTGCTGTTGAGAGTCGTTTAGTGGTGCTGCTCAGTGTGTCCAACCTGGATAGCACTTCATCTATGGCGGGGCAAGTGATGTCAGGCACTCGTGGAGCCTTCTTGCGAATCTTGCGCCACATCTGCTCGTATTTGGGCAAACTCTTCACACGCCTCTTGGCCATGCACGCTCCTGTTGGTGCATTATTTACTGTGGATGGGTTTGAAAATTAAATGCTACTATACTATCTCTAAGGAATGGAATGTGGGATATTCTTTCAATACTTGCTCAATGTCTACAGTTCTATCTTGTGGCTCTGCCAGTAATACTCCAACATATTCATCCCGTGGACGCCAATCTGTGATGCCATGATGTTCCAGCCACGTGGCACGGTACTGCAGGAACCAATCCTGGAATTCCTGAGAGAATGGTGGGGGAACAAAGTCTCTCCTGGCGATCATGAACTTGGCCCGCAGCGTGACGTGGGGTTTGGCCAGGTGGCACAAACTTTCCAGGTCGTTGGGCTCATGGTTGTTGAAATAGTCCAAGGGCGTCTTGCCAAGTTCCGTCCATGGCAGGTATATATTGTTCTTGACGAACGCCTCGGCGTAGTGCTCGTTGCAGTTGAACTTCTCTCCCAGCGGACCTTCCTTGACTCCCCAGCCCACGTAGAACCTGTTGCCCTGTGACTTCTTTTCCATGTCGTGTATGGCGTTGTGGAATTTATACAAGATGTCATTGTTCGCCAGCATGCTCAATCTATCATGATTGTGTACGTATTGCTCATGCAGTTGGTTCAAAGATTGCTGATCATCGTAATCTGTGGCCTCATAGTCAATGCCAGCAAAGTCGCAAAACTCTCGATGTGTGCGCTGGACATCTCCCTCGTTGGATCTTCCCGTGGTCTCCAATGGGCTGTGGGCGATCGAGGAGAGATGTTTTATCTTGCGTAGCCATCGCTCGCTGACAGGATTGGCAACGATATTGTAAAATAGCTCTTGCCTGGAAACTTGGTTGCTAAAAGTTATCTTTAAATTTTTCATCATGAAGGGCAACTTCTGTTGCCAGGCGTTGCCCGTGCCCCGAGGTAGCTGGTTATTAAGCAGCCAATCTCATTTTAGATCTACCGACCGTTAAGTCAGCAAATCCAAATGCTTTGCTTTTAGCATTTGTAGTTTTGGACCTTTACAGGGTGCCTAACTGATAAACTCCATACAACCTTCATAGTACGTCGATTCTTACACCCCCGATAGGGATTACATAAGCCACCAATAATAACTTTGGTGGAGGTGCGGGCATCGAGCCCGGTCCGTAAAAATTATCTTTGTACTTCAACGTTTACAATAGTATTTAAACATAATTTTTTACTTTGTCAATCTTTTAGCAGTATATCCTCGAAATTGTCTACTATCTGCTATTGTGGCTCTCCAAAAAGAATTATGATTCAATCCATTATCTTTACACCATTTTCTTAAACCATAAATTTTTATTTTTTTACCGTTAGGAGTTGTTATTTCATAATTTTTTCTATTACAAGTTCTGTTTTTATAAGTGGACGATTTCATTCCTGCAATTCTTTTTGCTCTTACCACTGGATCTTTCCAACTAGCTTTGTTTCTTTCACTCATAACAAGTTTTATATGTTCTTTATCTTTAGATAATTTAGCTAATCCTTGCCATGCACAAAAATCTTGCCATCTGCTATATTTTTTCCATAATTTTCTATGAGCTTCTGCATGTTGTTCAGGAGTTAATTCTATTAAATTAGATTTGTTATTTGTACCACCTACATGTTTAGGTATTATATGGTGTTTATGTAATATCATTATTATATTTATTTGGTTTCGACACAAAATTTCGCAGTGCTGTCAACTTGACAATCTATCAGAGATACTATATAATATAAAAACAATCATGGCATTAGATCAAACATTCCTAAACGAAGTGGTAGCGCTCTCAGGACCAGAGGCAGGAGAGTTGTCTGAGTTATTATCTAAAAAATGGGGAATAGAATTACCTTCGGCAACCACAGCGGTGGCAACAACAACGCCAACTGTTGCTGGTGAGGATGCGTTGGTTTCAATAACTCTCAAAGCATACCCAGCAGATAGGAAAATGGTAATACTAAAAATAATCAAGGATATATTGGGATTGGGGTTGATGGAAGCCAAGGCATTTGTTGAGGCTGCCCCAAAATTGGTAAAGGCCGATCTACAAAAAGAAGAAGCAGAAAAGATTAAAAAGTCTCTGACCGATGCCGGCGCAGAGCTGGAAATTAAGTAACTCATAATATCATTGATAAGTATTCTTGCAACGCCGCTCGATGCGACGTCGACGAGAACCAGACGCTTGACACATTAATGTCTTTACTACAGTTGTGCTGTAGAACGCCTATCGTATATAATACATTCAGTATTATTAGCAAATAATAAAAAATTATAACGATAGAGAGTATATTATGTTTCTTATATTAGAAAATGTTGCAAGTCCACCTCAAACTTTACTAGATAAAATAGATAGATCGCTGAGACCAAAAAAAGCAGAATTGGGCTATCAAACAAAAAGAATTTGTCATAATTGGTATGGACGAAGTTTCAACGCAGGAGTTAATGCTAGAATTCCTTTTATTGATTTTGAAAATTGGGTTAAGGAGAATATTACTTTTCACATACTTGATGCTGGAATTAATTATGTTACCTACGATGATCCCGACAATTTACCCATAAGCACAGGTGCACACACAGATGGAACTCGTGAATTTGTGTTGTTATGGAATGTAGAGGCCGGGGGTGATGATGCTGAACTTACTTTTTGGAAAGAAAAGGATCAACCACTATACAGAGCTCCTAAAACGCCAGGTACTGATTTTTCAAAACTGGAATTTTTAGATAAAACAAAGTTGCCAGAAAATAAATGGTTATTGGTAGATGCTAGAATTTTACACAGTGTAGAAAATCTCACATCCACCAGGATCAGTTTACAGATAAGTTTTTTAAATAAGTTGGCTTTACAAACCATTTCCAACATAGATGATCTATCTAAGATAGCTTCTATTTGATTGTGATTGCTGTATGATTGCTCTGGGTAACAACAAAGACAAATTTGGATTTTATAGGATCGGTGACTACAAGACCTATAGCAAGATAGAAGCCATAGAATTGCACAAACACACCAGAATACATCCTCACTGGGATTTCAATCAATCAATCTTTGCCAAGTATGATTGGACTGTAGAACCAACAGAATCGTTAGATGAATTATATGCAAAGAGAGCTAGGCAGATCAGAGAAAATTATGATTATGTGGTTCTGTTTTACAGTGGGGGAGCTGATAGCGGCAACATCGTAGACACCTTTGTTGACAATGATATCAGATTTGACGAGATAGCAAGTTACAATTTTTATAAAGCAGATCCAGACCCCACCAATTATTTCAATGCAGAGCAAGTCAATGTAAGTTATCCACGTGTAAAAAAATTACAACAACAAGGTGTAAAATTTAAACACAGAGTTATAGATATGAGTGATGCTGCCTTTGAAATAATCACGGACAAATCTTATAATCTTAATAGAGCGTATTATGGCACAGGGCGTTGGGGTGTGTCTCACGTGGCGAAAGGACAAATCAGAGACTACGTTGAAGATTACAGACGTTTAATAGAATCTGGAAAAAAAGTAGTCTTTGTTTGGGGCATAGACAAGCCAAGATTATATTTTGAAAATAATAGATATTGCATTAGATTTTTAGACGTGGTTGATTCTGGGATTTCTTGCCTCACGCAGATAAACAACAGACCATGGGAATATGATGAGCTATTTTATTGGGCTCCTGAAGCCATGGACATAGTTTGCAAACAAGGACATATTTTAAAAAATTTCTTTATCAAACACAAAATTTACAAACAAGAAAAATATTACAGTGACACTCTAATTGACCTGCCAAATTTGGATAAGATATTTGCTAATCAAAATACAGAAGATGGGTTAAGTTATCGTAATTTAATAAACACTTTAATATATCCTAAGTTTAATGTTAAGACATTTACTATTGGTAAAATATTGAGTTTGGTTACCAGCAGTAGAGATGATGTCTTTAATAATGATCCAGAGTTTGGCCGACAACAAGCTGTGTTGAAACAACACCTGTCCCAGCTGGATCCTTATTGGATGAATGATCCTAACAATATTGAGAAGGGAATAAAGGCATCAATATCTCCACCGTATTATTTAGAATAACATGATTGATATATTATTCACAATGCTTTTGGGTATGTTTGCTGGAATCATGTCTGGGCTCTTGCCTGGCGTGCCTATATTCTTAGGATTCCTATTATTCTTACCATTTGTGCCGATTGATCCACTTTGTATTGTAATCTATGGCATAGTGATGAATATTGGAACTCAATACTTTGGCAGCATGTCTGCTCTGTATTTCAAAGTTCCAGGAGAGTCTAGTTCTTTTCCTGTGCTTCTAGAACTTAAAAATATTAATACTCCAAAAAAAATATATCATGCAATCAAGCTCACTACATTGGGCAGCTTGATAGCCACTTTAATAGCTTCTGCAGGAATCTGGTTGAGTTTATCCACAGGTATCTTTGACAAAATTTACATGCCTTTGTGGTTGAAACTGATCGTTTTTATAAGCCTGGTGATTTTGTCACTGGCTCATGATAAAAAATATATAAAAAATTTTTTAATATTAATGACCTGTATTATTTTTGTTT
>Ga0247833_1003380_pt1 | contig 21461 bp, 17 predicted proteins | sample LaCruzMarch2015__7_FD_187117 | JGI IMG/M metagenome (GOLD analysis project Ga0247833, IMG submission 187117) | Freshwater microbial communities from meromictic Lake La Cruz, Castile-La Mancha, Spain - LaCruzMarch2015_8m | ecosystem: Environmental > Aquatic > Freshwater > Lake | place: Spain... | reverse complement strand
CTCGTGGCCGGCGGTGTCGAGGCGGCCGATCTGGTCGGTATGCTCGGCATCGATGAAGCCAAGGCGGTCGAAATCGTCGAACGGGCCAAAGGCCTCGAGGCCAAAAAATCCGAGCCCGCCGCCCCAGCTGAGGTGGCTGCCGCGGAATAATTTTGTCTAACAACCGCATGCCTGCCAAAGCGCCCGCCACCAGAAAGCCCGCCGCGCGAAAACCCGCTGCGAGGCCGGCGCCTCCTTCGTCCAAACCCGTAGCCGAAGCCAAAGCGGCCAAACCCAAGTCGGCCCCCAAGGCGCCGGTGGAAGTGGTCTCGCTCATCGACGAAAAGCCGAAGAAGAAATCGGTTGAAGAGGCGGCACTCGTGCCGGCAGTTGATTTGGCGCCGGAGCCCGCGGTCGCTGACGAAGTGGAGTTGAGCGAGGACGGCAAACCCATCATCAACATCAAGCCGCCGATCGTGGTGAAAGACCTCGCCGCGGCCCTCGGCATCAAGCCCTTCGTGGTCATCAAAGACCTGATGGAGCTGAACATCTTCGCCAATCTCAACCAGACGATCGATCCGGGTGTCGCCACGCAGGTGTGCGAGAAGCACGGTTTTGTTTTCGAAAAGGAAAAGCGCCAAACCGGTGCCGGCGTGCACAAAGCCGAACCGGTGGTCGCTCCGCCTTCCGAACCCACGGTTGTGGTGGCCCAAGACGAACTCGAACCGCGCCCGCCGGTCATCACCTTCATGGGCCACGTCGACCACGGCAAAACGTCGCTCATGGATTTTATCCGCAAGGCGCGCGTTGCGGCGGGCGAAGCGGGCGGCATCACGCAGCACATCGGTGCTTACGCCGTGGACCATGGCGGTCACAAGATCACTTTTCTCGACACACCCGGCCACGCGGCTTTCACCGCGATGCGCGCCCGCGGAGCCAATGTCACCGATATCGTGGTACTCGTCGTCGCGGCCGATGACGGCATCATGCCCCAGACCGAGGAGGCGATCAGCCATGCCAAGGCCGCCGGGGTGACCATCATTGTCGCGGTGAACAAAACCGATTTGCCCTCCGCCAATGTCGATCGCGTGAAGCAACAGTTGCAGGAGTTCGGCCTTGCTCCGGAGGACTGGGGAGGCACGACCATTGTTTGCCCGGTCTCCGCGACCAAAGGCCTCGGCATCGAGCACCTGCTCGAAATGATGAATTTGCAGGCCGAGGTCCTCGAGCTCAAAGCGAGCCCGAAAGTGCCGGCCCGCGCCACCATAATCGAAGCCGAGATGGAGCCCGGACGCGGACCGACGGCTACGGTCATTGTGAAAATGGGCACCCTCAAGGTCGGCCAGGCCTTCCTCTGCGGCGTGCAATGGGGGAAAGTCAAATCCCTGATCGACGATTTCGGCAAGCCGGTCAAACAGGTGGGTCCGGGCATGCCGGTGAAAATCCTCGGCTTCGACGGGCTGCCCCGGGCGGGCGACGAACTGATGGTCATGGATTCCGATCGCGCCGCGCGCACCTTGAGCGAGGAGCGGCAGGAGGAGGAGCGCAAGGAGAAGCTGGCCGCCCCGCAACGCGCGACCCTCGAAAGTCTTTTCGACGATCTCGCGGCCGACCAACGCAAGTCGCTGCGTGTCGTGCTCAAGGCCGACGTGCAGGGCTCGCTCGAGGCGCTGGTCCAGGCGCTCGGCGAGATCAAGGCCAAGCAGATCGACCTCGATATCATTCACGCCGCCGTCGGGCCGATCAGCGAGTCCGACATCCTCCTCGCCACCGCGTCCGACGCTATTGCGGTCGGCTTCGGGGTCAAGACGGAGAACAGTGCGGCGACGGCAGCCAAGCGGGAAGGCGTGCAGATCAAACTTTACTCGATCATTTATGAACTGATCGACCAGTTGAAGGAAGCCATGGCCGGCCTCCTTGAACCGGAACTCCGTGAGAACGTCATCGGCCACGCCGAAGTGCGTCAGGTGTTCGATCTGACCAAAGGCATTGTCGCCGGGTGCATGGTGACTGATGGACGCATCCTGCGGACCGCCCGGGCCCGCGTGCTGCGCCGCAAGCAGCCGATTTACGACGGAGGTATTTCCACTTTGCGCCGCTTCAAGGACGACGTGAAGGAAGTGCGCAACGGTTTCGAGTGCGGCATCAAGCTCGGCGATTACGAGGAGTACGAAGCCGGCGATATCATCGAGGCCTATACCCTCGAGAAGGTCGCCCAGAAACTCGAGTAACCCCGGGCCGGGACCTCCCGCATCCCGGAACTCGCAACCCTCAACTGTTGAGATGAAAAACCGCATGGTCCGCGTCGCTGAAATTCTCAAGCGCGAGCTGAGTATGGCCGTCCTGCGCGAAGTGCCGACCGGTGGTGCTCTTATCACAGTGAATTCCGTGGACGTCTCGCCCGACCTGCGCAATGCCATCGTCTTCGTCGGAGTGTTGGGCAACGCCGCAGAGCAGAGACAGGCCCTGGAGCGCCTCGAAAGCAGCCGGCGTGTCCTCCAAGCGGATGTGGCCAAGCGCGTTGTCCTCAAGTTCACTCCGCATCTGCACTTCAAACTGGATGCGTCGATCGAACGCGGGTCCCGCGTCCTCGATATTCTCGAAGAGTTGGGCGTCGAAGGGGAGGAGTCCAACGGATGAGCCACGGAATCGATGCCACCCTCGGCCAGATCAAGCACACGCTCGATGCGGCCACCCGTATTCTTGTGTCCTGCCACGTGCGCCCGGACGCCGATGCCTATGGATCGGCCATCGCCATGGCCTTGCACCTCAAGGCGCAGGGCAAAGAGGTGACGCTCTGGAACGAAGAGGGAATGACGGAAAAGTTTCGCTACCTTCCGGAGAGCAGCCTCGTCCAGGCCCCACCGGACCAAGGGAAGCACGACTTCGATGTCTTTCTCGCGCTCGACACCTCGACCAAGGAACGCCTCGGCCGCGTGCTCAAGGCCACGGGGCAGGTGACCACGTGGATCAATATCGACCATCACGTGAGCAATCACCGTTATGGGGACCTGAACTACATCGATGACACGGCGCCGGCCACCGGACAGATCCTTTACGATTATTTGGTCGAAGTGGGAGGCACGATCACTCCGGCCGTGGCCGAAAATCTCTACGCAGCGATTTCCACCGATACCGGGTCCTTCCAGTACGGCAAAACCTCGCCGCACACCTTCCGGCTGGCCGCGGACTTGGTCGACAAGGGGGTCAACGTGCCGGAGTTGTCGCGTAAAATGTACGACAGCTATCCGCGCCGCCGCCTCGAATTGCTCAAGGCGCTGCTCAATTCGGCGCGCTTTGACTGCGACGACCGTGTGGCCAGCTTCAGTCTGTCGATGGCGACCGCCAAGAACCTCGCCGTGCTGCCCGAGGACAATGAAGGGTTGATCGACCACCTCCGCGCGGTGGAAGGGGTGCAGGTCGCGGTGTTTTTCGAAGAATTGCCGGAGAACAAGGTGCGTCTGAGCATGCGTTCGAAGGAACCACGATTCGACGTCTGCAAGATCTGCGCTCTTTTCGGCGGAGGCGGTCACCCGCAGGCTGCGGGCGCGCGTTTGTCCGGAACGCTTGAAGCGGCGGAAGAAAAAGTATTGGAGGCCATTTGCCATGAAGTCCGAATCAATGATTGACGGTGTCCTCCTCGTGGACAAAGCCCCCGGCATGACGTCGCACGACGTGGTGGCGATCACCCGCCGCGTGCTCAACACGCGCAAAGTAGGTCATTGCGGCACACTCGATCCTCTGGCCACCGGGTTGCTCATCATCACGATCGGCCGCGGCACGAAGATCCAGGATCTCCTCATGAGCGAGGACAAGGAATACGTCGGCACGATCCGCCTCGGGCAGACCACGACCAGCCAGGATGCCGACGGCACGGTGCTGGAGGAAAGGCCGGTGCCGGAAGTGACGCGAGAGAAGTTGGAGGAGGTCTTCGCCGGTTTCCAGGGTGACTTCTACCAAACGCCGCCCATGGTTTCGGCGATCAAAAAGGACGGCGTCCCGCTTTACAAGCTGGCGCGCCAGGGCAAGACGATCGAACGTGAACCCCGCTTGGTGCACATTTACGGCCACGAGATCCTCAACGTCGCCCTGCCCGAGGTGGAATTCCGCGTGGTCTGCAGCAAGGGCTTCTACGTGCGCACCTATGCGAATGATATTGGGGAACTGCTGGGTTGCGGCGGTCATTTGAAAGCTCTCCGCCGGACGGCCTCGGGAAAGTTTCGGGCGGATGGTGTGCTCACGGTGGAAGAATTGCGCACTTGGCCGCTCGAGCAGGTCAAAGCACGCATCATGAGCCTGCCGGAAGTGTCCCGTTTACGCGGGGTCTGATCCCCATGGAGGTCCTCCACGATTTGGAGTCGTTGCGGTCCTTGCCCGGACCGGTCTATCTGGCCATCGGAATTTTCGACGGTGTGCATCGCGGACACCGTGCGCTGATTGAGGAGGCCCAAGCTGACGCGAAGAAGACTGGCGGCACGGCGGTGGTCATGACTTTCGAGCCGCATCCGATGATGTTCTTCCAGCGCGCCGAGTCGCCGTTGAGGTTATCCAGTCCACGACACAAGGAATTGCTGCTCGCGCGTCAGGGCGTGACCCACCTTGCTGTGTTGCCTTTCGAGGCGGGACGCGCAGGCCAGACCGCCGAGGAGTTCGTCGAGGAATTGCGGGCGGCGTGCCGCCCGCTTGGCGGCGTGGTTGTCGGGGCCGATTGGAAATTTGGCAAAGGACGAGCCGGTGACGTGGGTTTGCTCAAGCGCATGGGAGGATTCGAGGTGGATGGGATTCCAGCCGTGACCATTCAGGGAAAACCGATTTCCAGCACGGCGATCCGTCTGGCCGTAGCGCGGGGTGATTTGCCTTTGGCCGAGGAGGCCTTGGGGCGTCCTTATGCCGTCTTTGGCCGGGTTGTCCCCGGTCGGAAACTCGGGCGGGAGCTGGGTTTTCCCACGGCCAATCTCGAGACGGACGGATTTCAATTGCCGCCGGACGGGGTGTATGCCGTCCTCGTTCGGATCGGGGAGAAGACCTTTGCCGGGGTGGCCAATCTGGGCGTGCGCCCGACTTTCTCCCGGGGTGACAAGCGGATGCTCGAAGTGCACCTGTTGGCTTTCGAGGGGGATCTGTACGGCCTGGAGATCGAGGTGGAATTTTTGCGATTTGTGCGGGAGGAGAAGAAATTCGGGTCGATGGAGGAGTTGCGGGCGCAGATCGGGCGGGATGTGGCGGCGGTGAGGTGAGGGGAACCGCGGAGGCTCTGTGGGTAAGGGCACGCGGCTCGCTCGTCCCTACCTTGGCGGGGGTTCCGGCGGTGAGAGAATTCCGCAACAAGCCAACGCGTCGCCGCTACGAGGGATACTTGGCGCAGAGGGATTTCATTTCGGCCACGGCGGCGGCGAGGCCGGCGAAGAGGGCGCGGGAGATGATGGCGTGACCGATGTTGAGTTCCACCATGTGCGGGACGACGAAAAGTTCGGCAACATTTTTGTAGTTGAGGCCGTGACCGGCGTTGATCCGGAGACCGAGGTCGTGGGCCTGCTTGGCGCCTGTGATGAGGCGTTGCAGTTCGTGCGCACGCGCATCGCCGGTCGCATTGGCAAAGGCACCGGTGTGGAGTTCGATGTATTCGGCTTTGAGGTCGGCAGCCGCGTGGATTTGGTCGGGATCGGGGTCGATGAAGAGACTGACCACCGTTCCAACATCATGAAGTCTGCCGATGGTGGCCTGCAGGGCGGCGTGGTGGGTGAGACAATCGAGCCCGCCCTCGGTGGTGACTTCGTGGCGGTTCTCCGGTACGAGGCAGGCGTCGTGGGCTTTGACTTGGAGTGCGATGGCCACGATTTCCGGTGCGTTGCCCATCTCCAGATTGAGCTTGGTCTTAAGGCATTCTTTCAACCGGAAGATGTCGCGGTCTTGGATGTGGCGGCGGTCTTCGCGCAGGTGGGCGGTGATGCCGTCGGCGCCGGCTTGTTCGGCGATGAGGGCGGCTTCGACCGGATCGGGTTCGACCAGGATGCTCCCCGGATCACGGGCGTAACGCGCCTGACGCAGGGTGGCGGCGTGGTCGATATTGACGCCGAGGCGGAGGGACATGGTCAGACTTTCCCGCCGTAGGACGCGTAGTCGTCGAGGTCGAGCCAATCGAACCACGTGGCGATGTCGTCGCGGTCCGGGGCGATGTCCTTGTGGGTCTGGTTGAAGTATTCGCGCATTTCCACGCCGGAGGGTGCGCGGTCTTCCATGTAGCGGGACCAGAGGTGGATTTCGTGCGGGCTGCGCTTGGTGCCGGCGTTCTTGCGCACCCACTCCAGCAGCGCGGTGTCACCGAGTCCGGCTTCGATCTGTTTTTTCAAGTCTGCGGGATCGATCGAGGTGAACTCGAAAAACTCCATGTCGAGCGGGCAGGCGTAGTTGAATTCACCATTTGTTCCGGCAATGACCGCGCGGCATTTGTCGATGATGCGGGGCAGCAGAACGTAGCCCCCGAGGCGGGTGCGGGTGCTGCGGGGCGGGCGTTTGGTCAGATCGGTGGGCGGTGTGATGATGCTCATTGGAACGAGCATATTTTGCCAAGGGCGGCGGTCAAGCGGGCAACCCGGTGACGAGTGACGGGAAACGGCACTGCGCGCACTCGCCGTGGTCGCGCAGACAGAAATCGGCGTAGACTTGGAGCAGGCCTTGGTGAATGAAGAGACGCTTGGGCAGGGCGCGCGGGAGAGGTCCGCCGAAGAGGCGTGCGGAGGCAATGCGCAGCGAGGCGTTGGGCGGTCCAGCGGGGAGTTCGCTCCACGCGGGTTCTTGGCCGTGGGCAAGGGAGAGGGGTAGCACGACGTTGGCGTAAATCTCGCGGATACGGTCCGGGCCGAGCAAAGCGAGCGGGGCTTGGCGCGGTGGGCTGGTCCAAGAGGTGGAGAAGGACCAGAACGGGTGCTCAAGGGAGCCGAGCGTTTCTTGGAGGGGTGCGAGGTCACCTGACTCGAGGGCGGCGCGCACGATTTTCCAACGTCGGGCTATGGCGGCGAGCGCGCCGAGGCGCCGGAGGGGATGGTTGGCCGGACGGAGTCCGGTGAGTTTCCAAGTACTTCGAGGAAGGATTGCATGGGTGTGGGCCGCGCGGAGCTTCCACCACAGGGACCAAAGTGCGGCGATTTCGTGGCGGGCGGCCCCGGGGGGCGGTTCCGGCCTTTCGAGATAGCCGGCCAGGCCGAAGAGCAAAGCTTCGCCGCGGGCGGAAGCGGCGATTTTTAGCGGGACGCGCTGGGCAAGGAGTTGGAAGGGGAGCTTGTTGTTCTTGTAGCCGAGGGTGATGGCCAGTGCTTCGTAAAGCGCGGCGTCCACCCCGCGGGCGTCCATCATGGCAGCGAGAACGGCACCTTTGCGCTCCAAACGCCGACGAGCGGCGACGGCGAGAAGGTCGGACAACTGGTCCACGGACAGGGCGCGCAGTGGCGCGGCGCAGCGTCCGGGGCGGGCCGCGGCGACCGACTCCCACTCGGCTGCGGCCTCGTGGTGGTCGGCGAGGCAGATTTGCGGGACTTCGCGGTGGGTGGCGGTGCGCGAGAAGTGGCGCTTGTACGGGCGGCGCACGATGACGTGGAGGACGACGTTTTCGTAATCCGGGTTGGTCGCGTGGCGGTGTTGTTCCCAACCGGACGCCTCAAGATCGACTTCGATCGCACCGTGGTGTTCGCGTCCGTCGAGTTGCACGGCGGCGCGGACGAAGTCCGGCCCGGCTTCGCGGTTCCATTCCCCGAGATCCGAGATCACGGCCTTCGCGCCGGAGGTTGTGGTAAAGGCGCGCCCGCAGGCCCCGGAAAACCAGCGGGCTTGCCAGGCGAGTTCGTTGTCGTCCTGTGGCGAGGGCTCCGAGACGCGAGCGATACGGCCGCGCAGGGCTTGTTCGTAGGCGCGGCGGAGGGGGGTCATGGTTTTTTCGGAGTGGCGGGCGGTGGCGGAGGTGGCGGGGCAATTTCGTTGCGGATGTCTTTGAGAAGTTTCGCGCGGTCGGGTGGCTGGGTTCGCTGCAAGGTGCGATCGATGAGTTTGAGCGCCGCGGTCTTGTCCGCGATCAATTGCATGATACGCAGGCGCTCAATGAGGGTGCGGAAGGATTTGGCGGGATCTTTGTAGAGTGTGCCAGCCGACTCGAGCGACTTGAGTGCGGCGCGGGGCTCATCGTAGAAGCTCTGCAGCGTGCCGAGAGCTTCGTAATTCAGTCCGCTCGGATTCTCCCTTGCGAGGCGCGCAAGGTAGAGAGTCTGCATGGGGCCCGCGCGGCTGCCTTGGCGCAATTGCTTTCCCAAGGAGATCCATGGAGCCGCAGTTGGGTCCGGTTCGCGCCGCCAGTCGCCAGACTGTGCCCCGGCGAAGGGGCGGTAGAGGGGGTCACCGATCACGGTGGTCATCCACGATAAAACTTTGACCGACATGTAGGCGCTCTCGGCCAAGGTGAACCCTTGGAGCAACCGCTCGTTGAAGATGTCGAGGTGTGGGGTGAGGTCAAGGTAGGGCTCGTAGACGTTGCCGAGGGTGGCGGCCGCCCCGCGGGTGACGAGCGGGGCAGCCCAGTTCGCGTTGGGGTCGCGCAGGGTGCTGGCGCTGAAGGAGTAGATGTGTACGGCGACAGCACCCGGGGCAAATTGCGGTGCGGCCATGGCTCCGCTGGCAGCCCCACTGTACCAACCGTAATAAAGCGCTGCGTCGGTCACGGCGAAGCCGGAGGGAAAAATGGCGGGATTGTTGTCGAGAACAACCGGAATTCCATGGTTCCAACATTCAGCGGCCGCGTTGCGCAGCCACTCGTCGCCTTCGCGGTAGCCGCTTTCGGGAATGCTCCGCCGGTCGATGTAGGCCCAGCCATAAAGTCCGGCCCGTTCGGCGAGGAGGGTGTCGTCAATCATCCGGCGCACCGTGTCGGCGGTAGGTGCATCAAGTCGCGAGACAAGAAGGAGGCCGGAGGTGACCGAGGAGTCAAGGATGGGCGAAAAGCGGCGGAAGTAGGGGTTCTGCAGGATGCCGAAATACTCGTTGTCGAAGGCGCTGAGCACGGCGAGTTCGGAATCCACAGCGGCTTCGTCATGGCTGTGGATCGGGTCCCCGCCATGCGGACGCGGAGCCGGAGTGGCGTCGGGGGCGGGAGGTTGGATCGTCGTGATGATCTTCAACGGCATACCGCGCATCAGGGCGATGAAGCGGATGCGACCGGAGGTAACCTCGCCTTGGCCTTCCAAGGCATTCCGCACAGACCACCATTCCTTACGGTCAAAGAGGGCGCGCAGGGGTTGTTCGATTGTCTCCGTGTATTGGCGGCGGGTGATTTCTTCCTCGAGCGGACAGTCGAGGCCGACCACTTGGCCCGCGGGAATGCGGCGCCGCTCCGCATAATACTCGGCCAAGGCGCGCGACTCCGGATCGCGGGTGTTGAAGATTACGAGGGTGGCATCGGCCTCGCGGGTCGGACGGACCAGGGTGTCATCGGCCCGTGCCGCGGTGAGAAGAACCGCGAGGACGACAAGGACAATGCTAAATTTCGATACGCAGGCCGTCATGGGCAAGGCGGACGTGGGGAGGCAGGAGTTTTTCCGTTTCCTCGTGTCCGAGGTCATGTCCGATATGGGTGAAGTAAGCGCGCTGGGCGGCGGTGGCCGTGGCAACATCGAGGGCTTCGTTCAGCGAAAGGTGGCTCGGGTGGGGTTCGTGGCGTAGGGCATCGATGATCAGGACAGGGATGCCGAGGATTTCCGTGATGACTTCGGGAGGAATGTGATGGCAATCGCTGAAATAGGCCGCGAGTTTGCGTCCGGCACGGGCAAAGATGTAGCCGTAGACGAGCATTTTTCCGTGGGGAACTTCGGTGGGTATGATTTCCACGCTGCCGATTGCGAAAGGTGCTGTGACCTCGTGGGGTTCGGGGCGGACGTAATTGCGGAAGGAATGTTGTCCGTCGAATGCGTAGTAAAAGACGCGTCGCAAGTCGGCCATGGTGTGCGGCGAGGCGTAGATGGGTATGGGACGGTCGGCCAATTCACAAAACCGGCGGAGATCGTCGAACCCCGCGACATGGTCGGTATGGGAGTGGGTGAAAATGGCGGCGTCGATCCGGCGAAGATCGTGCCGGAGGGCTTGGGCCCGGAGATCGGGGGTGGTGTCGACGAGAAAAGTGACATCTTCGGCCTCGACGAGGATGGACGAACGCAGGCGTTTGTCGCGGGAATCGGTCGAACGGCAGACAGCACAGTCGCAGGCGACAAAAGGCACCCCCTGGGAGGTCCCGGTGCCAAGAAAGGTAATCGAAAGTTCGGCCATGACTTGAATCCGTCAGACTTGCATAATCCGGCCCGTGCTCGCAACGCTTGCATCCCTGAGAATCAGAAACCTCGCCTTGGTCGAGGACTTGGCCTGGCAGCCGGGTCCGGGGCTGGTCGCCATCACGGGCGAGACTGGCGCGGGTAAATCGTTGCTCATCGGGGCGCTGCAGTTGCTGTTGGGAGAGCGGGCCGACAAGTCGCTCATCCGCTCCGGTGCCGACGCTTGTACGGTGGAGGCTGCGTTTGAAACGGCCGACTCGCGCGAACTCGACGCGTGGTTGGAAGAGCAGGGGACGGAGCCGTGTGCCGATGGTCAGCTGTTCCTGAAACGCACGCTCTCCGCTGCGGGCTCCGGCCGCCAATTCGTCAATGGTTCACCCTGCACGCTGTCCGTGCTCAAGGCGCTCGGTGATCGTTTGGTCGACTTGCATGGACCGCACGATCATCAGTCGCTTTTCTCGCGCGAAGCCCAGACGAGGGTCCTCGATGCTTATGCCGGTGCGGCGGCGGTGGCCGGTGACTTTGCCGCAGCCCACCGCGAAACGAACCGCTTGGCCGGCGAGATCGAGGGTTTGCGCGCTCTCGAGCAGGACGCCACCCTGCGCCGCGAAATGCTGGCCCACGCCGCCCGGGAAATCGCGGAGGCCAAGTTGTCTCCGGGCGAAGAGGAGGAAGTTGTCGCACGACTCAGGGCCGCGGGTAATGGACAGCGTTTGCTCGAGTTGAGCAGCCAGCTTGAGGCGGCCCTCGGGGCCGAAGGGGACGGTGGCCTTCGTCAGGCCCTGGCCGATGCGATCCGCGCAGCCCGTGAATTGGCGAGGTTGGACCAGTCCGCAGCCGCGCTGAACGAGGCACTCGGAGAGGTGGCGACCCGCATCGCGGACCTCGAGAATGACGTCCGTAGGTATGCGGAGAAAATCGACTCCGACCCGGGCACTTTGCGCGAGTTGGAGGCGCGGGCCGACCTTCTGCAGGCCTTGAAACGCAAATACGGCGGGACCATCGAGGAGATTGTGGCGCGAGGTGAGCAGGCCGCGCAGGACCTTGAGGAGATCGAGACGCGCGGGGAAAAAATCGCCACGCTGGAAAAGGAAGCGTCTGCCGCGGCCGGCCGGGCGGCCAAGCTGGCCAAAGCTCTCTCGGCCGCCCGCGTCAAGGCGGCGCCGGCTTTGGCCAAGGCCGTGACCGCAGAGTTGCGGGAGTTGGGATTTCTCCGTGCCGGATTCGGGGTCCGGTTGGAAGCTTTGGCGGAGGCCCGTGCGCAGGGTGCGGAATGGGCCGAGTTTGAATTTGCGCCCAACCCCGGCGAGCCGGTGAAACCGCTGCGGGCCATTGCCTCCAGCGGCGAGATTTCCCGTGTCATGCTCGCCCTCAAATCCGTTTTGGCCGGGCAGGATGGGGTTCCTCTCCTCGTTTTCGACGAGATCGATGCCAATGTCGGGGGGGAGGTGGCGGTGAAGGTCGGACAAAAGATGCGAGGCCTCTCCGCTGCTCATCAGGTGCTCTGCATCACCCATTTGCCGCAGGTGGCGGCTGCGGCCCACCGGCAATTTGCCGTGACCAAGGAATACGATGGCCACCGCACGGTCACCGCAGTCGGAGAGTTGGGCGGACCGGCACGCGTGGCCGAGTTGGCTCGCATGCTTGGTGGACAAGATACGGATTCCGCGCTGGCCCACGCACGCACACTGCTTGCCTCCCACCGTTGAGCGGCATGCGCATTCTTTTTTTCAACCGCTCGGCCCTGCCCATGGGCGGCGGCATGAACCGCATGGTCATCGACACCATCCGCCGGTTGCGTTTGGCCGGTCACGAGGTGGCTTTGGTTCATGACCGGGGGACCGGGCAACTCGAGGGCACGGGTTACATTTACGACGACCTCGATCAGCGCCTGATGCCGCGCGACCGCAACGCGCTCCGGCTCGAAGCGATCCTGGAGGATTTTTCTCCCGACGTCATCCAGTTGCACGGCGTGGGTAATACGTTGCTCGACGGCTGGCTGGCCGCGCGCAAGCCGACAGTGCGTTGCGTGCACAACCATGATTTCTACTGCTCGGGCCGGCGCTTGACCCTCGAACACCCGAGTGCGCCCTGTTCGCGTGCGCACGGCCGGGGATGCTGTGGGGCCCATGTGTTGCGCGGCTGCGGGTCTTGGAATCCCGCGTTGAATTTCATCCGTTACCGCGCGGTCGGCCGCAGTCTCGCGGCGCTGGGATCGCTCCATGGTCTGCAAACCGTGAGTGCCACCGTTCACCGCCAGCTTCTGGCCAACGGAGTGCCCGCAGAAAAGCTGGTCGCACTGCCGCCCTACGCCCCGCCCCCTCCGGAATCGCGGCAGCCCCCGATGTCTTCGCTCCGGACGATTCTGCACGTCGGGGGCTTGCTTGGACAGAAGGGGGTGTGGATGGTGGTACGGATGGTGCGAGAGCTTCCCCGGGATGTGCAGTTGGTCTTGGCCGGTGGCGGGCGGGATCGTGAAATGCTGGAGGCGCATGTGCGCCGCCGCGGGTTGAGTAGTCGCGTGCGCATTGTCGGCGAACCGACCCCCGATCAATGGTCTTTGCTTTATCGAGAAGCCAATTTGGTGGTCATGCCCGTGCGCTGGAACGAACCGCTCGGCCTCGAGGGCCTCGGTGCGATGGCCTACGGCAAGCCGGTGGTGGCTTTCGAGACCGAGGGCATCCGTGAATGGTTATCTGACGGCGAGACCGGGCTGCTGGTGCCTTTCGCCGCTCGGCGCAGATTCCACGACGCGGTGAAATCGCTGCTGGATGATCCGGAGCGGCTGCTCGCGATGGGCGCCCGGGCGCGCGAGGTCTGGCGGGAAAAATTCCGACCCGAGCAGCATATTGCGGCGCTGTTGACCCACTACGAAAAATTGGTCAAGGAGGGGGCATGAAACGATTGCCCGTTTTTGTCCTGGTCATCGCCCTGGCAGTTTTTGCGTTTTGGCTCCAGCGCGAGAGCACGCGCGGAACCTTTGATCTGGTCCAGCGCAGCTTTCTCTCGTGGCTCGCAGCCAATACGTCCGCGACGAAAGTCTTACCGCCCCTCACGCTCGTGCTCTATGACGATGAGGCATCCGAATTGGCGGGAACCGGACGGATGGCGATGCTTGATGGGGCCTTGTTTGCGCGGGCTGTCTTGCGGCTCGGTGCCCTGGGGGCGGGAGTTGAAGGATTGACCGGCGATCCCACCCGGATGGTCGAGGCGGCGGGTCGGATGCCGGTCTTCGGCGGTTACGATCCTTCCGCGGCGCCCGGTTCCGGATGGACACCGTTGAGCGGAGCGCCCGGCACAGGCTGGTCGGAGATGACGGGTTTGGTCGGGCGACCCGCCCGATTGGCCCGCGGTTTTTTGACGGCGCCCGCCGGCGGTGGAGGCGGCGCGAAAAGTATTCAAGTGGCCGCCCGAAATTCTGATCGTGCAGTTCCCTCATTTCTGGCTCTGGCTTGGGCGGCGGCACAGGGGTGGCGGTGGTCCGAGGTGATAGCCGATCCCTCCGGATTGCGCGGGCCGTCGGGGCAGCTCATTTTGGACCAGACGGGGGCCGCGCAGTTCCTGCCCGGGGCGACTGCGCCGACGGTAACAACAATGACTGATTTGTTTGTCCTCGCGGAAAATTTCGAACGCGAGGGCGGTGCTTCACCCTTGAGCGGTCACATTGTCGTGCTGGCGCGGGCCACTTCGGAGGTAACCCGCGTGGCGGAGGAAGGATTGGAGCCGGTCACCCCGGTGGAGCAATGGGCTTCGGCTTGGGAGGCAGTGCGGACCAACCGTTTGTTTCACCCGCCCGGTTGGTGGTATCCGCTGGTTGTCGCTGCGGCGGCGGGCCTCCTTGCGCTGGGTCCTGCCCGGCGCTCGAACGGAGGTGCCTTGCTTGCCGGATTTTTCGCCCTGCTGGTTTTTGCGATGATCGCATTGGCCGTATTTGCCTCCACGCGGGTGGCCTTGCCGGCGGCACTGACCTTGCTGACCTTGGCGGCCGGCCTTATGGTCGGGAGGGCCGGTGAGAAAGGCGGATGGTTCGGCCCATGACTTCATGAAATTCACCAACCTGACACGCGCCGAGGAGATCGGGGCGAACTGCTATCTGCTCGAAGCGGGCGGGGTTCGCATCCTCCTTGATGCGGGTATGCACCCGCGCGAGGCCGGGGCGCTTGCCTCCCCCGACTTTTCCCTCCTTGAGGACCGGGGCTTTGATGCGATGGTACTGACCCACGCGCATCAGGATCACGTGGGCTGCTTGCCCTTGGCTATGCGGCAGGCGCCTGGTGCGCCGGTCTTCATGACCGAAGCCACGGCAGGCTTGTCCGACGTGATGCTGCACAATTCGGTCAACGTCATGATGCGGCAGCGCGAGGAGTTGGCCGCCCTGGACCTTCCGCTTTTTACCCACCGTGAAGTGGAGAAGATGTCGGCGGACTGGGAAATCGTCGGCTTGGGGGAACGTCTCGACCTCGGGGGCCATGGTGTCACCGCGGAGTTTTTCGACGCGGGACATATACTTGGTTCTTCCGGTGTGCTCTTCGAGGCGGAAGGGAAGCGGGTTTTCTATACGGGCGACGTCAATTTCGAGGATCAAACCCTGATGCGCGGGGCGAAGTTTCCGGAGAAAAATATCGATGTGCTCATCATGGAAACAACCCGCGGAGACAGTCCCACTCCGGAAGGCATGACGCGCCGCACCGAGGAGGACCGCCTTCTCACCACCTTGCAAACGGCTCTCGACGAGGGGAGTCCGGTGCTCTTGCCGGTGTTTGCCTTGGGCAAGACGCAGGAGTTGCTCGCTTTGCTCTACGAGGCGAAGAAACGCGGAGCGTTGCGGGGCGGCTTCGGTTTGTTTGTCGGCGGCTTGAGCGCAAAAGTCACGGCCGTGACCGATCGTCTGCGCGGGCGCGCCCCGCGGCAGCACGGAGACCTCAAGCTGGCCGAGTGTCTGCCTATGGAGGTGGTGGGTGGCCGTGACATCGCCAATTTGGAGGTGCGCGCGCGCACGGTCTACGCGATATCGAGTGGCATGATGACTGAAAACACGCTTTCCAACATCCTGGCCCCGCGCATCCTCGAAGACCCTCGCGCCCACTGCATGTTTGTCGGTTATTCCGACCCAAGATCCCCGGCCGGCCGCCTCCGGGCGGGTCGGGAAGGGGATGAAGTTCTCCTCGATCGGCGGCAACGACCGGTGCGCCGAAGGTGCAAACTCGACGAGTTCACGCTCAGCGCGCACAGCACCCGGGAGGGCCTGCTCGATTACGTGCAACGCGCGCAGCCGAAAAAGCTGCTCTTGGTGCATGGAGATCCCCCGGCCGTGGCTTGGTTTGCGAGGGAGGTGCCCAAGGTGAGCCCTCAGACCGAAGTGGTCATCCCTGCCCCGGGGGTTGCGGTCGAGCTGTGATGGCGGTTCGGGGGCGAATTTAGGTGGATCGCGATGTCCATCGCGAGGTGGGAACTTATCTGGAGGGGGGGACGGCGCGATTCACCCGAACCGAGTAGCCGGAGCGGTCTCGGAAGGGAGGCGTGACCTGCGCCACAAATCAAACGCGTCTCGGCGAGCCGGGGCCAGTTCGTCAAACCTTGGCCGTGGTTCCCGTATCGGTCTCTACGCCGTTGCGGGCAGGCGCCGCTCGAGGTCGGAGAGGAGCGCGGCGAACTCGCGTGTTTCGCGGCGGCAATCCTCGATCATGTGACGTGAGACCTCGACTTTTTCGGCCATCGCTTTTTCGATCGCCGCATAGTTGGTGGCGAGGCGATCGCTCAGCTGGTGGAACATATCATGCATTTGCTGACCGAAAACGGGGGCAATGCTGCTGTGTTGGTCTGTGTTGAGGGCCGCGCGCCGCTTTGTCTCGTGCATTTCCGCGAGGAGAATTTTTTCGTCCGGCACGCGGCGGAGGTCGCTGACCAAGCCGAGTTTTTCCAAGGTCCAGATGGACCATTTGGTGGGGTCGAAATTCGAGCGCTTCACGCCATTGCGGTAGTCGTGTTGGAACTCGTGGTGATAATTGTGGTAGCCCTCGCCGAAGGTGAAGAGAGCCATGACCGCGCTGTCGCGGGCACTGCAACGCGTCGAATAAGGACGACTCCCCACGCTGTGGCACATGGAGTTGATGAAAAACGTGCTGTGCTGCACGGCGAAAACCCGGAGTACGCCGGCCAGCAGGAAGGCACCAAGGGCGCCGACTCCACCGCCCCAGAGGAAACCGAGCAGGACAGGAAGACCGAAGCCGAGGAAGATCGCGATGGGAATGCACCAGCGATGTTGCCACATGACGAGTGGGTCGCGGCGCAGGTCGTTGACATTATCCATGGGCTCCTCGGGTCCGAGCTTGAAGAGGAGCCAACCGATGTGCGCCCAGAGGAAACCCTTGCTGATGTCGTAGGGGTCGTCATCATGGTCGACATGCTTGTGGTGCTTGCGGTGGTCCGAGCACCAGTCGAGAGCGGAATTTTCAAAAGCACAGGCACCGAAGAGCAGGGTCGCCAGTTTGACCGGGGACTTCGCTTTGAAGGAGAGGTGGGAAAAGAGGCGGTGATAACCAAGGGTGATGCTGAAACCGGTGGCCATGTAGAAAAAGAAAAAGAGACCGACTTGGAACCAATCGAGCCCGTAGTGCCAGATGTAGAGCGGCACGGCAGTGAGAGCCAAGGTGTTGATGAAAACCAGAAAAATGCTGGTTGTCCAGTTGACGCGATCCCAAGGGATGCGGGAGAGGAGTGGGATTTGCATGCGGATGGGGTTGGTAGCGTGAGTGGCGCGACAATTTAAAGGGTAGTCGAGGATCCGCCGGACTGCAAGCTGCAGACCAAGGCCGGGTTGCGGTGCGGCGGAGAAGAAGTGGTCATGAAGCGGCGGGTAGGACAACTGTGTCGCAGTCCCTCATTTTGCTTCAGGACGGCAGGCAGTCCGTCATCCATCCGAGGAGTTCGCTGATGGTTGCTTCGCTTTCGTCGCCCATGTTGGAAATGCGGAAGGTGGTGCCTTTGATTTTTCCGTAACCGCCGTTGATCGCGACTTTGTGCTTCTTCTTCAGCGCGGAGCAGAAAGCCGCCACATCGATGTTCTTGTTGTTTTTCACACAGACCAGGGATTTGGAGCGGTAGCCTTCGCGGGCGAAGTGATCGAAGCCGTGGGCAGCAACCCAATCGGAAATCATCTGGTTCAGCTTGGCGTGACGGGCGTAGCGATTTTCCAACCCTTCCTCGAAAATATCGTCGAGCTTGGATTGCAGGGCCCAAATGTGGCCGGTGGTGGGCGTGCTCGGCGTCATGAATTTCTCCCAGTTTTTGTGGAATTCGATGATGTCGAAGTAGTATCCGCGGTCCGGTGTGGTCGCGGCGCGGGCCCGGGCGCGTTCGCTGGCGCTGAAAAGGGCGAGGCCGGGCGGCAAGGCGAGGGCTTTCTGGCTTCCAGTGAGCAGGATGTCGATTCCGAGGTCATCCATCGAGAGCGGCACGGTGGAAAAAGAAGAAACGCTGTCCACGATGAACATGACTTCGGGATATTTTCTGACCACGGCGGCGATCTCGGCCAGCGGGTTGAGCACTCCAGCCGAGGTTTCGTTGTGGATGAGGGTGATGGCGTCAAACCCGCCCTGGGACAATTTCTCGTCGACCAATTCGGGAAGGATGGGATCGCCCCATTCGACCTGCAGGGCTTCGGCTTGTTTGCCGCAGCGTTTGCTCACGTCGAACCATTTGTCGGAGAAAGCGCCGCACATGCAGTTGAGGACTTTTCTCTGCACGAGGTTGCGCAAAGCACCTTCCATCACACCCCACGCGGAGGCAGTGGCCAGGTAAACAGGGCCGGTTGTGCCGAAGAGGGTTTGCAGTCGGGGGTGGATGGATTCGTAGAGCGAGGAAAATTCGGTGCCGCGGTGGCCGATTTGCGGGTGACAAAAGGCACGGAAAGTTTTTTCCGAGACTTCGACAGGCCCGGGGATGAAAAGTTTGATGTGGCCGTCAGTGGTGGCGTTGGTCGTATTGAGCATGATTAATTTTCCCAAATGAAGTGTTCGAGGCGGAGACGGCGCGCGCGCTGCATGATCTCTTCGCGCTGCGGGCCATCTGCGGATGCCATTTTATCGTAGATTGCAATGGCCTCCGGCCAGTCCTTTTGTTCCTCCAGAAGGCGGCCTGCCTCAAGTCCTGCCTTGTAAAACCAGAACGGGTCGGTGTCCGCCCCCGGCGGACGGGACAGCACCTCGCGGTAGGCGGCGAGGGCGGCTTCGGTTTGCCCGGCCTTGGCCAGTGCGGCGGCGCGCTTGCAGGCGGCCTGGTCGCGCCAGTCGGCCGGGGCGGCGAGGTCGGCGGCCAGACCGCTATACACTGTGGCCGCCTCGGCAAAACGCGGGGATTGGTCACTGCCCAAAGCGAAGAGGGTGTCGGCTTTTTCCATCAGCGCGGCGTGTCGAACCTCGGGTGGCGGGTCGCCGTCGAGGATGCGGTCGTAAAGGGTGAGGGCATCGGCAAACCGGCGGTCGCGCAGGAGAAGAGAGGCCTGCTCGAAGCGGGCGCGGTGCCGCAGGGGCGAGCTGCTTTGGGCAATCTGGTCAAACGCGGCGAGCGCGCGCCCTGCGCCTTCCGCGCTCATACTGCGGGCGGCGGATTGCGCGGCAAAGAACTTAGCGAGGGCGGCGGCCTCGGCGTCGGGCAGGCTTTGGGCCAGCTTGGTCAGCACCGACTCGGCCGCAGCGTGGTCACCGACACGCGAGTGAAGCTCTCCGAGTTTGAAGGCAATGTCGGGAGCCTCCGGTGCGTCGGGGTAGGCGGCGAGGAATTCGGTCGAAGCGGTGACCAGTTCCTCGCGGGGACGCGAACCGGCGTTGTCCGCGGCGAAAATTTCCGCGGCGGCGAGGGCGGCGGCGCGCGGCGGGGTGTCGGCCTCGGCTTGTGCGGTGCGCAGGATGCGCTCGGCGGCCGGAGCCTCGCCCCGACCCATGCGCCACTCGGCCAAAGCAAGTTTGGATTGGAAGGCGTAATCGACGGCGGGGGCGCGCCGGGCGAGGGCATTGAGTCCGTCAATTTTCCCTTCGCGCGCTTCGGCCGCAGCGATGAGAAACGACCAGCGGACGAGATCGGGATTGCCGGGTTCGCTTTCGCGGATGAGTTCAAAGGAACTGCGGGCCAGCGCGAGGTCTTCGGCCGCGAGGGCGGAGACGAGGCAGTTTGCGGCGGCCGCGGATTTTTCTTCCGGTGAGCGGGCGGCTTTGACCGCCGCGGCGAACGAATCGTAAGCGCGGCGGTGCGCTGCGGTGGCGGCAAGGGCGCGCCCGCGCAGGTCGGCCAGCCGGTAATCGGACGCCGGGCCGGTTTCCACCGGGGGGATGGTCTCAAGCAGTTCGAGTGCTTCCTTGGTCTGACCGGCGGCGATGCGAGCCTCGGCCAGCAGGAGACGCGCGCGCATGGCTTCGTCGGGTCCGAGGGTCGGATCCGCCGCCACCTCATACAGGACACTAATAGCGGCGTCGGGGCGCTTGAGATCGAGGTCGAGGCGGGCCAGTTGCAACCGAGCTTCTAGGGCGCGGCGGTTGCCGGTGTTCTCGGCCCACGTTTTCAGGTCCGCTGAGGGATCGGCGCCGAGTTGGCGTTCCAGCGCGACCCACCGCTCCATGCTCTCGCGGGTGGTCAGAGCATCGGGCGTCTCGCCGAGACCTTCACGCAGGACCTCGCGGGCCCGGGCGTCGACGCCAAGGATGAGCAGCGACCGGGCCAATCCGAGCCGCGCATTGTCCCGGACGGCTGCCGGGGGTTCGCCCGTGGCGAGGATGTTGCGGAAGATTTCCGAGGCGTCGGAGGGCCGGTTTTCGGCCAGGCGGACGCGGCCGAGGGCGACATCAAGTTCGGGTGCAGGGAGCAGTTGCTGCTCGCGGGCGGAGTTGATGAGAGATTCGGCGGCGGCGGGATCGCCGGAGGAAAGCTGCAGGTCGAGGAGTAAACGCAGGGCATTGGGGTCGGTGGGCAAGGGCTCTCCGGGCTGGGGCAGAAGGGCGCGGGCGGCCTCGGTGTCACCCTGCTCGGCGCGAATGCGGGCGAGGAGGAGGGCGGCCTCAGGATTCTCCGCAGCCTGCGGTGCGGCCAACTTGGCGGCCATGTCGAGGCTGCCTTGCGCAGCGAAGGCGGCGGCACGGAGGAAAACCGCTTCGCGTGAACCCCGGTCGCACGGACCGTCGAGTGTCTTGAGCGCATCGCCCGGGCGGCCGGCGGCGAGTTGAACCCGGGCGAGGAGGAGTCCGAGTGCATTTGTTTCCCCCGCGGGAGCTTTGCGCAGTGCCTCCTCAAGCGGGGCAATGGCAGCTTGCGGCATTCCCTCGCGCAAGGCGGTCGTGGCTTTGTCCGCCTCGGTGGGAGCGGCAGAAAGCGCGGCGGCGGTCAGCGTGAACCAGAGCAAGACGGCGGATTTCATGTTCCGAGAACTTTGCCGAGGTAGTGACCGGTGTGGCTGGCCTTCACCTTGGCCACGGCTTCGGGTGTTCCCTCGGCGATAATCAGCCCGCCATGCTCGCCTCCGCCGGGCCCGAGGTCGAGGATCCAGTCGGCGCATTTGATCACGTCCATGTTGTGCTCGATCACGATGAGGGTGTTGCCCGCGTTGCGCAGCTTCATGAGCACTTGCATGAGGGTGTCGACGTCCGAGACATGGAGGCCGGTGGTCGGCTCGTCGAGAATGTAGAGGGTCTTGGATCCTCCGCGTTTGGCCAACTCCGTGGAAAGTTTGATCCGCTGGGCTTCGCCGCCGGAGAGGGTGCTGGCCGATTGTCCGAGAGTGAGGTAACCGAGGCCGACTTCCTGCATGGTGGAGAGCTTGTCGGCCACGTTGGGGACGGCGCGAAAAAAGGAGAGCGCTTGGTCGACGGTCAGGGCAAGCACGTCGGCGATATTTTTTCCTTTGTAAGTGATTTCGAGGGTTTCGCGGTTGTAGCGGCGTCCGTGACAGACGTCGCAGGTGACAAACACATCGGCCAGAAAATGCATTTCGACTTTGAGCGAGCCGTCACCCTGACAGTGCTCGCAGCGTCCCCCTTTGACATTGAAGCTGAACCGTCCCGCAGTGTAGCCGCGGACGCGGGCGGCAGGGACTTGCGCGAAGAGTTCGCGGATCGGACCGAAGGCGCCGGTGTAGGTCGCGGGATTGGAGCGCGGCGTGCGTCCGATCGGTGATTGGTCGACGACCACGAG
>Ga0247833_1003373_pt1 | contig 21490 bp, 14 predicted proteins | sample LaCruzMarch2015__7_FD_187117 | JGI IMG/M metagenome (GOLD analysis project Ga0247833, IMG submission 187117) | Freshwater microbial communities from meromictic Lake La Cruz, Castile-La Mancha, Spain - LaCruzMarch2015_8m | ecosystem: Environmental > Aquatic > Freshwater > Lake | place: Spain... | reverse complement strand
CATGGCAACCACGTTTCCATTTGACTGCAGGTCGCGAATCAAGTCGGATTTTTTCTCGGGAAGTGCTTCGGCGATCACATGGTTGATACCCACTTGGTTGGCGATCGAACGAGCCGTGTTGAGGTTGTCTCCGGTGACCATCAAGACGGAGAGTCCTTGTCGTTGCATGCCTTGGATGGCTTCGTTCGAGCTTGGCTTCAATGTGTCACTGACCGCGATTGCCCCCAGGATCGAATCCCCCTTGGCGACCCAAACGACCGTGTTGGCTTGCTTTTCTAGGGACATCGCATTTGCGAAGCCATCCTCACTAGTCAGTAACGTAGAGATCCCAATTTCCTGAAACCACCGAAGGGTTCCGACGCGAACAAGCGAATCTTGCAAAGCTCCCGATGCACCTTTGCCTGGAATGGCTTGGAAATTGCGGACCGTGTGAAGCAGTATCTGTCGGCTTTTCGCTTCCTGGATAATCGCAGCAGCGATCGGATGTTCGCTTCCTTTTTCGATCGAGGCAGCCATCTGCAAGATTTGTTGCGTCGAGAAATCCTGGAATGGAATGACTTGTGTGACGCTAATCTTTCCTTCGGTGATGGTACCGGTTTTGTCAAGGACGATATGAGTCGTTTCGCATAGTCGTTGCAAGGCTTCGCTCGACTTGAACAGAATCCCTTCTTGTGCTCCTCGGCCCATCCCGACCATCATCGCTAATGGCGTCGCTAAGCCCATAGCGCAGGGGCACGAAATGATAAGTACCGCAATCGTTCGAAGGACGGACGCGGTAAAGTCACCCACCAAGAAGTACCAAACGCAGAACGTGACGCACGCAACAATCAATACGGCTGGTACGAAGATTGCCGAGACTTGATCAGCAAGTTGCTGGATGGGAGCTTTTGTGGACTGTGCTCGTTCAACTTGCCTGATAATCTGAGCCAATGTCGATTCACTGCCCACCCGTGTAGCTCGAATCGTTAGCAATCCCTCGCGATTGATGGTAGAACCGACAACTATCATGCCCAGTGATTTCGTAACAGGCAGGCTTTCTCCAGAGATGAGGCTTTCATCGACAGCAGAATGACCATCGATCACCACGCCGTCTACTGGGATCTTCTCCCCTGGTCGAACTAAAAGTGTATCGCCCAGATGGACCTGGTCCAGGGGAACATCGACTTCTAAGTCAGCACGGATAACCCGAGCCGTCTTAGCTTGTTGCCCGAGCAAACTCGCTATCGCTTTGCCCGTTTTTGTGTTCGCTTGTGTTTCAATAATCCGTCCAAGCAAAATCAGGGTCAGAATCGTGGCGGAGGTTTCAAAGTAAACGTGGTCCCCCCAGCTTCGAGAACCGTTCATCAGAGCTACCGTCACGATACAACTGAACACGTAAGCCACCGTCGATCCGATGCTGACTAGAACATCCATGTTAGCGGACCCGCGGCGAATCGACTTGTAGCTGCTCGTGTAGTAATCCCAGCCGACATAAAATTGCACCGGAGTTGCCATCAGAAGCATTATCCAATTGCACCAGTTGGCATGAGCCCAGTGTCCAAAGAGGCCAAAATCGCGTCCCATACTAAAAATAAAAAGAGGGATCGTCAGAACTAGGCCGACCCATAATCTGGCCCATTGGCGTTCCGACTCGAGCTTTTTCGCGGTACGTTTGGATTCCTCCAGCGAGCTCCCCAGCGTTGGCTCGACAACCGTAAATCCCGCACCACGGATCGCATTCTTGATCGTTTCTTGGTTAGCCGTTTCTGTTTCAAACGACACTACGACTTGGCTTTGAGAAAAGTTAACTGCGGAACTCAATACGCCAGGTGTTCCATTGAGAGCCGTCTCTATGGACTTAGCGCATCCGACACAAGTCATTCCCGAAACTGGTAAATCGATGGTCGAAAGCGCCATGTTTATTGGTCTCGCATGCGAAGATGAGCTCGCCAATAGTGGACTGTTTTTGCGACGGAGGTGATCACGTTTTTGATTTCACGCTGAATGGAGAAACCAGGACCTGCCGGAACGTACAGAATATTTTCTTCGCGCCGAACCATTACGTTTTCCACAATGATAGCTCGTAAAAGCCAACAGGCCATTTGTTCATCATCGCATGCAATTCCAACCCACCCCAAAGCGTTGGATTGAACGGTGGGAAGTCCTGTGACCATTTCAATTCCACGCTCGATTTCCTGAACAACGAGACGATACGCTTCCAAGTTGTTGTTGACTTCTTCGCGTGTTACGGCTTCCAGTAGTTTTCCGCGATGAGGTGGACCGCCTGCCATCGCGAGATCACAAAAGCTGGTCCATATTTCGTCCCAAGCGACACGTCCAGCGCTGTCTCGTTTTAAAGAAGCCGACCCCATCGAGGTTGGCTTTACCTCATCAGTTCTGCCTTGATACTCCGAGGGTAACATGGAATCGATGCGACGGTCCAATTCTGCAATCGCATCCCCCAGCGAACCGTTCCAGGTTGGGTTCACCGAATTGAAGTGAAAGTAACGTTCCGCAGAACGTAGGTGAAGTGCCGAAAGGTATTTTCCCAGCAGCACATGAATGATGCTCGGATGATCTTTAAAGTCGAGTTGTAGCCATCGTAATTGGGGTTTTTCGGCTTCTATTTGGCAAAGTTGCCGCAACTGCAAGCTGGAATCTGAATTCAAACGCCAGGGCAAGATCAAAAGCCTTGCGTTTGCATCTCGCTGGCTTTTGCAAAGTACTCGAGAGATGCTTGGGTGAGTTGAGCCGATGAACGAGTATTCCACTTGAAGTTCCGGCAAGCGTTGCTGAAGCGAATAAGCAAGCAACGCTAGCTCCTTGGCATAGGCTGGCGTCCCTTCACCTACCAGCACGATGTTGGTCCTGGATGTCTCTGCAATATGCGAGTCGTTGGAAAGTTCGCCGGTGTGGGCACGATCAAAGACTGAGTCCAGGACGGTCTCTGCCCACTCGTCATGCGACCAAGCGTGCGCAAGATGGAGTTCAATGGCCTCATAGGATTCGCTGTCAGATTTTGACCGCAACCAAGCCATCGCGGATTGGATGGGTATTTGGTTCACGGAACTCGATCCAAGCGGCACGATCACAAAACGCAAATGCCCTTTGCCTACGAAATATTCGAGCTGAGATCGATAAGATTCGGTTTTATCGTCCAGTTCCGCTTCTGGAATGAGAACTACCGGATGGTTCAGTCGGTTGGAAAGACGTTCAGCCACGCATTGCCAGGAAGTCAACGAAGCGACCGTCAAGCTGTCTTGCAGATCTAACAAGGCAACGGTTTGCGTGTTGGTCGTTCCCAAGGGTGACAATTAATTTCCTTCCTTTCAGCGAGGGGGCCATCAGCCGCAGAGTTTTCGTCGTTCGCGCAGGTACCGCTACGCGTACCGTCTTTCATGATTATGAAAAATGCTCCTGTCGCGAAGCACTCTTCCTAGGAACTCACCCAGCAAGCCCTCTCGAATATACAAGGTATCACGTCCAAGAGACCCGATGGATGGCGAAAAAACTGGTTTAGGGTTCTGAACGAAATCGAAATGTAGGCAAAAAAGAACGCCCGACGAGTAAACTCGCCGAGCGTTCATGGATTTCCTTGACCTAATCGCTAAGTGACCAGCAGTTGGTTAGTAGCGGTATTGATCGGCCTTGTACGGACCATTCTCGCCGCAACCAAGGTATTCTGCTTGAGCCGGAGTCAACTTCGTCAGCTTGACGCCTAGTTTGCCCAGGTGGAGTCGAGCCACTTCTTCGTCAAGATGCTTTGGAAGTGTGTAGACAGTCTTGTCGTATCGTCCAGTGGTTCGTTCCGTCCAGAGTTCCAATTGAGCCAAAACTTGGTTGGTGAAACTGGTGCTCATCACAAAGCTTGGGTGACCAGTTGCGCATCCCAGATTCATCAAGCGGCCTTCTGCCAAGATAAGGATGCTGTGCTTGCTTGCATGGAAGTACCATTGATCGAACTGTGGCTTGATATTGCGGCGTTCCACTTTGCCGGACTTTTGCATCTTCTCAAGACCGGACATGTCAATTTCGTTATCGAAGTGGCCGATGTTGCAAACGATGGCCTTATCCTTCATTTTGGACATGTGTTCTGCTGTGATGATGTCCTTGTTGCCGGTTGCGGTCACGAAGATATCTGCTGTGGACAAGAAGTCTTCAAGCGTCTTCACTTCGTAGCCTTCCATAACCGCTTGCAATGCGCAAATCGGGTCGACTTCGGTCACAACAACTCGGCAGCCTTGGCCTTTGAGCGACTGGCAACTTCCCTTGCCCACGTCGCCGAATCCACAGACAACCGCAACCTTGCCGGAAAGCATGACGTCCGATGCTCGGTTCAATCCGTCGATCAACGAATGTCGGCAGCCATAAAGGTTATCAAACTTGCTCTTGGTAACCGAGTCATTCACATTGATCGCTGGGAACAGCAAAGTCTTCGCTTTGGCCATTTCGTACAAACGCTTCACACCCGTGGTGGTTTCTTCGGAAACACCAACGCATGCTTTGCCCATGGCGGTGTATCGGCCTGGGTTTACGACCAATTCTTTACGCAGTAGCTCGAGAATGACTCCCCACTCTTCAGGCTCATTGTCCGCATCGAAATCAGGAACAACACCGGTCGCTTCGTATTCGGTGCCTTTGTGAATCAGCATGGTCGCATCGCCACCGTCATCGACGATCATGTCAGGACCAGATCCATCTGGCCAGGCAATTGCTTCGGCTGTACACCACCAATATTCTGACAGTGTCTCACCCTTCCAGGCAAACACTGGAATACCAACTGGATTGTCCAAACTACCGCCGCGTCCAACAACAACAGCCGCAGCGGCCGAGTCTTGGGTTGAGAAAATATTGCAGCTGACCCAACGGACATCAGCACCAAGATCCGAAAGAGTCTCAATGAGGACTGCCGTTTGAACAGTCATGTGCAGGGAGCCCATGATCTTGGCGCCCGCGAGAGGTTTTGCGCTACCGTATCGGGCTCGCAAGGCCATCAAGCCTGGCATTTCATCTTCCGCAAGTTGAATTTCCTTGCGACCTAAAGAACTGATCTCTTCGGCTTCGGCTCGCCTTCCAGCGGCCAACAGATCAAACGCTTTGACCTTAAAGGGGACTCGGGACGCGTCAGCGGTTGATGACACAGCATTCTTTGATCCAACTACAGTACTCATGCGAAACTTCGCTCCTATGGGAAACAAAAACAGTTAACGGTTTGCAGACGCTACGAACAAGCCAGTTCCTTTGGCCTCGGGATCGTGTGGCACCTGAGCGTGCTTGCACTGATGCCAACCCGAACGATCCATCCATGTGTGTATTTGATCAGCAGAGAAGCCCTGCCAGCTATGACCCAACTCTTCTCGATACTCGACGCGATCGTGTGGAACCATATCCACCACAATCAATCTGCCGCCCGGTTTTGTAACACGGAACGCTTCGTCAAAAACAAGATGCGGGTGAGTTAAATAAGGTAGTACTAAAACTAAAATACAATGAGTCAGTGTGGCATCTTCAATTGGCAGTTGAGTCAACTCGCCACGGCGAAGATCAATATTCGGTTGATCCTTGAGTCGTTTCCGAGCGGATTGCAGCATCGCCGCAGACGAATCAACTGCGATCACTTGCTGAACCCACGGCGAAAGCGTTTGCGCCATCGAACCTGTGCCACAACCTAAGTCGCCAACCACGGAATCTGATGCGAGGGTGGCAGCAAGAGCCCATGAGTCAATTCGAGTTCCAAACAAATCGTCACGCAAGCGATCCCACTTCTCGGCAGCGGATGAGAAAAAAGTCTGCGACTTCGAACGTCGAGCTTCAATCGCCTGTTCCAACCTAGCATCGTCTTGTTCAGAGGTCGATACAGCAACGCTGTTCCCCTTCACAACGCTCCAAAGTTTCTTCTGAGTTGCTTCCATGCCAATGTGAGGCATTCGGTACAAATTGCTCGTGCCATCCCGCCGTGACGAAACCCAGGAATCGTCCAGCAGTACCTTCAGGTGCCTGCTAACCGTGCTTTGGGGGAGTTGAAGGATGGTGCACATTTCGGCGACAGTTAATTCGGAACGATCCAATAGACGCATTAGCCGGGCCCTGATCGGGTCCGAAAGGCTCTGCATCCATTCCAACATCGGAGCGTTTGAGGTCATTTGTTTGGGTCTAAGCATGATCCGTTTATCCGGATGAAAGGATAACAGGTAAGTCCGCTGTTTCAAGAGGGATCTAGAGAAAATCGCGTTTCGCGTTGGAAAACGTGCTGCTGGAACCCCCCCTGCCGATCTCACCCTTTGCCAGATCCGGAAGAGCTCTAGAAGCGAGGGTGAGTTTGCAAAGCAGTACGCCCTACCCGAATCGGCTTGTTGATTTAATCGTGCGACGGACTTCCTAGTCCGTCGAATTTCCCATGGACGGGCTAGGAAGTCCGTCGAATTCCCCATGGACGGACTAGGAAGTCCGTCGAATTCCCCATGGACGGACTAGGAAGTCCGTCGAATTCCCCATGGACGGACTAGGAAGTCCGTCGAATTCCCCATGGACGGACTAGGAAGTCCGTCGTACCGCCCTTACCCAATAACGACTTCACTAAAGCAACGAGCCGGAATACCGTAGGATTTTCGGCGGCTCAGGAGGAAGTTCTCGTTTTAAAGCATGTCCACTGGGTCGATATCGATCAGGTAGAGATTCTCCCCTGACGGTTTGGTGGTCGATTGAACCCTTGCGAGCACCGCATTGAGCGCAGCCGCATCTTTGGAGATGAGCATCGCATGAAAGCGATAGTGGCCACGGAGTTTTGAAATGGGTGGAGGTGCTGGGCCTAAGACCCGCACGGGTGCACCGGTACGAGCGATTTCGAGCTGGACCTTTTTAATAAGGTTGTCTGCAAATTCTTCTGCTTCTAGCTGGACGGGGCCTCGCATGATGATTCTTGCCAAGGATGCGAATGGCGGGTATCCGAATTGCTCGCGTTGTTGCAGTTCTAATTCGGAGAATGCTCGATAATCGTGTTTGCATGCTGCGATGATGGCGGGGTGGTCCGGTGAATAGGTCTGTACGAGCACTTCACCAGCACGGTCTCCTCGTCCCGTTCTGCCAGCAACCTGTGTCACCAATTGGAACGTTCGTTCGGATGCTCGAAAATCCGGAAAGTGAAGTGCTGTGTCCGCGTTGATCACTCCCACCAAAAGTACATTGGGAAAGTCCAGGCCTTTAGCAATCATCTGTGTCCCCATGAGGATTTGAACTCGGCCTGATCGAAAATCAGCAAGAGCCCGTTCATGGCTACCGGGCTTTTTCATGGTATCGGAGTCCATTCTCGCGATCACCGCATCTGGGAATCGGCTTTGCACTTCCATTTCCAGTTTCTGCGTTCCCAGGCCAGCCAATCGTATGGCATCGAAGCCACATTGTGGGCAAACTTGAGGAGCAGCGATGGTGTAATCACAATAATGGCACACCGCTTTGCTGCCGTCGCGATGGTGTGTCAACGGGAGATCGCAATCTGGGCAAGAGACGACAAAACCGCAGGAAGGGCACTGGATTGACGTTGCGAATCCACGACGATTTAACAGAAGAATCGTTTGTCCGTTCTCTTCGATAGTTTTTCCTATCGCATCCAATAAAGGTCGCGATATGCTGCCTCGATCGACATCGATTCGGTTGCTGCGGAGATCGATGGTTGTAACTTCTGGTAGCGGCCGGTTTAAGATTCGGCGCGGAAGTGAAACCAGTTTGTACCTTCCCGTCGAGGCACGATAAAACGTTTCAAGCGATGGGGTAGCTGACCCCAGAACCAGCGGAATACGTTCCAGCGATGCTCTATGAAGGGCCACGTCCCTTGCATGGTAGCGGGGCAATGACTCTTGCTTGAAAGTGTTCTCGTGTTCCTCATCAAGAATGATTAGCCCCAGATAAGGGGTTGGGGCAAAGATGGCGCTCCGCGGACCTACAATGACTTGCACAGCCCCTTCGGCGATACGTTTCCATTGGTAATGCCGTTCAGGTCCGCTCATGTTGGAATGAAGAACCGCGACCGAATTGAATCGGTTCTGAAAACGCGAACGCGTTTGCGGAGTCAAGCTAATTTCGGGGACGAGCACAATAGCTTGCCGACCATAGGAAATGACCTGCTCCATGGCTTGCATGTAAACTTCGGTCTTACCGCTACCAGTTACGCCATGCAGCAAGATGGTCTCGTGTTCGCCCGAATCGATAGCTGCGTGAATAGTTTTTAGAGCGATACGTTGGTCGGACGAAAGCGCTGGCGGAAGAACGCGTTGGTGCACTTCTGGAATCGATTCTTTGCCGAACTGCATGACGCGTTCTGTATAGGCCTCGATAAACCCAGTTTCACGCAATTTTTTGATGAGCCCTTCGGAGCATTGCGCGAGATGTTTCAGCTGGTCTTGCGATAGAGGCTCATCCGCCAAAATCAGTTGCTGTAGTGTTTGACGTTGCTTGATTGGCAGCGATTTCACGAGAGAATCATCAGCGGCCTGGAGGCTCGGCTTCAAGAGCGTTTGATTCCTGGTGCCCGCTCCAGCTCGAACACCAGCAGGAACGGCGGCCTCAAAGACTTGACCGACAGGAACCAGATAGTACCGACTCATCCACTGAATCAATTGCAACAGGCTCGCATTGCACAGCGGATGTGGATCGATGACTCGTAGGACGGGTTTCAGCAGTTCCTTCGGATGATTGCTGATCTGTATCGACAGCGTGTACCCAACGATTTCGCGATTGCCCTTACCAAGCGGTACGATGACTCGCATTCCTGGTTGAATCGCACTGCTCAGTTCGTCTGGGATGCGATAGTCGAACGGCCCGAAGGGAGCTTCTGGAAACGCAACCGCGACGCAGGGAGTTTCTGCGGCAGCATCAATTTCCCACGGTGCAAGCTCATTCGAAAACAGCTCGCCTTGTTGGTAGTCCATACGATTGCTTTAGGTCACCCGTTTGGTGATTTCGGATACGCAATCGTCAATGTTGATTCGCCATTGTTCCAGGGTGTCGCGATCACGAATCGTAACGGTACGGTCCGAAAGGGTTTGTGTGTCGACCGTAATGCAATAGGGAGTCCCTATTTCATCCTGGCGACGGTAGCGTCGGCCGACAGCCGACTTCTCGTCATAGAACACATTGAAGTGTTTCTTGAGAGCCGTATAGATCTCTTTGGCGATTTCTGGCATTCCGTCTTTTTTGACCAATGGCAAGATAGCAGCCTTGATCGGTGCAATTCTTGGATGCAATCGTAAAACCACGCGAGACTGCATTTTGCCATCTTCGTCAGGTTGTTGATCTTCGTGGTACGCTTGGCATAGGAATGCAAGGGTTGCACGGTCCGCACCCGCAGAAGGCTCGATGACGTGCGGGATAAATCGCTCGTTGGTCAAATCATCACGGTAAGAAAGGTCTTTGCCACTGCCGCGGTGTTTGGGTTGGCCATCTTCCGTTCGCTCCAGTTCGAGCGGCCGTTTCTTCGGGTCTAGCTTGCCTTCGGAATGCGATCGCAAATCGAAATCACCCCGATGAGCGATTCCTTCCAATTCCCCATACTCGCCCTCTGGCAAGAAAGGAAAGGCATACTCGATATCAGCGGTTCCGCAAGAATAGTGGCTAAGTTCATCTTGTGCATGTTCGCGAAGACGCAAACGTTCGCTATCCAAGCCCAAGGAAAGATACCATTGCATCCGTCGATTTCTCCAGTACTCGTACCATTTCGGCGATTCGTTTGGATTGCAGAAGAACTCGATTTCCATCTGTTCAAATTCACGAGAACGGAACGTGAAGTTTCGTGGGGTGATTTCATTTCGGAAGCTCTTTCCCACTTGAGCAACTCCGAACGGGACCCGGATGCGGGTGCTGTCCACCACGTTCTTAAAGTTGACGAAAATGCCCTGGGCGGTTTCAGGACGCAGGAACGCAGCTCCTTCTTCTCCGCTCAATGCGCCCACGTAGGTCTTAAACATCAGATTGAACTCACGAGGATCCGTAAGTGAGCCGAGTTCGTTTGCGTCTGGCGCCAGAACCCTTGGGCGTTCTGCGGCAGAAATCTTCTCCAGCGTTAGGAAAGAATCATCGAACGTCAATTGGCCGACATCTTTACTGCGCAAGTTGAAGAACTTGAGAGCTCGTCGCGTGACCTCTTCTTGTTCGAGTTCCGCATCGGTCATAATCGTAACAAAGATTTTTTGCTCACCCCGCGCAACCCATTTGCCTCGCACTTGATCGAAACGGTATCGCTTTTTGGAGATGCGGCAATCGACCATGTAGTCATGGAATAGATCGTAGTGGCCAGAGCATTTCCAGACCTGAGGGTGCATTAAAATCGTGCAATCCAACCCGACCATTTCGTAGGTGCTGGGTGCACCTTCCTGCTGAATCAACTCGTTGTGCCCTTGGCACATGTCGCGCCACCACGCATCTTTGATGTTTCGTTTGAGCTCCACACCAAGAGGTCCATAATCCCAGAATCCATTCAGGCCGCCATAGATTTCACTGGACTGAAACATGAAGCCGCGTCGCTTGCATAGCGACACAAGTTTTTCCATTTGCATGCTGAGAGTGTTTCCGTTTGAAGGTTTTCCGTATGGAAGTTAAATCAGTTAGTTCTAGGTTTTCGTTGTGCGACCACGAGACGCTTTAGACCGGCGAGATCTTTGACCAGGGAAGTATTCTTCCAATGTGCGTCTGCTGATAAGCGTGTTAAAACAGCGTCGGCTATCATGGGTGATAACTCGCAGATGAACCAGCCCTCGTCGATAAGCTTGCTGGTCGCTTGATCTGCTAATCGTTCGATCATCTCCATGCCAGTTGGGCCACTGACCAGGGCAAGTTTGGGTTCGTAATCGCGAACCGTTTTCTCGAGCTTATCGAACTCGTCCTGGGAAATGTAGGGGGGGTTGGAAAGTACGAAATCGGCGGAGTTGTTTTCCACAGCCGAAAGCAGGTCCGATTCTACAACCGATACTCGATCTTCCAGTTGGTTAATCTTCATGTTGGAATTGGCGACTGCGATGGCTTCGGGGCTGATGTCGATTGCGGTTACCTTGCATTGTGGCAAGTGCTTCGCAACGCTTACCGCGATGCAGCCACTGCCAGTGCAAACATCCACAATTTTCAACAGCTTCTCTGGTTGCTCCGACCGAATCTTTTTGGCTCGATCCAAGCACTCGATCACGACGTGTTCTGTTTCGCTTCGTGGGATTAGGCAATCCTTCGAAACTTGAAACGAGATCGAGTAAAACTCTTTCATGCCAACGAGGTACGCAACAGGTTCTCCGGCAGCCCGCCGCTTGATCAGTTCACGAAATTTTGCTTTGACGGGTTCGTCAGGTTCCTCTGCAAATGCTGTATAGAGCTCAATTCGATTGCAACCTCGAGCGTAGGCTAGCAGGACTTCTGCATCCAATCTGGGTGAACTCGAACCGCACTTCTTGAGATGCTCAGTCGTCCATTGCAACAATCTTAAAATTGTCCAAGGCTCAGATTGCGTCGTGCTGGTGGAGGTCATCGAGTGCGTCCTTGAGTCATTACAGTCAATTCATATCGTTTCGGGCAAACCATTTTGCCCGAATCGATGCAATTTCAAACAGCGGTATCGTCCCGTAACGTAGAACGCTCATACTCAATCAACGCATCAGAAACGGGCTGAAGATTGCCCGCTATGATTTGGTCAAGCTTGTACAAAGTCAAATTGATTCGATGGTCCGTGAGTCGGTTTTGGGGATAGTTGTAGGTTCGAATTCGTTCGCTGCGATCGCCGGATCCGATCAGCGACATTCTTTCGTTGGACTGTTGTTTGAGTTGAGCTTCGCGTTTTACCTCATAGATCCGCGTTTTCAGAACCCGAAGCGCCCTAGCTAAGTTCTTGTGTTGGCTCTTCTCGTCTTGGCATTGTACTACGATATTCGTTTCGAAATGGGTTAGGCGAATCGCAGATTCTGTTTTGTTCACGTGCTGACCACCAGGCCCCGACGCACAAAACTTATCGATCCGGTAATCTTCAGGTTTCAAATCGACTTCGATATCCTCGGGTTCCGCCATGACTGCAACGGTTGCTGCAGAAGTGTGAATACGGCCTTGAGCTTCCGTCTCGGGGACGCGTTGCACTCGATGCCCCCCGCTTTCGAATTGAAGTTCTCGGAAGGATCCTTCCCCTTCGATGCCGAGGATGATTTCTTTAAAGCCGCCTCGTTCGCTGACGCTCGAATCAAGTATCTCAACCTTCCAGCCCTTTTGGTCTGCGTGATGCTTGTACATTGTGTACAAATCGCGAGCGAACAAAGAGGCTTCTTCACCACCCGTTCCAGCTCGAATTTCAAGAACGCATTGCGATCGCAATGCATCTTCGCCGCCGATGCTCATGTCCAGCAACTCAGTCCAGATCGCTTCTCTTTCGGCACGCAATCGAGTCGACTCTTCTTGAGCCATCGCCACTTCATCTTGATCGGACGATCCAAGCATAGAGGCCAATTCCTTCAGCTCTTCCCCCATGCGCTTGTAATTGCGGTACTTCGTGCCTACCTTCAGCAGGCTTCCATGCTCCTTCATAATCTGAGCCATTTTGGATGAGTTCCCCGTCAGGATTTCGGGGTCCGACATCATCGCCTCCAGCTCGTTGAATCGAGCCAGTGTTTGATCGAGTTGTTCGCGAATCTTCATTGGAATACTTAGCTTGGTAAAAACAAAACCGTCGCAGGCCTAGGTTGGCAATCTGCGACGGTCTTTTGTTTCTGATTGCCAGAGCCATTTAATTCGAGAGCGATACCCTTTCTGGGAGAGCGTCGCGAGTGTGGCTCAGGCAGCTATTTCTTCTTAGCGGCAGGCTTCTTTGGATTCTGAAGGCTAGCGTAAGTGCCAGCAGCGAACTTATTCTGGAACTTCTCGATCCGACCAGCGGTGTCCACGAACTTCAGCTTGCCGGTGTAGAAAGGGTGGCAAACATTGCAAATGTCCACTCGAAGCTCCTTGCGGGTGCTGCGAGTTACGAAACTGTTCCCGCATCCGCAGGTAACTTGTGTTTCGATGTATTTTGGATGAATGCTATCTTTCATGACTTTGCAGTGCTCGAATTGGGAGCCAATGGACTCGAAAAGGAACTTGATAAACTGGGAGTGGGCGAAAAGGGACTCGAACCCCCGACATCCACTTTGTAAGAGTGGCGCTCTAACCAACTGAGCTATTCGCCCGATTTATTCGGTTGAACTGTTTCGACTTTGCCAGCCAGTGTTTCCACCTTAGCGGGAAGACGACACCAATTCCAGTGTGTAGGATTTAAATCCCGAGAAGACGCATGCGTCTTGAGCGACGTTCGGCACGTTGCTTGCTTCTACGTTTGATTTCGCTTGGCTTTTCGTAGAACTCGCGTCGTCGCATTTCCTTTTTCAGCCCGCTTCTTTCGACCAACTTGCGGAAACGGCGAACCGCTTCTTGAATCGTTTCTCTATCGCGGACCAACAACCTGACCATGCAAAATCTCCACCGATTGTAATTATGTGACGAACTGTAATACACCAAGGATTCGATTTTTGTCGACCCATGGCTCAAACCGCCTGGCTGCTGACCCATTCCACACAGCCAGCTTATACCACCACTCCTCTTTTTCGGGTGGACAAGCATCACATCGGGAAGCTCACGACCAAGAAGGCAGAAATATACCTACCTTATTCAAGTCGGTCCAGGGCGAATAGCAGCTTGTGGCAGCAAAAACTTCTACGTTCTTGTGGAGTCCTAACACTTTCTCAATAAATTCTTCACAAAAACCAACTTTTACTTGGCAAATCCCAACAGCTAGATTTGCGAACCGTGGAATAGAACGTAATCCGAAGCGTTGAGGTTTATTAGGTTTTTTTAAAAGCTTTAGCGGTCAGAGCCACTTGAACTTGCCCCACCACCACTGTTGCCTTCTGAGTTCGATAGGCCAGCTTGGCCTGGCCGTGGTGGTCCTCCCGAGCCGGGCGTGCTTGATGGGCCGGCAGGCATGCCCGACATCCCTGCGCCAGGTGCTCCAGAAAAGCCAGGCTGACCACCTTGGAAACCGGATTGGGCCATTCCGCCGGGAGGGGCTCCGCCACCCATGCTCATTCCCATTTGTGCCAAACCGACCAGTTGCTGAATCGCGTCGTCGAACTCCTGCTGAGTCTCTGCGTTGCTAATCGAACCAAGGATTCCGTTAACGAAAAGCAAAGCCTGGCCAATCTGCTTGTGAATCTGTTTTGGATCCGCTGATTGCAGTCCGGTGGTCGCACTTGCCATCGCGGAGTCCCATGACTGAACCAGTTCCGCTGGCAGCCATCGGCCGTCTGTGAAAGTAAATTTTTCAGGCACTCGGTTGGTTTGGCCGGGAGCGATCGCACTGATCATGGCTTCATACTGAGTCGACGAGTCCACTTGGAAGTTGAAATTCAATTCGCGACCTACCGTCGATGATTTCAGTGGGCTGTCATCCGGAATCAGTCGGTTCAGCTCCTCCGACTTGGCCATAAGATTGTTGATGTACTTGCGAGCAATATCTCGCAATTCTGAATTTTGGAGTGTTGAAGCCGTTAGTAAATCCTCTGGTAAGGTTGCGTCCAAAAGGTCCACGATCCCGTCATAGCTAGTCTCCAATTGCTCCGCTTGCTCGGGTGGAAATGGAATGGCCTTACTATTCAACACGAACTCTTTCTTGGACCGTAATGCCCCAATCAGATCGTTTCGGAAACGCTTGATCAGATCGAGCGTTCGCTGCTCGATGCGAGTGGACGCAAGCCGCACGAGCTGTTGAACTTCGGATTGTTTCTTAGAAGGTAGCAAATCCCAAAAAACCAATACATTTTGCTTTTTCAGCTCTTGATCGAGCACCGCGATGAACTGCTCGGCGGTTTGATTTTCTTCGAAAACAACCGGTGTTTCGCTCGCCCATTCCTTGGTAGTTCCGCTAGCGCCCCCAGAAGAACTTCCGGCACCCGTGTCGGCGGAATCGCCGTCCGCAGTTTTGGGGCGGCTTGGTGGCGCCTTTGCAAGAGCTCTCGCCTTGAGTCGGCTCTTATCGTCAAGCATACTAAGAGGAACTGTAATTTCTTGACCATCAGGCTTTCTCAATATCAGCGAGACTCCATTGAGCCTGACAAAATCGGCTTCGATCTTTTTGCCTGTGTTGTTGGTCCAGGATTGAGTCTTTTCCTGGGAGCAAAGGGGCGAACCGTCCAGGATGCCGCAAGTGAAAAAAGCACCGGAAGCCAAAACCAACGCGAAAACCTTGCGCCATTGCCGAATTTGGTATCGTTTTGATTGAGTTGATGTTGTTCGCAAGGTAGTAGCACCTAAGGATTCAGGAGGATGCATTAAGGATTCTATGGAACCGGAATCCATTATCGTATCTGCAACAGCGCAGGATTGAAACGATCCTGTTTCAAGAAATTCCTCGTTCCGTTCCAGAAGTTACCAACAGCAAGGCCAGATGCTTCGGATGGCCCCCATCCTAAACCAATGCAAGAACTAGATCCGCTTAGCATCTTCCAACCCAATTTTTTGGAGGATCGATTTTTAGGAGAAGGTAAGAAAACCTAAGCAGGCCCAGTAGGGTTCGAACCTACGACCTACGGATTAGAAATCCGTTGCTCTATCCAACTGAGCTATGAGCCCGTTCACCCAATCCAGTTTCTCGGAGAATTCCAAATTCACTGAACGAAGTTTGCTTTTGGTTTGCTTGCCACACGGGCTTCTAAAGTGATCCCCCGAGCCAAATTGCATGATATCCTGAACGACTCTCCTTGCAAACGGGTAATCGATGCCCGGAAATGTCGCTTCGTTTCCCGTTCATTTTCCCACCTCTTTTTACTAGCCTCTGCTTGCCGAATTAGTCTACCTTGGCATCCGAGGGTTCATTTAGAAACACTCGGAAAGCGGATTCGTTGTAGACTTGCCAAACGCCGGCCAAAATGTCTGGACGCCCATCTTGATTCACATCTGCGATTTCAACGGAAGTGTATTGGGAGCGATCTTGCTCGATGGAATGACGAATAAAATTGAGTTCGCTTTGTTGTTCCCACCAACAAATAGAGTCATAAGTCCCCGGTCCGAACTCGACCGGTCGAGGAAACATCCCCACCCCTACCACATCTAAATCGCCGTCCCCATCTAAATCCGCGACGGAGGCTCCTAGAGCACCCACCAGAAGTCCTAGCCAATGGTCTTCCCATTCCTTGAGGCCAGCATTACGGACCCATCCGACACCGTGATACGGTTTCGCGAGAAAGGTATCCATTGCGTCACCGCAGGTATAGACGATGTCCAAGCGACCGTCCCGATCGAGATCGACAACTTGAAACGAGCTTGAATTGTAAGAGGGGTCCTTGAGCCGGAAGATCGTATCCTTTTCGTATTTGCCGTGCCCTCGATTGTAATTGATTTCAATGGTTTCAAATTCTTGCCCGTACATAACGACGTAGTCCATGAGTGAGTCGCCATCCATGTCGGCAATCTCAACACCTAAGGGACCATGGCGAGGGTCGATGACTTTGGGGTTGAAAATCGGCGATTCTGGCGTGCCGCCGATGTTTTCTAACAACCGCATTGCCCCTGTTTTGAGCCAGCCAAAGTCTGCCACCAAAATATCAAGGTCGCCATCTTGGTCGTAGTCATATGGCTTGGCATCCACAATTCGAGAGGCATCTTCCAAAAGAACCTGCGGGGCTGAGTCACCCATCTTCAAAGAAACTCGTCCCAGGTAATGATCTGCAACAGCCAAACCTCCGATCTCACTGAGCAAGTAATCATCGATTCCGTCTTTGTTCCAATCACATCGATGCGAGCGGCATATGTTCCTGCCTTCCGCGACAACATGGGATGTCTGAATTTCTGCGGTGCTGGGGGTCCATTGTCTCAATTCCCCTTCCGCCATGTTCGTGAACATCAATGACTGCGATCCCGAATTCCAGTGCATATTGGAAGTAGCGGGCTTTTCAAAAGGAACAGAAAGTCGCGTGTCCTCAATAAACCTCACACGACTTTGGGTGGAAGCAAAAGAATCCGCTCGAGGCACCACCAGTTTGTCGGGTGCTAAATGTTGAAAATAACGGACCGTGTCTTGCCTATTCGGCTCTTGAAGGTCGCGTCGTTCTGAATCAACATAAAACTGGAAACCTTGAAAAACTTCCTCCGGCCATCTCGACTTTGGAAATGTCGAAGGGTCAGGCATCTGGTGGCAATCCGAACAGAATCTTTCGATACGTTCTATCGATTCCGCGGACAAGGGCATCGATTTCGATAAATGAGGAATATCAGTGGATGGAGATGGATTCGAACAGCCAGTTAAACACGACATCAAGGAAGTGCTAATGGCCATCGCCAGTGCTACCGTTTTGGACATGGGCGCATGTTCAGTTTCGGGGATGTTTGGAATGGAAAACGAAAGCGGATTTCATCCTGTTGTGCTTTCTATGGGTGGTTGCTTTAACACCGACAACCCGCGACAGTTTCGAAAGAAAACCGACAATTCTGCCGTAGAGGACAGCGGTTGTGCTTCGTAATGGAAGTGAAAGCTTCTTTAACGGATGTCGGTGAGGTAATACCTCCCTTTAGATGTCTTTTAGCCGGTTTAGCAAGTCGAGGTGACTCGCTCGGAATGGAATAGCGATTCCAGATTCAGGTGCCTCGGGTACCAATACGGCCACGATTGCAGATTGCAATTCCAAGGTTCCCTCCCCAGTTATAGAGCTAGTTGCAACTTGTGCATCAAACAGAAGGCTAGGTGGGATCAAGGGGGTTTTTTGCAAATCCGCTTTGGAATGGACCAAAATGCGTTTCCCTTGGGATGCTTGGTAGATTCGGTCGTGAGAGATTGTCCAGCCTGAGGCTGGGTCAACCATCAATAGAACGCAATCCGCGTCTCGTGCATTTTGAAGCGTACGGTCGATGCCTGCGATTTCGATGGGGTCGGATGCTTCACTGGCGAGCCGTACACCTGCACCGTCCGTCAAATCGATCGGCCATCCATCGAAGCTGGTTCTCTCCATTAAAGCGTCCCGAGTGGTGCCGGCTTGCTCGTGAACAATCGCGCGGTCGTAGCCGAGCATTCGATTGAGCAAGCTGCTTTTGCCCACATTGGGTGGGCCGGCCAGTACGACGCTCCAAGGATGGATCAAGTGTTTGCCGATTGCAAACCTTTGTCGCAATTTCAGAATGCTGTCGGTGGCTTCTTGACGCTTCCCTGTTGCATTCAGCAGTTCAATACTTTTCAACTGGTTCGAAAGAGCGCCTCGCATTTGATCAAGCAGGATGGCCGTTGATCGGATGCTGTTTGCATGGACAAGATCTTCGATTGCTTCTTGTTCAATAGTATCCCGAGCCAACAAACTGGGCTCCTGGTTCCATCCGGTCACAACGGCCCCGAGAGAAGATAAGCTTTCCAAGATTTTCTCGGAGGCTTGCTTGCCACCATGGCAGTGCAATTCTACGCGATCATGGTTCGTGCGGCACACGACGATAGACTCATTGCACCCGACACTTGGCTCGTCATTGGTTGCCTTGGTAAAGCCGAATCGGATGCGATTGGTTTGTAGCGTCGGAGAGCCTTGGTTGGGTTGCCAGCATTTTGATACGAACTCGAGAGCTCTAGGGCCTTCAATCGCTAAGACTGCGATAGCCGCTGGAGCGAGGGATGTCAGACGTGATACTGTCGTCGCGTTCATGGATATATGTTTTTTGGATGATCCAAGTTAGCGAATTTGCTGAGTTCGAGAAAAGGCTTGCAGGTCGTTTCCGTTATCACGCCACCAGCGTTCGGCTAGATTCTCGTTCCAGGGAAGGAAGGATGCAATCGACTCAAGCCGAGTGCCAACTTCGCTCATAGATCGAGGGCGGTCGACCGGGTCTGGAGCCATGCAGCAGGCCAGCAACGCTACGAGACTACTGAAATACTTGTCCGCACAGAGATCGCGAAACCTGCCAAGTTGCAATTGCTGCAAGAGCGATTGATGCGTTGCACCGAGAACAGGAACTTTGCCAGAAAGAAGGTACACCCCAAGAACTCCGAAGGCAAAGATGTCGACTCTTGGGTCCGCGATCCACGGGGTTTCAAGACGCTCAGGGGCGATAAATCCTGGGGTTCCGATGAGCACTCGAGTTGCGGTGACATCGCGTGAGACATTATCGGCCATTGTTTTTGCCAGGCCAAAGTCAACGACCTTGACGAGATCGCATAACTGACCGCGCTGGCAAACCATGATGTTTTGTGGCTTGATGTCGCGATGGATGAGTCCTGATTCATGAGCTTCTTCGATGGCTCCGCAAATCTGCCGAAGAAGCCAAATGCATCTGTCGGCGGAAATGGATGGGTCATAGCCAATGAAGTAGGCCAGGTTGACTCCTTCGACTAACTCCATGGCGCAGTAGGGCAGTCCGTTGGTCGAAACGCCGAAGTCGTAAATGCTAACCGTGTTGGGATGGCTAAGCCTTGCTGCCAAACGTACCTCGCGTTCAAAACGACGCATGGCTCCAGCATTAGCAAACGGTTCCTTGATCAGCTTGATTGCAGCGGTTCGGCCGAGTAGTAGATGCTCTGCCTTGTAGACGATGCCAAGTCCACCTTCCCCGATTTTCTCTTTCAGCTTGTACGCTCCGATGGACTTGTTGGTGAGGTCCATTTTGGTAAACGATCGTCGAAGCGAAAGCAGGCCCAGAACAAGTGCAACCGCAAGGGGGATGCTATAGACGATTCGAAAGGCCCGGTCGATAAAACCCAGTGTTTTGTAGGCCGTTTCTTTTGGTAATTCCAGCACCAGCAAACGCTGGAGCGGTTCGATCCAATGCCAGGCGCCGACCACGTTTTTGCCGCGATAGTCGCGATACCCTTCCATGTCGCTTCCGCTTTTGGCCTGCGAAACGGTTTTGCCAGGTTTGGTCCATGCCCATTCTTCTTGCGCGGTACTGGGAACAAAACCATTAAGCAGGTCACCGCCAGGGTCGCGGGCTTCCATCACATGAGTCCCATGAACCATACGATTTTCGGCAAAGACCGGAAGCTTTTTCAATTGGTCTAAATCACGAGCCTGGGTGGCAATGGAACCACGATCGTCCAGAAGGTAGCAGTTGCTATCGCTGTGAACCGAAGCGCTAATCAGGGCTTGGAGATCGGCCAGAAACAACTCGCTCCGGACCATCATGACCGCCATCATTTCCGATGGGTCCAGAGGGGAAAAGATTGGGATAAAGAACATCAGATACTGTTCATTTACCTCCAACGGGTACTCCTTGGAGATCGTATCGGCGGTTGGCCGCGGAAGCTCTACCGTCGTTTTCTGAGTATCGAAAGCTTGCATCAAAAAGCTTGCGCCAATTGGAGTCGCGATCCCTCCCAGATCCACATCGGTGTTTTCGTATTGCCAATCGGAAATCAAAATCATGGAGCGATTCCAAATCGCGAACTTCAGATCGGATGTCGCCGTTTCTGCCTCGTCGGTTTTATTTCCCGTTGGCACTGAGCGATTTCGAACGAGGTTGTCCAGAAATTGCTTGATCGTGGCATGTTCCGAAGCGGCGGAAAGTAAAACTTTTCGATCTTGAGGCTTGTTCTTGGTGTCTTGGAGACGCGCGTTGAGGCTTTGGACGCATTGTTGAAGCTCGCGTTGCTTTCCCCAATCGTCCAATCGCAGCTGGTTTCCTCGAACCCATTGAACTAAAAGAACTGCTTTCTGTTCGGCCATCGATTCAAGGCCAATTTTGGTTTCATCGCGAGTTTGCTTGTACAGTTCCCAATGGAGATATGCGCTGAAACCATAAAGCAAAAGTGTTGCGGCAACCGCCAGCAAAATGGGAAGGGTGCCCCCAACCAAATTGGAACTGATTCGCCTAATTCCTATTGTTGAAATGCTTTTGCTTTGAGTCGTCGTATCGGAAGCTTTACCTGTTGCTCCCGAAAACAACGTCCGGCTGACATGCGATGCCAACAGTTCGCGAACGGTCCGAGCAAGTTCAGGTTGCTCTGCTTCTAAGCCCTTGAGAGCTTTTTCGCGTTCCTTAGGAGACTGCTCAACAAGCTCGATGAAAAGCTCTTTGGCTTTTGCGTAGAGCTCAGGATCCACTATGGAAATTGTCCTCTAGGTTTTTGCGCAACCAAGCGCGGCACATTTTCCACTCCCCTTCGATCGTTCGCGTTGAAAGTCCCAAGACTTCGGCAACCTCAGGTACGGTCATGCCGCCGAAAAAACGCATCTCGACAATCTTCGCCTGTCTTGGGTCCAGGTTTTGCAGTTCTTGCAGGGCTTCTTCCAGAGCCAAAACGTCTCCATCTTTGGAAGACGAGAGGGTGGTCTCTTCATCGAAAACAACTCGGACCCGATCTCCGCCACGTTTGATTCGATTTCGGGAACGGGCATGATCCACCAGGATCCGCCGCATCATGGTTGCGGCAAGAGCCAAAAAATGCCCCCGTCCCCCGAAGCTTTCCTGAGATTGCTTCGAAAGCTTCATGTAGGTTTCATGAACTAGCACGGTTGGACTTAAAGAAACCGTGGCCATTTCCATTTGCAAGAAACTA
>Ga0247833_1003366_pt1 | contig 21510 bp, 23 predicted proteins | sample LaCruzMarch2015__7_FD_187117 | JGI IMG/M metagenome (GOLD analysis project Ga0247833, IMG submission 187117) | Freshwater microbial communities from meromictic Lake La Cruz, Castile-La Mancha, Spain - LaCruzMarch2015_8m | ecosystem: Environmental > Aquatic > Freshwater > Lake | place: Spain... | reverse complement strand
AAAGTAGCGGTAAAAGCATCCGAAAAATTGATTAAAACAGGTCAACTTGCAAATTATTTCAACCGTGAAGACCAAAGTCGTATTGAAGTAGCGAGTCCGAAAAATAAAGTAACGGGAACTTTAAACTATAAATGTGGCAAATTTGGTGCGATGCTTCGAGTGGTGCGTTTCGGAGAAGTGGTTTTTTTAGACCCAACTATTACTGGAACGGATAAATTTGTGGCAAATACTTTTAATGGTGGCACAAAAGAAACCCTCGACCAAACTTTTACGCCAAAAGTAATTACGGATATAACTGTAAATTATCAATTGGCTAAAGCCATTACAGTAGCGGTTGGTGCAAATAATATCTTTGACGTGTACCAAGATTTTCATTCACACTCGGCAAATATGTCGTTAGGACGTTTCGTATATTCACGTCGTGTACAGCAAATGGGCTTCAATGGTCGTTATGTTTTCGGAAGATTGAGCTTTAATTTCTAAGTTTTAATTGATTACTGGAAATTTGTTTCTGGGTAACTGGGTAATAAAAAAGCCTTCTGAGCATAGCTTAGAAGGCTTTTTTATTATTAATTGTCAATTCTCCATTTACTACAAACTCCCAATTAATTGCTTGATTATCAGCGTCATGTTTGGTTCAGCTTTATAAGCTGCTGCCAAAATATTCTCAATTTCAGCTTTTTTTAAAGTTTCAGGAATACACATATCGGTAATGACCGAAATTCCGAAAACAGGGATTCCCATCTGACGAGCTACTATCACTTCGGGAACTGTACTCATTCCTACAGCATCGGCACCGAAATTTCTTAGCAATCTATATTCGGCTTTGGTTTCGAGTTGTGGACCTGTTACGCTTACGTAGGTGCCGCTATGTACGCCTCCGATATTATTTTGAGTAGCAATAATCTTTGCTTTTTCAATCATTTCTAAATCATAAGGCTCACTCATGTCAGGAAAACGTTCGCCCATGATATTTGCTCCAACTAATGGATTTTCGGGTAGAAACAAAGCAATATGGTCTTCGATAATCATCAAATCACTTTCATTATACATCGGATTCATTCCACCCGAAGCATTTGAAACAAACAAACGTTCAATACCGAGTAATTTCATTACTCTTACAGGAAACGTCACTTGTTTCATAGTATAGCCTTCATAATAATGAAAACGCCCTTGCATACAGACTACATTTTTGCCTTCGAGTTTGCCGAAAAGTAATTTTCCTGTATGAAACTCAACAGTTGCGATGGGAAAATGTGGAATATCTTCGTAGCTGATTGTATGCACAACTTCTATTTCGGTCGATAGTTTTCCGAGGCCAGTGCCGAGAATTATTCCATATTGTGGTTTAAAATGACCGATAACTGATTGAATATAAGTAGTTGCTTCGTTGATTTGTAGCATGTTTTTTTTAAGAATGATGATTTACTTAAAATATTTGTTTACTGCCGTTGTAACAACGGCTAACATACCGACTGATAGCTCCACTACGGTTTTAAAATCAGCCGAACTTTCAAACTTCATTCGCTTACACTCAGGCGAACGTAGTACAATGAAATTACCATGAATTGCATCATATTTTACAATTATACCCTCTCAAACGATTCTGATATTGATTCCAATAAATTTCTTTTATTTCATGACTCAAAAAAGAATTATCAATCATCATTTTTACCGATAATGATTTATTTGAAAAATCAAGTATTATTCTCTCAACTCTTTTTTGGGGAATGCCAATTTTAATTCCAAATTCAAAAAAATCAGTATAACTATAAAATCCTAAGACATTATAAGAACTTGAATAATAATTATCGTCAAACAAATCTAAAGCCAAGGCAGGTTCATTGGGTGTATGCAAAAACGTACATAGCAAATCATAAGCTGGAGAAAGCCTAAAATCGCCAAATTTGCTTTGAATCAAAGAGAAATTTTTGAGGTGGGCATCACCATTTGAAAATAGATAATTAAATAAAATAACTTTATAAAAACGTTCCATTTCTATTTGCCAAGCACCACAATATTTCTTTATTACACGTGCTATTTCTTCATAACTTCCTTCATACTTGTAGTTTACACCATTACTTTGTTGATTCACTTGTTTAATTTGGCTAAAATCTTCTTGCAACCATTTTGTACCATCTTCTTTTATATCAAAACGCATGACTAAATAAGCTGGTTGAGCATTTTTGAAATAAATCAGGGTGTTTTCAGCAGTTTCAATCCTAAAAATTTGTGCAGCAATTTGCATCGTCAAATGCTCGTTTTCAGGAGCAATTTCCAAAAACCGAAATCTTCCAACTGGAATTGGTTTCAAAATATACCTCCCCCCTACTTCGGTGAGTTTCAAAATATTTCCTTCCAGTTTTAAAGAATATTTTACTTGCACCCCCGAAATGGAAATCTGCTTGATATTGTATTCGAAGTCATTATTATAAATAAATTCAGGCGTTTCATAGTCAAGAAATGCTGAAACTTTTTCACTGTTAAACATCAGTTTTTGGGCTTTTGTAGAAAACCCAAAACTCTTCATTGGCTGATAGTTTGACAAACATTTATTCATATTTCTTGTACTGTTATTGCTCCAATCGTATCGTTTTTAGCAGTTTTTAACAGTCGTGTAAACTCATCTTTTTCATCAATTTGATAGGCTTTACATTGTATTTCTTTATTAATTCCTTCTGATAAAAGTCCAAAAAAAAATGGAAAAAGAGAAGTTGATTGATACAAGTTTGAATGCTTAGGAAACGAAAAACTGATTGCAGGGTGAGTAGATTTTAAATAATTTTCATCATAAGAAAACATATAATTATTTTCTTTTTTTTCTAAAATTCCTGCCAAAATATGATTGAAATAAATCTCAGCTTTCATTGTTTAGCTTTTTAATACCTATAATCATTTCCATACCCAATACATCCAATATCTTTTGTAGCGTTTTTAGTGTTGGATTTGCTTTATCATTTTCTATTTTCTGAATCGATTTTGTTGAAACATTACACAGTTCGGCCAAGTCTTCTTGTCGAATTTGCAGGTACTTTCGTCGTTCTTCAATAATATTTCCAAAACTCATAACAGAACTATCTTTCTTATTTTGATGTAAAAGTAAAAATAAAAACAATAAAATCAAGTATATAAGAACTATATTTCTTATTTAAAATTTTATTTTTTCGTTCCCTAAGAGTACCCGTTAGGCTCAATGTTGGCATCTGTTAGGCTGAATTTTAATTCAGTCTTTGTGAATAGCGTTCTTTGAACGCAACTAGAAAAAACATATTCTAGACTACCGTTGAAACAACGGCTGACACTTCGACTAAATTAAAATTTAGCCTAACTTACTACACATTCCTCCTAGCGGGGGAAAATGTGGAATATCTTCGTAGCTGATTGTATGCACAACTTCTATTTCGGTCGATAGTTTTCCGAGGCCAGTGCCGAGAATTATTCCATATTGTGGTTTAAAATGACCGATAACTGATTGAATATAAGTAGTTGCTTCGTTGATTTGTAGCATGTTTTTTATTTATGAATGATGATTTACTTAAAATCCTTGTTTACTGCCGTTGAGATAACGGCTGACACAAAGACTGATAGCTCCACTACGGTTTTAAAATCAGCCGAACTTTCATTCTCTAACACTCAGCCGAACGGAGCAGAACTTTGCATTATCTGCTATTATTTCACCACACTCTTCACAATACATAGATTTAACGGTTTTAAAACGGGTATATAAGCCACTAACTGCGTCTAATTTTCAAAATTACGTAATAGCCACAACTAATCATTCCAAAATAATTTTATTTATTAAACGGCAATCACAACCCCGGTTCGCTCCCAGTTCGCCCGAATGTTCTCAGCTGTTCGGCTGAATTTTTATTCAGTCGTTGTGGAAGTCGTTCTTAGAACGGCGTTGGATAGGCCTTTTGTTATTAATTCTTAACTACTTTTCAAAAATATAAGAAATTCCTCAGAAAACAGCTGAAATCAACACAAAAAAGCACGACCTCATGAGTCGTGCTTTTTATTTATTCCTTTCTGTAAGGCTTAGCGAATTATAAGGCTAAAGTACCTTTACGTGCTGCATCAACTATTGTAGCTTCTAAGCCTTTTTTGTTGATAGTGCGAAGTGCTGACATTGAAACTTTCAACGAAACCCATACACCTTCTGATTCTAAAAAGAATCTTTTAGTCTTTAAATTTGGAAAAAACTTACGCTTTGTTTTATTATTAGCGTGCGATACATTATTACCGACTTGCGTTTTCTTACCAGTGATTTGACAAACTTTTGCCATTGCCTTATTATATATTTTCTATGAAAAAATGAATACTCTCCTAAAACGGAGTGCAAAATTACATATTTTTTTGGAAACGAAAAAGTATAGCTTAATTTTTTTTATAACTATACGGACAATGACGACAACCATTTTTACAACAATAGCCACGTTTTAGGTGGTATTTACTCGTAAAAATCAGAAATCCATTCTCATAATAATAATCTTCGATTGCGTACTTTTGATTGAGTACTAACACATTTTCACTTTTTCTCTTGATCACAAGTCGTTTTATTAGTCTAAATTACATAACTTAGTATCTACAAAAAAAGTTTGAAAATACTAAAATGGATTTAATTATTCGTAAGGCGACACTCAATGATGTAAAGAATATACTTCACATTTATGCCGAAGCTCTCGATAATGGAAAAGTTATAAGAGTTGAAAAGGCTCAAGAAATATTCTTGAAACAACAACAATATCCTGATTATCAGGTTTATGTTGCTGAGTATGAGCAACAAATTGTTGGAACATTTGCACTACTCATCATGGAAAATATGGCCCATTTAGGCACACCATCGGCGGTGGTTGAAGATGTGGGCGTTTTGCCAGCAATGCAAGGTAAAGGAATAGGAAAATTAATGATGGAGTTTGCTCTACAATATGCCAAAGAAAAAGGTTGCTATAAAATGAGCCTTTCCAGTAATCTTAGGCGTGATAAAGCCCACCAATTCTACGAATCGCTGGGCTTTAAGAAACATGGTTTTAGCTTTTTGATGGACTTAATTTAGTCGAATTTTCTTATTCAGAAAGTAAGGCTTGAGTATTTTTTTATCGAAAATTGCAAGTAAAACTATCAAATTGACCAAAATCAGGACTTTCACAAAGATTTCTGTCGAGAAAGTATTTATTACTTTCAGATTATTGACCTTCGGTATTTCAATGGCAGAATTTGAATTCGAGAAATAAAACAAGGCAAGGCTAATTGTTGCCAGAAAAAATATAGACATTAAAGCTAAAAATATCCAGGTAAGTTGGCTACTAAAAGATTTCTTCTTGAGTGGAGCATAAGCGATATTTGCCAAAAGATTTTCGGTAAATTGTGCCGAAGGTTTCTCAATTGGCAAGGCAAGCAAATTGAGATGTATGGCTTCAAAATCTTCAAAAAATGTTTTATATTCTGCCGATTTTGACAAAAGACTTTGGTGCTGAGTCAAAATCTCTTTTGAGGCACAACCATCCAAAATATCAAATATTTGTTCGTCGGTTAGCATTTTCATAAGTTTATTCGTTTTTATTTGCTGTTGAAAGTCATTAAAACTAAAAAAATCTATTTCAACTTACTCTTTTTCCAAATGGCTTATCCATTGAATTGCTGTTTTTACAGGTTCATGTGATTCGGATAATGCTGTATTATGACCTAATAAAGGAAACAAGTTATATTCATATCTTTTCCCCGATGCTTTTAGCTTTTCTAAATTCTCCATTGATAGTACAACAGGCACCTGAATATCCTTCCCACCAAAAATCCAAAGTCCAGGTATTGTGAGTTTACTGAGTTGTTTCTAAGGATTTGTTTCTACAAACTGATACTTATCTGGGGCATTTTTAATATGTTCACGAGCATCTGATTCTTTATGGGTGTCCCAAAATTTTTCATTACCATTCGTGTAAAACTGAAATCTTAGCTGTTCAAGAGTAGTGATAACAGGCCCACTAAAAATAACCATAAATTTTACACCTTTATTTTTTTCAGCAGTCAAAGGGATTATCCAACCTGCTTGACTAAATCCAATTAATCCAATTGGTATTTTTTTGTCTTCCAGATTGATGCGTAATGTATTTATTGCTGTGCTTGCATCTTGAGACAAAAGATTGAGATTAGTCGAGTCAATATTATTGGTACCAACTGATGGCCCCACATAAACACCACCCGATTCTCCAACCCCTCGTTTATCATACGTAAATACAGTTATGCCTTCTTTGGCGAGAAGTTTAGCGAACTCCATTTCCCTTTTTACAGGGTCAGACCCGTGAACAATTACAACTGCTACAAAGGTTTTTTTAGGCTTTAAAATTGAGCCAACAAGTGTGTCGTCCTGACTTTCAAATTTGACATCTTAAATAGTAAAGTCGATTGATTGAGAAAATGTTATTTTTGGTAAAAATATAAGTAATAACCAAAGAAATGTGTTAGAAAAAAAACCAAAGTTCATTTTATTTTTAATGTTAAATAGCATCTCCATAATAAATTGATTTCATTATAAACTTTTCACTTCATCTTTCAACATTTTTTTCATTTCTTCGGCCAAGCGTTTTCTGGCTCGGTGGATTTTTACTTTGGCGGTTTCAGCACTTATTTTCGTAATTTCAGATATTTCTTCCAATGATAATTCTTTTAAATAAAACAAAGTTATCATTGCGGTATCGTCGGCTGAAAGATTTTGTAAGGCTTTTTGAATGGCATTTTTGAGTTCATTTTTTTGTAAATCTACCGCCGAATCGCTCGAATGGCTTACCTGAAATGCCTCTGAAGAAGAATCTATTTCAACCGACTCAACTTTATTTTTGCGTTTCTGCATCAAAGCCGCGTTAAAAACAATTCGATAAAACCAAGTTGTAAATTTAGATTCAGCATTAAATGATTTTAAAGCCCCAAAAACTTGCATAAAAGCATCTTGAGCTACTTCTTCGGCATCTTCTCGGTTATTTAGAATTCGGAATGCAACCGTAAAGGCATAATCTTTATGGCGATTAATTAGCTCTTTATATGCCGATTTATCGCCAGACCGAATACGATTGAGTATGTTTATATCTTTCTGATTATCATTCACGATGATTGGATGCAGATAGTTTAGAAAAAGTTACAGCTAAAAAGTTTACAGCAAACGGTTTACAGTCTTTTATCAAAAATATTTCATAAAAAACTGTTTTAACTATCATTAAAGTATTAACTACAAGCATTTTAAAAAAATCGTAATTTGTAATTCGTAATTCGTAATTCCAAAACGTGTAACCTCCACCCAAAAACCTGCATCCTATCAGCAAAAATAAATTTCAATATTTTAAAACATACACAAGATTATGGACCCAAGAGCAGCAATTGTAGCAATGTCGATTCCTATTACAGCTATATTAGGCTTTGTCGGATTAATGATTATTTTAAGAAAATTTGATAACGACGAGAAAATGGCAATGATTGAAAAAGGCATGACTTTACCTCAAAAACAGCGTGCAAATGTAAATCCAGTATCGGCACTTCGCTGGGGATGTCTATTTGTAGGTGTGGGACTCGGTATATTTATAGCAAATATGATTGCAAGCGTAAAACAAGATAATGAAGCGCTTTACCCTGCTTTAATTATGATTTTTGGCGGAGCAGGATTATTAGTATCTTACTTCATTCAACTCAAGCTTGACGAAAGAGCAAAATAAAAGTCCGCAATCAATCGTCCACAGTCAATAGTTTTTTATCGACTGTCAACTGTGGACGGTTGACTGTTTCACTTCCCCCATTTTGCTAAATTTCCTTTTGCACCGATTGCCCAACAGTCATCTTTGAAGCACGAAATTGCATGAAACGATTCCGTATCAATTACTTTCCATTCAGTTTTATTTTTTTCTAAAATGCTCGTACCAGAAGTTCCGACTAGTAAAAGGCTTTTATTGGGTAATCTCCAGCCTGCTTCTTTTAGGCCATCGGGTTTGGCGGATGTCAAAAACTCCCAATTTTTTTCTCTATCTTGTGTAATCGCCACATTTTCGACCTTTTCTTTATCGTTTTTATAGTCGCCACCTACGGCAATTCCTTGTTTATCGTTCCAAAAATGCAGTCCAAAAATACCAGCGGTCTGTCCTTTTTTGAAAGGAGTTTGGTAAACCTGCCAAGTTTCACCTTTATCGGGTGTAAAGAAAATCCTGCTTTGAGTATTAAACCATGCTTTCCCATTGGCTTGAACAGCTATGCAAGAGCCGCTTGATGCAAATGAAGCCTCGCCTTCCCACACGGATGGTAATTTTTCATTTTCAATTCTTTGCCAAGTTATTCCTGCATCAAGTGTGCGTAAAATAAATGGTTTATCATCAATTGGGTCACCAATCAAAATTCCTTCATTTTCATTCCAAAAATCAATTGAATCAAAAAACACACCTTTAGCTTTATGATCCAGCACCACTTGCCAAGTATTCCCAGCATTGGTTGTTTTAAAAACCTTTGCTGCACCCTCTTCTGCCAAACCAGCACTCATGATAAAAGCAACTTTTTCACTCACACCATAAATATCTCTAAAATCCAGCTTTTCGGCACCGTTTACCTTCAACACCTCCCATGATATACCTGCATTAATTGTTCTCAGAACGGTGCCTTTGCTCCCGCCTGCCCACACAACTTTTTTGCCGATGGCATGAATTGACCTAAACGAAGCATCTGTTCCTGACTCCTGTTTTATCCATTGTGCATTTAAAGAATTCACACACAGGAAAAGTAAAAGTAAATGGGCTTTTTTCTTAAAAATCGAGGAAATCATAGTAAACAAAGAGAATAGTGGTTATTTTTGTAAAATGAACTACTTAAAGATACATATTTTCTATATTTTTTTACTCTTTTTTGTTGCCAATATTGCTTTGGCTCAAGAAGATGTTAAAATAGAACTGAGTAAAAAAAATATTTTGCTGGATGAAAACTTTACGATCAAAGTTATCATCAGAAATACTGATAAATCGGACATAAGTACTTTTCCGGAATTTCCAAATTTTTCTAAAGGTGCAAAACAGAAGGTTTTTTCCAAAAATCCACTTGGCTATACAATTACTCAAATCTACACACCCACAAAAGAAGGTAATTTCAAAATTCCTAGTTTTATTCTAACTGTTAATAATAAGAATTACACCAACGAATCTATCAATCTAATTGTCAATTCGCCAGAAGACAATCCTGAGGAGACAAATGAGACAATTTCCCTAGAAAAAGCCAAAAATAATGCTTTTTTGGCAATGAATGTTAGTAAAAATAAAGTTTATGTTGGAGAAGGTTTCAGAATTTCGTTGGCATTTTATGTCTCAGAAAGCAATACCATTAAGATGGATTTTGCTGATGATTTAAATGCTCAAGTTGATGCTATTGCTAAGAAAATAAAATCACCTGATTGTTTAGAACAACGAATGTTAATTTCAGACTTGAAAGGTGTTCCGACAATTATAAACGGCAAAAAATACCTTTCATATCAATTTTTTGAGGCGATTTATTTCCCGCTAAACAATAAATCCATCTATATTCCTGCGGTTGAATTAAGAATGGTTCAAACTATCAAAAATGAGAAAGAAAATATTATTTTTATAGATATTCCAAAAACAATTTCGGTTTTAGACTTACCCGATCATCCACTCAAAGACAAGGTTTCGGCAGGTAATTTTAGTTTGGTCGAACAAATAGAAACCCGAAAAATCAATACAGGTAAAAGTTTTAGCTATTCATTTAAGATTGTAGGCGATGGGAATTTTTCAACCGTCAATGTCACTTCTCCCACAGATGATAGTTTTTTTGATTTTTATCCACCCGAAATCAAAGAAAACAATCCAAATGGTCAACCAAGTAGTGAAAAACTTTTCAGATACCGAATTTTACCTAAAGATTCTGGCCAATATCAATTCGACAAATATTTTTTTTGGGTGTTTTTTAATACAAAAAAAGAACAGTATGATACGCTTAAGTCAGCACTAAAACTAAAGGTTTTGGGTAAAACCATTGCTGAGAAAGATTCAGATGCCTCCAACGATATTTTTGCAGGAATTGATAAACTTGATACTTCACGAACTGAAACAAATTATCAAGAAGTGCTGAAAAACATTTCTAATTTATTGATAATCTGTATGTTAATAGGAAGTTTGTATTTATTTAGTTGGGGTAGAAAGAAAAAAGCCAATAATGAATAATCATGGTGCGAACCGAACTTCACTGGCTAAAAAGTAAAAGTCTGATTGATAATTAATAATTGATAATTAATACATGAGTAGCACTTACGGAAAAATCTTTAAAATATCGACTTTCGGCGAATCTCACGGAAAGGCAATCGGAGTAATAGTTGATGGTTGCCCAGCAGGAGTTGAATTTGATGAAAATTTCATTCAAAACGAACTTGATAGACGCAAACCTGGTCAGTCAAGAATCACTACCCAACGCAAAGAATCTGATGAATTTCAAGTTCTTTCAGGTGTTTTTGAAGGAAAAACAACTGGAACGCCGATCGCAATGGTTATTCCGAACGAAGATCAACGCTCTAAAGATTATAGCCATATTGCTTCGCAGTTTCGACCTTCACACGCCGATTATACATACACAGCCAAATACGGCAATCGTGATTATCGAGGTGGTGGACGCAGCTCAGCTCGTGAAACTGCCGCTCGCGTGGCTGCTGGAGCATTGGCAAAAACGCTACTTTCAACCAATAATATTACCATTCATGCCTACGTAACACAAGTTGGAAAGCTAAAACTTGATAAACAATATTGGGAACTTGACCTTTCAAAAACAGATGATAATGCCGTGCGTTGTCCTGACGAGGAAATGGCCCAAAAAATGTTTGATTATATTGATAATATTCGCAAAAAAGGTGACTCAATCGGGGGAATTATCACCTGTGTAATCAAAGGTGTGCCTGTAGGTTGGGGCGAGCCAGTTTTTGATAAACTTCATGCCGAACTCGGTAAAGCAATGTTGGGAATAAATGCCGTAAAAGGTTTTGAATACGGTAGCGGTTTTGAGGGTGTTGAATTATTCGGTTCGGAACATAATGATGAATTTTTTCTTGCCGAAGATGGCAAAGTACACACCAAAACCAACCTATCTGGTGGAATTCAAGGTGGAATTTCTAATGGTGAAGATATTTATTTCAAAGTAGCTTTCAAGCCAGTAGCTACAATTATGCAAGACCAAGAAAGTGTTAATGCCGAAGGTGAAAAAGTGATAGTTTCTGGTAAAGGCCGCCACGACCCTTGCGTATTACCACGTGCAGTACCGATTGTAGAAGCAATGGCTGCTTTAGTGTTGGCCGATTTTAGTTTAAGAGCAAAATCTAATAAAGTCTGAATTCAATTTTTAGGATTTGTTTCAAGGAAGCCTTTGCTGGGCGACATTCGCTGGGCGACATTCGCTGGGCGACATTCGCTGGGCGACGGCTAACTTTTTTTTTGAATTAAAAGAATGTATTTTCATTATTTATTGAAAATATAGTTTTATTAATAATTTTAATTATTTCAAAATAAATAACCTACTTTGTTAGGATTTATTAAAAATATTTTAATTTTGTATCTAAATAAGCGTTTAGCTTCCCAGAAAACAAATCAGTGTAGGATAAAATGGAGTTTATTAGTAAAGAACTTGATGAGTATTGTGTTGGCCATACCTCGACAGAAAATGAGATTCTCAATAAATTAAACCGAGAAACCCACGCCAAAGTCTTACAACCTAGAATGTTATCTGGTCATTTTCAAGGTCGTTTCTTATCAATGCTTTCGCAGATGATTCGACCGAAAAATATCCTTGAGATTGGCACTTTTACAGGATATTCAGCCTTATGTTTGGCAGAAGGGCTACAAGAAAATGGGAAGTTACTGACCATTGATGTAAATGAGGAACTCGAAGAATTTGTTAGAGGCTTTTTCAATCAATCGTCACTCAAAAATAAAATAGAGTTTCGCATTGGCAATGCTATTGAAATCATACCAACACTCACCCAAACCTTCGATTTGGTATTTATTGATGCTGATAAACTCAATTACCATAAATACTATGATTTAGTATTCGATAAAGTAAATCAAGGAGGTTATATTATATCGGATAATGTTTTGTGGAGTGGAAAAGTATTCGACCCAAGTAAAAAAGATAAAGATACAGTTTCTATTAGGGCATTTAACAAAAAATTACACGAAGACCCACGCACTGAAAACATATTATTACCAATTAGAGACGGCCTAATTGTGGTAAGAAAACGGTGATTCGTTACTGTGAAATTACGGAACCGTCCGTGCGATTGCTTGTTATTAGTTTTTAGATCTTCAAATACTGACCAGTGTCCCAATAACGAGTTTATACATAACAAATAACCTTTATAATAGAACCCATATTTAACCTAATAAAATGAATAAAATAGCTTCTTTACTCCTTTTTCTTATAAGCATTCAAGGAGTATTTGCCCAGCAAGTAATTCTTCCAGACGTCCCTAAAAAGTTGGAGTTTGCGGGCATTACCGTAAATCTCGACGCAGATGCTCAAAAACTTGTTCAGAATGAGGTAAACACTTTACTTACTCCTGAAAACAGGTATTTAATTGATAAACTCGAAAGAATCCAATGGTATTTTCCAATTATTGAAAGCATTCTTGAAAAAGAAGAAGTACCCGAAGATTTTAAATATATTGCAGTTTCAGAAAGTTCACTCCTCCCCGATGCGATTTCTACCTCAAATGCTGTTGGTTTTTGGCAAATGAAACTCGCAGCAGCCCAAGAAGTTGGCTTACGAGTGGACAAAGAAATCGATGAACGTAAAAATATTTATGCCTCAACCAGAGGTGCGGCGTTATACATAAAACGCAATAATCTGATTTATAGAAACTGGATTTCTTCACTTTTTTCTTACTCTCTCGGAGCATCTGGCATCAGCAAAATCGTACCTTCTCAATGGACTTATGCCAAAGAAGTTGATTTTAATGCCCAAACAGACCGCTATTTACTTAAGACCATTGCCCACCGTATTGCTTTTGAATATAAAATTAATCGTCTTAAAGAATCACGTTTTTCGATTGTTGAATACAAAAATACCAAAGGTAAAACACTTAGGGACATTGCCACAATGACAAATACTGACATTAATGAATTAAAAAATTATAATTCTTGGCTTCTCACGGACACCATTCCAAGTGACAAAAATTATTCTGTAGCGATTTTAGTACCTACCGAAAACTTAGAGGATATTCAATTAAAACTTAATCTTAAAAATGAATTGGCTTCGAGTGCTGCGAATTTCCCGATTTTAAAACGTTTGACTGTAGTTACAACTTCAGAAGAAGAGCCAATTTTCTACGAAATCAACGGTAAAAAAGGCATTTTAGCAAAAGCAGGCGATGATGTAGCTTCATTGGCAAAAAGCAGCAAAATGAAAATTGACGATTTTCTTAACTATAACGACATGACCAATAAAGAATTTGTCGAAGAAGGTAAAATCTATTATTTGAAGAAAAAAAACCAGAAAGGGCCTGTACCTAATCATACTGTATTGACAGTACAAACAATGTGGCAGATTTCACAAATGTATGGTATTCGATTGAAAAATTTACTTCACTTAAATCGAATGAAAACCGAGCAAATAATTCAAAAAGGCAGAGTTGTTTATTTACAGAAAAAAAGTCCTAAAGACCAGCCAATCAAATTATTAAATAATAAAGATAGCGAAGAATTGGAAAAAGTGCCAATCAAAGAGCAGTATGATGGAAAAGAAGAAAAGGTATTAGTAAAAGATGCTATTCAGCCAGAAACTACCGAAAAACTAGCTAAACCAATAGAAAAACCTATAATTCCAGAAAGTATAATTAATGAGGAAAGTGACAAGAAAAATAATCGTCCTTCAAGAGAGGAAGATGATATTATCGTAATTTCGGATAAAGATGATGTAATACCCACCGAAACAAAAAAAGCACCAGTAAATCCGACTCCACCAGCCGCTGTTAAAAACACACCAGTTAATCCAATACCGACTACCGTAAAAACTGCACCAGAAAAAACAACCGCAACGCCATCTCCTACAACTATATCGAGTTCTGGTGTACATAAGGTTGATATTGGACAGACGCTTTACAGTGTTGCTCGTCAATATAATGTTTCGGTAAAAGAATTAGCTGAATTGAATAATATCACGACAAACGAACATATAAAGGTTGGTCAAACATTAATTTTAAAAAAATCTAATGACAGCCCTACTAACACCGTTGTAGAAAAGAAATCGATTAAACCTGCGACTTCAACGACTTCGCATGTTGTAAAAAAGGGTGAAACTCTATATAGTATTTCGAAGAGTTATAAAGTTACAATAAATCAAATCCAAGAATGGAATAATATGAGTGACCAAAATGCAAAACTTGGACAAAAATTGATCATAAAACAATAGTTGATAGTACACTTTAAGAAAACTTCAATTATTTGTTTTTTTAAGTATGCTGAACTCATAAATATTTTTCAAACCTGTAAAGCCACAACTTTTTCATTCTTAACAGGTTTTTATTAAATAAGAAATAAAATGATTTTAATAGATAATACCTGTATTAGTGATGATGTTGCTGACAAAATGTTTGTCTGTGATTTAGAAAAGTGTAAAGGTGCTTGTTGCGTGGAAGGTGATTTGGGAGCTCCACTAGATGAAGCAGAACTCGCGATTTTAGAAGAAGTTTTTGAGCATGTAAAACCCTATCTTTCGCCCGAAGGAATTAAAGCCATCGAAGAGCAAGGTAAATATATCAAAGATTGGGAAGATGATTTTTCGACAACCACCATTGGAGATAAAGAATGTGCTTATTCGATATATGACGAAAACAAGATATTGAAGTGCGGAATAGAACAGGCTTATCTTGACGGAAAAATTACTTGGAAAAAACCGATTTCTTGCCACCTATATCCAATACGTATCACTAAATACGAAAGCTACCACGCTCTCAACTATGACCGTTGGTCGATATGCAGTGATGCTTGTTCGTTAGGAGAAAAACTAGGTGTGCCTGTCTATAAATTCTTGAAAGAACCTCTTGTCAGAGCTTATGGTGAAGAATGGTATGCCCAACTTGAAAAGGAAATTACCCCAAAACCCTAAAGGGGAAATTTGTCTAAAATATCAGTTATTGGATGTTAAGTAACATTGGCAAGTAATATAAGCTATCTTGAGCTACTTATTGAGATAAATATAAACAATTAAAAATGGCTGAGAATAGGTTTGATGATATTTATGATGTTGTTCGACTTATTCCATCGGGTCGTGTAACGAGCTATGGTGCAATAGCGAAATATCTTGGCGGTGGTGGAGCAAGAATGGTCGGTTGGGCAATGAATGCATGCCACGGAATGCTTGATATTCCTGCTCATCGAGTTGTGAACAGAAATGGTTTACTGACTGGGAAACATCATTTTGGAGGCAATTTAATGCAAGAATTACTAGAAAATGAAGGGATTAATATTGAAAAAAACCAAATTATTGATTTTAAAAACCATTTTTGGAATCCTTCTGTCGAATTACTTTAATACGTTTTTACCTCTTCGGCAAGCATCACTACAATATTTAACTTCGTCCCATACTTTCTCCCACTTTTTTCGCCATGCAAATGGTCTTCCGCAAGTAATACACATTTTTGATGGAAGATTTTCTTTTTTTACTCCTTTCATTTCTTGGAACTACAATTCTAAATTTCAATAATTAAACTCTCATTCATGAAACAATCTGGTTTAGCTTTTGTTAGTAATAATGAAAATATGACTGATTTTTATGAATTCAAAAGAAAAATATAAAGCCTTAATCGACATTGACAAAGATAGAATTGTAGAAATGGCTTGGGAAGACCGAACGCCATTTGAGGCGATTGAAATACAATTTGGTTTGAAAGAACAAGAGGTAATAGAATTGATGCGAAGAGAAATGAAACCTTCGTCATGGCGAATGTGGAGAGAGCGTGTGCAAGGTCGAAATACTAAACATTTAGCCAAATCTCTTATAGATGATTTTAGACATAAATGTAGTCGTCAGCGAAGTATTTCATATAATAAAGTTTCAAAACGATAATAAAACTTAATTCTGCTTTCGCCAATTTTCCCAAAATAAGATTACTTTACTTTTAATTTTCAGAATTTATAATTGATTTATTCAAAAATGCAGTAACTTTACACCAAATTATATATTGCACTTCCAATAAACAATTACTCCCAATGAGTATCAACAAACTTGACCAGATAGACCACAGCCTTCTGGAAATACTTCAAAGTAATGGCAAAATTACCAACGCTCAACTTTCAAAAGAAATCGGTTTATCCCCTGCACCTACTCTCGAAAGGGTAAAAAAATTAGAAACATCGGGTATAATTAAAAGTTACCACGCTCAAATAGATAGAGAAAAAGTAGGTCTTGGGGTTATGACTTTTGTACAAGTATCACTTGCAGGACATAGAAAAGCAGTAAGTGAAGCTTTTGTTGAAAAAATTTCTACAGTACCAGAAATCATCGAATGTCATCACGTAACTGGTTCATGCGATTTTTTACTGAAAGTTATTGCAAAAGATATAAATTCTTATCAAAAACTTATCATGGAAACAATCAATGAGATTGAAGAGGTAGCAAGTACTCAAACGATGGTGATTCTCTCTACTTTCAAAGATACACAGGTTTTACCTGTACCTTGATTGAGATTACGTTGGTACTGGTTTCAATCAACGGAAACTTCAAATACATACCAAAAAAAGCTTTAAAATGAATAATTTTAGAGCTTTTTTAATGAAGTTTATAAATCAATTTTTAATGATTTTCTTGCTGAATATCAGGCTTGGAGACTTAATAGTGATTATATATATACCTGGAGATAAATCGTTTAATGAAACTTTCTCTTTTTGATTAAATGAGATATTTTTTTGTAGTACTTGTTTTCCCCTTGCATCTTTAATAGTTAGCGTTCCGATAATTGGTTTGGCTGTATGATTCTCAATCGTGATTTCATCAGAAGTTGGATTAGGGAAAATACTAACTTTTTCAGAGGATTCCTCATTGCCTAAGGGTGTTAATACACTAACACTATTATCTGGCAAAATCATACCAACTCCACATTGATTACTCACTTTTTCAATGGTATAAGTAGTGGCTACTGTTGGCTTTACCTTTAAAGTAATATCTTTTAACGACGTCGTAGTTTCAGGTAAAGAACTAATTTTATAAGTAAATGGTGGAGTTCCTGAAAATCTTAAATTTAGGGTAAGTGTAGTATCAAAAGGCATAACTTTATTGCCTGTAAAACCTACTAAGGCTGGCGTGCTAATTGAAAAACTTTTACTTGGAATTTCCTCGAAATAATCTACATTGGCTCTTACTCTAAAGCGGTAATTTTTTCCTTCTGGTAAAGCATCAGACAAAATTATTTGAAACGGACTTTTATTTGCTTTTCCCAGTATCATAGGTTTTGTAAACGAACCATTGGCATCGGATAGTTCGAGTTGGTATTCCCATTTATCAATTTGCGTATTTTTTACTAAAAATGGCACATTTACACTATTTTTGATACATAATTGCATATTTTCTGGAAATTCGGTATGTACAATTGGTTGAGGTAAAACCGAAATTTGAAAATTATCTTTTAGAAAGCCCAAAGAATCTATCACCGAAATAAGCGTATCTTTTCGAGGAGAAAAATCAATAAAATCTTTATTATTAACCCCATTCGACCATAAATGAGAGCCTTTCCAAGAAGAGATCAAACGCAAATTTTGACCGTATTCGATGGTTTTTTTCTCAGTTTTATTGACATTCTTAAAAACTGTAAAATTATCTCGAATTACGCCATCGGTGGCTACCCATCGGGCATCAAGACGGTTATCATTGATAGTAAAAAGCAGCGAACCACCTATCGAAATATTGGAATATACAGAACTTGGATGAGGATTTGGATCGCCATTCCAATCAAGGCGACCAGCTGAACCCACTACGCAATAAATTGTACCTTCATCTTTGTTGATATATGGTCGAGAGTCAGCTTTCTTTTCATATTTTCCATTAGCCCATTGAGTAGGATGTATATAATCGTTGAAGGTAAAAGATTTTCCAGTATGGCCTTTCATTAGATGTGAACGTTCGTATGAATGGCTATGCCCATTTAAGACCAGATCTACCTTATATTTATCAAAAATAGGCACTAAACCTTCCCTTAAAGCAACTAAATCAAGTTCCCCATCAGAATCATGCGAACGCTTCGTATATGGTGGGTGGTGAAAAGTAATAATTGTCCAAAGAGATTTACCTTTATTAGCTTCTAAGTCATTAATAAGCCATTTATTTTGTCTACTTTGGGAATTATATAGTCTATATTTGCCTTCATCTAAACCATAAGAATCGAGGGCTATGAAGTGAATATTGCCAAAATTATAAGAGTAATATTCTTTAGTTCGCGAAGCCAAGCCACCCATTTCTCCGTCGGATGGTACATTAATAATATTGAAATAATTAATTTTCTTATCGACTTGAGCAGTTGCAGTTTCATAATATTCGTGGTTGCCAGGCACTGGAAAAAAAGGAGTATTCCCAAGAATTTTACTACCATAAAAATCAAAAACTTGACGTTGATACTCAACATCAGTTCCGCAACAATAGGCATTATCACCCAACCAAAGCCATAAATCGGTATGGTTTGATTTATTTTTGAGATATTGCTCTTTCACGGCCGTTTGATTTTTTATATATTTTTCCTTCGAGTCATCACCAAAATCTCCCATTGCCCAAATATTTATCGGACGATTGTCGATTGGAGATGGAGCTGTGATAAAATAATAGTCGTTATTTATAGATAAAGTTTTGTCGTTTGTTGCAACAGAATAAAGGTATTTTGTATTTGGTTTTAAACCAGATAACTGAATTATATGGTCAATTTTAGGAGCTGAATTTCCGACAGAATCTGCTATCGGAACTGCTTTTTTATCATCCTCTTCACTAATGAAACTAATTCTACTGCTAGCTGGCACATTAGTACGCCAACGAATAATGACACTATTCTGACCTAATTGCTGTAAATATGGCCCACGAGTGATGGTTTGGGCTTGAAGAAAACTCATTGAACCCTTTCCAAATGGGAGGGTTAAAATGAAATAAATGAGTAAAGTTAGTTTAAATACCTTTTTGAACATATTTCGTAAAATTTTACCCAAAAATACGCTGAAAGTACCTTTATCTTTATAAACTTATTATTTCTTTTTTTTATCGGTCTTCATCAACTTTTTTGTGTCCTCAATTAGTTTCTTAGCTTCTTTATGGGTTTCCAGTTTTTTATCACTATTGTTTGTTACTATATTGAAGTATTGAATTGCATTTACATAATCTTTCTCCAAACTCGCAATTTTACCCAATGTAAGGTTTGCACCAAGAAAATAACCCGAATCTTTTGAATTATTTTGTAAAGCAAAATCAATGGTTTTTTGATAATATTCTTTGGCTTTGGGCAAGTCTCGTTTATAATTATAGTTGATATAACCCATAATATAAGCCGCATAACGCCCTGCGGTGCTTTCATAACCATATTTGCCCAAGTTCACATTGGCTAATAATTCTTCGGCCAATTTTTCGGCTTCCTCAGATTTTCCAAGCATGAAAGCCGTTCGAGCTGCATACCGATGAAAAAACGAATTATCGGGATACATGGCGTGCATCTGAACAGCTTCATAGTAGGCCTTTTGATGCTGATTTTCCATAGAATAAATTTGCATTAAAAAGTATTTTGCCTCCATTCGGGTATAAAAAGCATTGGATGCCACATACTCTAACTGCTTAACTCCCTGTGCTTTAACACCTTTATGAAAGAAAATCATCATCGGCTTGAGCGATGGATAATTTTCTGGAATCCATTTTGAATAATAGTTATATAACCCATCACCAATAGCCAATTCTGGACTGAAATCGCCAAAACCACGGCATTTATCCAAATATTTCATGGCTTGTTTGCCATCCCATGCTGCTTTTATCCAACTCCCTCGCTCTGAGTGCAGACGCCCTTTGAAAGCGTAAGCCGCTGCTTGAAAAAAGGCTGCTTCCTTATCGCCATCATCGTCGTCAAGCATTTCGTCGGCCAAATCAATGGCTCTGTCCATGTTTGCAATAAATTTATCATCGTGCGATTCGTCTTTCGTATCAGGAACGATTTTCCACCATTCGTTTAGCCCCAACAAGAAAAATCCAATCGGATGCTCGGGGTATTTAGCGGTTAACCATTTAAAATCACGCTCGGCGGCATCATATTTAAAATTATACATATTATTGATAGCCTGCGTAGTCTCAATCTGAATCGCTCGGTTAGCCAACAAAACTTCATGTTGTTTCTTTTTTGTACTTCCACCAAACCACGAAAATTGAGCCTTTGTAACTTGGCTCAACAACAACAGAACGAACAAACTTCTACTACTTATCTTCATTAATACCTCTTGCACGATTTTCATAAAATAGCTTTTATGCAACATTAACGCCTTTTTGGTTTCTAAATTATATAAACTTAAAATTTTCTTAAAATTATTTTTAAATTTTCAAAAGGAAGTCATAGGACTGGGTGTATTCCTCAAAGAGAATGTCGCCCAGTGATGACTTCAATCAGCCCTTCAAAAAAAAGTCAAATCATTTTCTTAAATTGCGTCAAAAACAAAATTATCACCGAAATGAAACAAGTCAAGGATAAATATTTTATACCATTTATTGATTCAACAACTCTTCAAGAACGTATAAAAATACTTGCTCAAGAAGTTAACAAAGATTATGCAGGAAAAAATCCACTATTGATTGGGGTTTTGAATGGTTCGTTTATGTTTTTGGCAGACCTTTTCAAATCCATTGATATTGAATGTGAAATAACATTTATTAGAGTTTCGTCTTACCAAAACACCGAATCAACTGGTAAATTAAAGCAGATTTTGGGTTTAAAAGAAGAAATTCAGAGCCGTGATATTATAATCGTCGAGGATATTGTAGATACGGGAATGACAATGCAAGAGATTTTGGGACAATTGGCATCGCAAAAACCTGCTTCAATAAAAATCATGACAATGCTTTTCAAACCTAAATCGTTGAAAGTTCCATTAAAACTCGATTACGTTGGATTTGAGATTGGAAATAAATTTGTGGTTGGTTATGGCCTAGATTATGATGGTTTTGGCCGAAATTTAGATGCTATTTATGTTTTGAAGGAATAAATGTATTTTGATAAAAAAGATTGATTTTTAATTTTTAAAAATGAAAAGCGAACAAATTCAAACACTTCACCCAAAAGCAGGAAAAACTAACAAACGTATTTCCTTGGAAAAATATGAGCTTATAAAAGAGAATATCCTATCTATTTTAAGCAAGGCAGAGTCAACTCATACCGAACTGATGGAGGCTATTTATGAAAACATAAAAGATACTTTTGAGGGTGGAATCCAATGGTACGGTGAAACCGTGAAACTTGATTTGGAGGCAAGAGGCTTAATCGAACGAACTGGCTCA
>Ga0247833_1003361_pt1 | contig 21550 bp, 11 predicted proteins | sample LaCruzMarch2015__7_FD_187117 | JGI IMG/M metagenome (GOLD analysis project Ga0247833, IMG submission 187117) | Freshwater microbial communities from meromictic Lake La Cruz, Castile-La Mancha, Spain - LaCruzMarch2015_8m | ecosystem: Environmental > Aquatic > Freshwater > Lake | place: Spain... | reverse complement strand
GACATTTTCTTGTGTCTGCGACATGACTGAAACATGTCGGCGACATGTCGCCGACACGACACAGAATGTCGCCGTTTGGGCAAAAAAACGACACGCCGACATCCGACATGTGGAGCTAAGTCCTTGGGTGGCTGTTTAGCTGTGTAAGAATGCACAGGCAGGGTCGGCACTTCACCCAAACGAGCCTGGTGATGATGTAGATGGCTCGACGATGTTGGTGGTAATGTAGTTGGAGTATATACCACAGACATCGATTGATGGTCCCCTCCTCTCTCCTGGGTGGTGGTGGGGATAGGAGAGGAAATTGGCATCTCACGGTGTGAGGCCAACGTTAGTGGCAGTTTTGTCGGAGACAGGGATGCCACTTGTCCCGATTTTGACATTGCATGGACTTGATGGAGTGCATGTTTGTACTGTGTAAGTACATCAAGAGCATTCGTCAATGCATCGAGTTGCATGTATATGTTTGACGAACGACTGTGATGTCGAAACTCAACGAGTTCAACAATTATGCTCTTGAGTTGAAGGAGTTCATACCTCCAGTATGCAATGTCAGCAAGAACCAACTCAATATCGTGAATTGGCTTATATAACGACAACAATTGTAATTGTACACCTCGCCACAGTAAGGAAGAGACATAGGCATATGTCATATCACTCGGAAGTCCTAACTCGTTATTGAGTTGTTTTGCCACCAGGCATAACAAGTCGACTTCGTGATAGTTATCTCTCCAAGGTGGTGGAGGTGTTGCATCTCTCCAGTCCTCAAATGTGATGGAAGGTCCTTGGCCAGATACCCTACCAAGGTGCCGGATAAGGCACATAAGGGCAGGAGTAAGTCCGTGGACGTGATCGTGAGCGATATCATATTTGTAGGCGTGGAGAGCAAGTCCGTAGGCATTGTTGTCGTGGGAGAAGGCAATGGGTATGTAGCATTGTGGAGGAGACATTACAGTTAAAATGTCTCGTGCACGATGCCACCATTGGGTGGTGCCTCCTGGACTCAATGGTAATGGATATACCAATGGTCTACTTTCCCCCCGGAAAGTATCAGCCCCATCTTCACGAGATGGTGACCTCCCAACATCCCGTTGTTGTTGTACATGGGATGACAAAGAATGGCTACTAATTTTGTCATTTTCTCCATTGGATGAAGAAGATGAATGCCCCCGTCGTTCCCATTGTTGATGAAGGTGGGAGGGAGGGGTATAACGCCCCCGCCGTTCCTGTAGTTGATGAGGGTGGGAAGGAGGGGTATATGATGGTATCGTCGTCGATCGTATTGGCGTCGTAGGGAGATGATACGACGATGCCATCACATTATTATTACTAGTAGCAGTAGGGTGGGAGGTGGGGCATAGTGGGGCGGGCTGGCATGATGCCACATAATCGACCACTCTCATTGCAGGTATGATTGACGACGATGTGTCGTCAATATTTGCATGCCCTTGAAGGTGATGAGGGTGGGAGGTGTGGCGTAGTTTGCCTGCTCAGCCGATTATTATTATGGGCGGGCTGGCATCGTAGGCTGCCGCTCAGCCTATTATAATCCCTTGGTAACATGGTGATGACCAAGGTGGATCAACGTCAAAAAAAGACGGATCGCTGTCGCTTTTTCGACGCAGATGAAGCGGCAAATTTGCACGCCCCCCCTTCTACGCGACAATGGGGTAACTGATGTTAACGCAAGGAGCGTTTGGTGCTCATAGCCTGTCGTAGTCTCCACACGAAGAACCTCGACACGACTCTGCTATGGGATCATGATGAGGAGGTGAAGACAAGTAAAAGTGGCTAGGCTTAGGTACTACGTAGTTACATAACGACACATTTGGTGGAGACCGGAGCCGTCCTGATATCCCGTGCACGGGCGCAGCAGGCTGCTCAACTGGGGCGGCCAGGGCAGGCGCAGCGGCCAGCGGCACAGCTGGTGGTGGTGCAAAAGCAGGCACAGGAACAGAGGGCTCACTGTCGTGCGCACCCAAGCCCGAGCGAAGGGTGCCTGCAAAGGGCGGCTGGCGTAGCAAAGTGAGGCGCACAGCATAGCAGGCACTCGTGAGCGGCCCCCCCATGTAGACAATCGCCTCGTCTTCGCCCTCATCGTCATCATAGTACACAAAGCGGCCCCCGAGGTGGCCACGGGTCACGTACACGAGCCCCCAATCGCCTGACTCCACAGGTGGCCACGATTGCCACCCGGTTGCGTCGTACGTGCCGTCGTCGGCGTGTAGGGGAGCTGGCATTGTGATGTCCTCCTCGTCTTCGCCATTACCACCAAAACGCATCTCTGCGCATTGAAGGCAGAACTTGTCTGTCCCCCACGGGTTGACACAATTAAAGATGTAGAAGCTGCCCGGGAAGAAATTGTTCATTCCGCACCCAGAACACGGCTTTCGATGGCTTCCGCTCACTTCACGGACCTCATAGTTGGACGGCAGCTTAAATCCCAGTCGGTCAACACGCCTGCGAACATCGTCGTCGTCATTGTCGTCATCGTCGTCGTCATCGTCGTCATCGTCGTCGATGTCGTCGTCATCGTCGTCGATGTCGTCGTCGTCGTCGTCTTCGATGTTGTCGTCCACATGTGCATTTAACATGCTGGAACGACTATGCGTGATTTGGCGCGGCGTGAAACATCATCACAAATTGACCAATAAAAGCTGTACCATGTCGGTCAGCAAAGAGGACGAACTCGAGCTCCTCGCTCGTCTACAGGCTCAATTCGGTGATTTGGATGTGACTGGCTTCATGCAAGGAAATAATAGCAATTATGTCCCAGATGATGACGAAAGTGAGAGTTCGCTTGAAGAACCAACCGCCGAAGAATTACAAGCATGGCAGGAGGCTCAATTTGCGACAGGGAAAACGAGACAAGACGCAAAGAAAATAAGGGATTCTTCATTAACGGAGGATGGGAATGTACATTTAATGACTGCACTGCAACGCCGTCGATATTATAAAACAACGAAGCGGGAGGATGAGAAGAACGATGATGATGGATGGGTGAAGGTGACCTCGTATCCAGATTTAGGCGGTAAAAGCTCAGTCTTCTTCCCCACCGTTCTTCATGACGATGTTATGGATATTGACGGCGATATTAATCTTGATTTGGCCGGTAGTGTAAACCCACTTTTACAGAAGCTTGTGGAAGGTGATCCAGAAATTCTAGGAACAAAATGGATGCGTCTTTATTCTTCATCGGATGGGGATGGATTGTCATTTCGGAATGTGTGTTACAAAATTCGCGGTTATGATGGGCCCACTGTGCTATTGATTGGTGGGATGCCGTCGGCTTCCAAGGTTTTGGGGCGAATTCACGACGATGATAGAGTGTCGTTGGGATTTTTCACAACTGACTCTTGGATTGAGTCATCTGACTACTTTGGTGCGTCCGGCGATTGTTTCTTATTCTCGCTAGACAGAGACGATGTGCATTTTATACGTCCTAAGTCTATGCCGCAATCATCCACGTCTACGCTTGACAGGAAGTACATGTATTGTCACCCATCATATATTGCAGCAAGTAGTAAGAGAGTGAAAGATGTACCGAGTAGAACAAATGGGTCTGTCCATGGCATGGGCATCGGAGGTTATGTGTCTCAACCTCGATTGCACATTACTGAATCTCTAGAGGAGTGCAGAGCTATGGAGTATGATCACTTGTTTGATGATGGTTGTCTCCTTTTAGGAATGTGCAGAAATAGTCTCAATTACTTTGATGTTGATTGTATTGAGATTTGGGGTGTGGGTGGAGACGAATGGATCGCGGATGCACTTCAGGCCCAAAGAAGTGTGAAGGCAGTACATGCGGCGAATTTAGAAAAGGCTCGGAAGATAGACAAGCGACAACTACTTGACGATTTCGCGAATGGACTTGTAGTGGGAAGTAGTGATCTCTACCGCTATCACGATCTCGTAAGCGAACGTTGTGACTCTTAAAAAGACTTCTTTGTACAGATAAGATCGAAATATAGAAAAACTGTAATTATTGTAGAGATGTTGTAGGAAAATCTAACCTGTCAATGTCTCTCCAAGCAATCGGGAACTCTCTTCCAAAGAATGGCTTGTGTGCAGCTTGATATAGTCGAAATTCTTTCTTCCATTTACTGGGTAATAAATACGTGTTTTGAAGCCCACCAGTCATGTAGCCATCTTGCATTTCCTTGGCACCATAATACCCCCTCAATCGAGCGATGTAAGCTGAAAATGTGGACAGATGTGTTCCTATGAAAATGCTACCATGACTTGCAACAATCTGCTCGACTAATGGAAAATAATTGGGGTTGATTCCAGAGACAACATCACCAAAATCGCTGAGAAAGATGACATAGTAAACTTCTTGAATTGGAGCAAAGAATGATAAATCATTCTCATTTGTTGTGATGAAAACAGTGCTACCAGGTACTATGACTTCCTTCATCTCCGTCAATATTGCAATCGCGTTGATGTCTGTCGTAGGGTACTGTTGCTGAAATTCACCCCTTTGTATGTGAATGGCATCGTAGTCACCTCTAACATTTCTTGGATCAACATTCCTTGCTTTCAGTCTCAAGGCACTCATGATACGAGCTGCTAGACACATGACTTCATCACGGTATCTAACACCGTCTCGAATGAATCGCTTAGACCACAAATCATGCCTCCAATCCTCGAACCACATAAATGCGTAGAATTGAGTCATCAACCGAGATCCATCACCTTGGTCGGCCCTGAAATGCACTACAGCATTGTCATCATGAATTGTTTGGTCATACATGCATAGCTTACGCCTTCCGGCCAAAACCTCTCTAAAGCGCTCAATAATAGGTGCATCCACATTTACAGGCCGTCCTTGATATTCACCGTAATGGGGGAAAGGTCTGCCATCCTTTTCAATCAAGACATCAGCCATCATTGAGAATAGATGCTGCTCATCGGTGTTCGCAGCAGCAAACGCAAGTAAGCATTCATTTGGATTCCAAGAACTAAAAGACTTCGAAACATTTCTGAGGTACGCCCACAGTGAGTCTAATGGTTGATTGTCCCAATAGATTCGATTGTTTGGAGGATACACGACCTCGCTTGAACCATCGCTGTAAGACCTCAAATTACCCTGTAGGCCTTCGCGTTCTAAGAATTGATCCATTGAGATAATGTGTAAGCCCTTTTGTCTCGCAGCAATAGCCTCAATGTCAAAGAAGTCGGTAAATGCCACTTGTCTCTTGCCACTTTTGTTCCCCCCAGTTTGTAAAATTTGTTGTCTAGGAGGTATCACCAACGTCCTTCCCATAGAGTGTGCCAGCAGCATTGCATTCTCTAGAACTAGCCTAATATTATTCCAAGCAGCATCATCCATTTCAAAAGTAAGATATTTGCTGGTGGTGCTTAAGAAAAGATTGAATGAGCCTGATGCCTCCTGAGACTTTGGATTATAGTATGGACTTGTGAATGTGGCATCTGTCGGTATGTCACGCCAATATGCAATTTCAGTAAATTCGGTTTTGTCGAGTGGCCCACCAAGAGCTGAACAATCGAGTCCAGAATCAGATCCAGACGCTATCAACTGCGGACTACTGTTTTGTTTTGGTGTAAGATCATTCACGTAGTCACTCATTCGCTTCGGAGCGTTGAAAGATTGACTGTTTGCCTCAATACTCAATTCATGTTGTGTGGAGGTAAACCGTTTTGATGCGTCTTGAATAGGCGTATCCTCGTTATCATTTGCGTTGCGACTTCCATTTGATAGATGATCTACTGGCGACTCAATCATGTCACTGTTATGCCCATTCTCGAGGATTGTTTGCGAGTCGCCGAGCGAATTTTGGGCGCGTAGACTCTGAGACCAATCGATTGCATGGTTTTGTGGAACAGTCCGTGACATTGAGGATTGCTCTCTTTCGATTTTGGGTACTTTTGTCGATTCAAAACCATATGTTTGAGACTGCAAGCTATCATGAGCATGAGATGCAACAGCAATATTTGCACCAATCAATATCGAATCACCCATGGACTTGGACATTTTCTGGGAATCTTCATCAACGATGCGGCTCATGAATTTCATACCCACTGCAGAGTTACCAGATCCTCGAAGGAGATTCGTGTCAGTGTTTTGAGATGCAAAATTTGTTTGTGGCTTTGGATCACCAAGCATGAATGGTAGCGCATCGTCTGATTCAGCGTTCATTGATTTAATAGTCATAAGTGGGTTGTTTCTGCCAAATTTATTGACGTCGTTGTTGCCAAACACATTGGACGAATAGGAATATTTGCTAAGGTCGAAGGAATATAGAACTCTCCACACCACAAGCATTATAATAGCAAATACAAACCGCTTTCGTCTTTTTTGTCGAGGAACAGATCTGATCTTCATCAGGATCTGTATCAATGTTCGGAAGATACAGAATATTGTGTGAAATATGCAGAATATACCATTGCGTGGGACAGTGTCTTTTTCCTGACTGTTGGAAATGTCTGCATTTGTCTCCGAACTATTCGCGGATCGATTATTCAACGTCGATGCCGCCGTCACTCGAAGATTAGCTGGCCCGCTTCCTCCAGAATTATTCGCACGGTACCACCAATCTTCATCCTTTTGCTCCTCCTTCTTCTCACCGTTTCGTGCAAGTTGGCGCTTTGGGCGGAGATCACGAATATTCCGAGGGACCTGAGGGGCACGGTTGATTATGTTTGGCATCGAACCAAGCAAGCCAATTATTTCAATTCTTGTTATGTATTGATAATATTCCCTTGATTGTACGATATTACGTATTTGTTTTGTCTGTTCGAAGTGCACTGGGAAGTACATTCGTAGCTTAAACTTCACAGTTCCAAGAGCGAGGCCATCGCCGTCGTCGTCAGCCTCACGTCAATAATGATTCTATCATCCCAACTAGCAGAAGTTTTTGCGTCGTTGTCAATGGTGGTGACATCGTTGTAGCTTCCTCTCTCTCCTATCTGATTCTACACACCGAGGGGGAAGGAGGGGGGGTTGGCGGGATGGGGGAGGTTCAACTTGCGAGGAGAATAACGCTTGCAATATTGCTATCGCAACGATCTTGGATGAGAGAACAGTTGTTGATGATAGTGGTGTCATAAATTGCAACGCATCAATACTACAGTACTCCTATTCCTACGGTATAAATTTGTGAAGGACAAACAAAGCATACTACAATATTATGTTGGCCAAACAGTTTGGCTTGGCAGTTGTTGCTGTGGCGATGATCATAGGCATGTCGAAGATGCAGCCGCACAATGAGGAGGCACTACTTACCGACTGGAGTACCCCACCGCCATGGCCCATCTTTATCGCGGTGAATGTCCTTGCTGGTGCACTCCGTGCTGCAGCTGACGCTCTTACTCCGCCTCCATTCAAAATACTCGATATGATCTTCGGGGCACATCAAACTCAACTGGTGTATGTTGCGCAAAAATTTAAGATTCCAGATTTACTTGTTGATGGACCACTAACGGCTGCAGAGATTGCTACGAAGATTGGTAGTGAGACATCATTCATCGAAAGAATTATGTACGCATGTGCCGCGAATGGACTATTCAAACTGGCAATGCCTACACCAGACCAGCAGGGACATCGATTCGTTAACACTGCTTTATCTGCTGTCTTGCGTCGTGACCATCCAAACAGCATGGCTGGTGCAGCGGGACACATGGCCGAGGATGCTTGGCCTGCCTGGGGGAAGCTTGCGGATTTCGTAGCCAACCCTACTGGTCCTGTTGGCTGGGAGATGGCCAACCCTGATTACCCCAATGGAAAGAATAGTGCTGGGCTGTGGGACTTCTATGAACAAAATCCAACAAGAGAGGAACAATTTACACGTGCCATGAGCGCAATGGATACACTTGGAACTAATTCAATGGTAGAAGATGGGCCATTTGCACGCTTCAGTCGCGTTATTGATGTGGGCGGTGGGCGTGGCCACTTCACGCACAAGCTTCTTGAGGCGAATCCAGATCTAAAGGGTGTCGTAGTTGATCGCCCTGCGGTAATCAATCTTGCGAAGAAAGCTTGGGCAGAGGGTGGCGAATTTGCCGCAGCAGCGAATCGTGTGGAACTGAAGGAGGGTAGCTTCTTCCATGCCATGGACATACCGAAGGGTATGGACGGCGATGTATACTTGATGCGGTACATCCTGCATGATTGGCAAATTGAGGAGGTACTCACAATCCTGAGGAATGTGCGTGGTGCAATGGGTAACTCCAATTCACTCCTTCTTATTGGAGAATGTGCGTTGCCAGATCACGATACAGTTGGCGTTCCCCCGGCGATGTATAATATTGATGTCCAAATGATGGTATTTTTCGGAGCAGCTCAAGAGCGTACACCAAGTCAATGGAAGGAACTCTTCACTCAAAGCGGATTTGAGCTTGTTCGTTTCCACGCGACTCGGTCTCTTTTACATTGGGTCGAAGCCAAGCCTATATGATACTGCACAAACCTGCCGAAGAGACTATTGTAGTTATTAGATGAACCAAATTTAATGTTTTTTATTAGTTATGTTTTTAAAGCATTGATTGATTATTATGTTTTAAAGCATTGATTAGTACAATTTATTTTGTAGACTGATCTGTTGCCAAGAATGAATCGATCGTTTTCCGCAATGCTAAACCATCTGGTCCATTAAAATCTTGATCTAAAGCACTCGCAAACACAGCCATTAGTTGGCCATCATTCGACGCTAGCGTAGCCTTCCCCAGCGTTGTGCGGAATAATTCTGATACTCCCATCTCTTCCATTAATAATTCAGGCTTTTGTACACTAATTTCCTGCCTTAATGAGAAGGACAATGTTTTTCCATCGGACGATAATGATACACTGTCCTTATTCAGCACGGCCGTATTCTGTGTACCTGGTTTATCCTTCTCCCGTCGTCGTAATAAAAGTGTAGCTATTGCAATCGGGTCCCCAATCGATGAAAAGGTTGACAAATCTCCAGTTGGGGCATATCCCTCCTCTTCTAACAAGTTGCGTATGGGAAAACGTTCCACGGCAACAACAATTGCTTTTGACATATCCCCTGCTGTAAATATAGTCCCACCTCGTCGTCCTTGGCCGGTTCTAACATCTGGTAAATCACCCTTATTAGATCGTCGTATTGCAAAGAATCGTTGTGGAACATTGATTGTAAAAAGAGATGGGTTGGCCGTATCCATGAAAAGTTTCATCGGTACTACTACATCCTCCGTCGCAGTTGTTATGTCGTCTACTGCCCATGCGTTCGGCAACCAAGGTGCCATAGTAATGGTGGCCGTCGATTGGAGGATACGACGGCGTTGAGATGAAGTTGAAGAGGAAATAGAAAGTGTGGTATGCTCGTGATTGTCGTCGACGGATGATGACAACAACAATGAAGACACTTTCATCCGCGATGGATCGGCAAACAATCCAAATGCTGTGGCAGAATGATCCACGACGACCGAGAGTACCACCGCCATGATGAGCCTGGGCATCATGTCGTCGAGGCGTCGCATGTCAAAGCAAGGGAATGACAGAGGGGTTGAATGGGCTCTTGTCCGCGATTGTCCACACCGACCTTCGCACCGTCGTTGCGACAAAACTATGTTCATGTGTCATTCCCTTGGATCCCTTTCACTTCCCAAAGCTCCCTACATAAACCTCTATTTATCTGCCTGATTCGTCGCGGCCGCAAACATTGCAGTGGTGATTGTACGACGACGTTGATTAGCAGCAATGAAGCACAAATCGAAACGAAATAAATATGATGCCGGCGGTCGAAAGACAAAACGTGTTGATGAAAAGGATGTTTATGTCGATCGTCCCGTGGAGCATGACGAGGTTGACGACGAACGACGCGATCTAAATGGTATGAATCAATGGATACAGTCATTAAACTACGAATCTCTAGTAGAGGCGCTCGAAATTACATTCTATCAGACCAATGCTATGAAGGATGTATCTCGTCAGAGAAGTAATAATTTGCATAATCATCGATTAGTTGAGGATTCTGGTTCCCACGAATTTGATCTTTTGATTGCCATGTCATCATATCAAACACCAGACAAAGGGTTGGATTTTAATGGTTTTAGGCAGTTGGAATTCTGCCATGAGTGGCGACAATACATTAATGCCAGGTTGGATGTCCCAACTTTATTTCGTTGGATCAGTGATGACCATGATGATACAAAAGAATCTTCGGACGAAGCAAAAACTCGTCTAGTCGAGGATGGAAACAATTTGTCATCAATGGGAGCTATAAGCATACCGTCGGAGTTGTTGGATGTGCTTGCATTAGCAGGAGTGAAACGGTCAACGTCAGCCTTGCTCGAAACATTTAATGAAGTTGATGAAATCGATAAGGAGTTTGAGTCACTTGCAGATTGCCAATCGAACATGACCAAAACCAATCTTCCTCCCATGTCAACTTTCTTTACATTAGAGTCCTATCATGGTGTAACTGATGATGGTTTGGTTTTGGGCAGAGGCAGTACAGTTGAACAACAAACTGCTGATCGGTCAATTCTTCTATGGACGGTGTTGGTTCGAGACAAATCACTTTCACTTGATGAAACCCCAATATTGCCGACATGCAGGCTTAGATGTGATGACGCATCGAAAAATGAACAGCAGCGAAAGAAGTCGATTCTTCATTCCCTACATGTGTCATCTCGTGGCAAATTCTTGACAAATTCTGGGAAACAAAGTCAACGCTACCAAGCTCCCTGGTTTGATCCCACTGAGCAGTGGTTCACATTGCCCATGTATTTGGCAAGTAGATTTGAGGCATCGCTTTGGGATGCTTACTCGCAACGGAAGTATATGAAGATTATAATTGACCACTCGAGTGAGAAGGATAGTCTTGTGCAATCTGTGACAAATCTTGATGGGGATGCTGTCAACCGTGTCCTGTGCTATGCGGCTAGTGTTGGCCTGAGAAATGAAATGAAACAGTTTGCTACATCGGATTCTTTTAATGACTTGAATTCTTTCAAGGACAATATAATATGTAAAATGTTTCAATGGAACGAATGTGGCAATTTATTGCCGTGTGTGTACAGACGATTGGATGGATTCGCGGCATCCCCGTTGCTTGAGTGGAATACTCCAACGGGCATCATTAAAACAATAATACTCGAACATCTACAAGAGGGTCTGGCACGTGAAGCTGAACGATCGTTAGTTAAATCAATGGTAGCAACCGGATCAACAAAACCGTGTGTGAATAAGAAGAAAAAGAAGCGTCTGAAGAAGAAGGTGGTCACCGCTAGTTGGACTCGACACGTCGAGGATGATCAGGCAGAAGAGAGGCAGATATCTGATGACGATCTCCATATTGAAGTCATTCTGCCCCATAACACACCGTCTGGGCTTGTTTCTGATTCTGATTATTGTGATGCCATTGTAACCAACCTTTCTCCACAAAGCGATAAAATTACCGTGTTGATAGTTCTGGATGACATTATTCACGATGTTTACACACGGTTGGGCGTACAGGATGATGAATTTGATGACTTTACAGACGCAGTGACGGTTAAGTCTCGTAGCAAGATTCCATCTGTGCGCAAGACATTTAGTGAAGATGATCTCGAAGTGGCAGCAGCGGATGTAGGTTGCAAGGGTACTACAATTGATTCTGCCATTAATCAATTCTGTGGGTCAAGATCCAGACGAACTGTTCGACAAGAGGAGAGATCAAAACAGAAGAGATCCACGTCATTAGGAGATGGCTCAGTGGTGGACAGGAAACCGCCTATGTATCCCAACAAAATCTATCAACCTACACGAACCCAGTCTGGCAACGGTGACCTTAATTGGCTATCATTTGACTCTCAGTTATTTCCTCAAGCCTGCCATTACCAGACTTCCATATTCGACGGCGCACCACTCTGTATGTCTGGCTCACTCGAGTCCTGGAATGGAGTTGCTTGTCAAAAACAAAAAGATACCAGTATTTTCACAGACCTCCTTAACAATATCGACGCAGCGTCCGAACGTGATCAAATTTATTTGGCCTCTTCCACTGCCGCATCTATCGCATCGTCAAGAGAAGATTTAGAAGACTCAGTCCATGAAATTGATGATGATTGTCTTGTGTCACCATTCAATGAATTTTGCGCTGATCAAGCATCCAGAGCCAGTGCTGATGTTCGATCGGATTCTGAGTCTCCTATGTCTCCAACACCATCGGCACCGCCTACGCCTCCACCTCAACTATCTCCTATACTTGTGTCTCTTGCCGATTTAGGAAAGTTAAGGGAGGAATTCGACTTCCCTCAAAATCCAGTGATGGGATTAAAAGAACAGTCACGGGATGATATCCGCTCAATCGGTGAATGGCGAAAATCAAAACGCCGTGATACAGATGACCATCAAAATATGGGGCATCGGCAAGTTGATGCACTGTTGAGCTATAGAAATGTTGTGGCGGCGCAGTCTGTTTCCAGAAAATTATCAAGTATGAAGTCATTTGATGGGAAACAAATTCTTCGCGACGATGCCCATCCAAACTTGACGAAGAGCACAAGGAGCATTAAAACGACAAGAAGTGGTGCAAAATCAATGCAAAATGTAAATGATACACCAGGGCCAGATTTTCCTAGTCTATCAAAGAGCAGGTCAGCAATGCCCAGAGTGCTTCATCTAGACTTGGCATGTGCTAGGAGTGAAGGAGGTCTAGATGGTAATGACGACGCAAGTCATTGTAATGTTATACCAAGAGCTCGAACTGTTGAGCATTCAAAGGATGGAGCAACGACAATATCCTCAGTCCATATTAACCCTGAAACTGAAGAGTTTGCAACGATGAAGGAACAACGAAACTCATACAGAGATATGTGCCTCACGCTGGGTGCTGAGAATGCCAAGCTGAGGAACCTATTGGCATCGAAGACATGTGCTCCACTGTACCATCCCACACACGCCCCTGGAACGGTATCGTCTTTTGCCTATCACAATGATCAGCAGTGGCCTGCTCAGAATAGTTTTCCAGACCAGTTCGGTACTCAAGCAACTGTGGCGATGAGTGATGTCGGTATTCACAGTCATCCTGAGTTAGTGGTTAGGTCAATAACGCACCATGGACTATATGGCGAAGTTATCCCTGTCGGTGAGACGTTCTCTACGACGTCGAATGATCATTTTGTGGATCAATCTGTTGTGAGCGAAGATGACACATGCTATCCAAGTGTTGTTGCAATAGGTATAAGTCAAAGTAGTAATTCTCGGCAAGTTCGAAGTGGGAGTGTTCATAGTTATAATCGCCGTGTATCGGGAGGTGTTTCAGCTTACGCCGAGTCTGATATATCGCTTGACCACAACACCGGGCAGGACTTCTATGCAAGACCAAGCTTCGGACTTAGCAATACATTTCAGCAAGACTCATTTTACGGTGGAATTGAATCTAGATTGAGTATGGATATAAATCGGTACATGAAGTCATTAAAAAGTCAGCTTCTTAAGACCGAAGACCGTCGCATACGTGCCGTCGAGGCACTTACGAAAGCTGTGAAGGCACTGTGGCCGAGAGCAACAATTAAACAGTATGGGAGCCATGTAACAAAGCTCTGTCTACCATCGTCAGACATGGATTTTGTAATCAGTCTTCCCGCTGTCCACAAAAATGCTCCTGCTATGGCACCTGGCGATCTCGAGGGAAGAAATGCAATCATTGAGACAAATCAGAAAGTTCTGGCACGAAAATTAAAGAGTGAATCATGGCTAGATCAGCGGTCACTCAAGGTTATTGAGAGAACTGCTGTGCCGGTCATAAAGGTGTCGACCAAAGATGCTCGAACTGGAGTCGTACAACTGGATTTAAGTTTTGACGCGAAGGAACACCATGGATTAGAGGCATTAGCAATGATCCAACACATTTTAGAACAAATGCCAGTGGTTCGACCTCTGGTCTTAGTGTTGAAACAATTTTTGCTTGATAGAGGATTGTTGACTGCCTATACAGGTGGCTTGTCTTCATACTGCCTGTTTCTCATGGTCGCCAGATATTGTCAAGAGCAAGCTCCAACCTGGAACGATAGCGGGTCTCTTCTCATGGGACTACTTGATTTCTATGGAAATTATTTTGATCCTCGCATAACTGGAATCAGTGTTCGAACAAGGAAGTACTTTATTCGCTCTCAGGAGGCGAACCACGTTCTTCCTTTCACCCAGAATGCAAATCGATTTACACCGTTGCATCGCAATTTTAGCATCCTTAATTCCACACAGCCGCAGCAGTTCCAGTCAGGTAAATTTGATCCTATGTGGGTTGAAGATCCCTTGAATCCAGGAAACAATGTTGGAAGAAACGCATTCAGAATATTTCAGGTTCAGCGGGCCTTTTCTGATGCCCATCGTGCCTTGGTGGCTTCGCTGGAGTGGGACAACTCCATGCATGAATTTGGTAATGATGGCGAATACCCACTGCTAAAGTGTCTCCTTCAAAACGAAGACGTGTTTCTATCAATAGATGATCCAATCCACCGATAGGCTAAAATCGTGTTAAATTATAGTCTAAATCTCTTTGAAAGTCATCAAAGCGAACAATCAAATTCTTATCGTCTGGTGCTTTGGAAAGGTCCTTAACATCGACACATCGTGTTAATGCATATGACGTCGCGGCCTTGACTAATCCCTCAATAACTATACAATCGAACAAATATCTTTTGTGAAGATCTTTATTTTAGATGATTATCTCAATCGGAATCAGAGTCAGAGTCTGAATCTAATTCTGAGCGCCTACGTTTGCTCAATCCTTTGCGAATCGCATCACTTTTGGTTGTAGTCACGCCAGTGAAACGAATTAGCCAACGTCCAATCGTCTTTGAATGTCTTCCTCCAGTAGACTTGGGAATCCACAATCCCTCACCTCCAGAATCAATCGTGCCTGCATGGTTGCAATATCAATAAATCTATATCTAGCATTTCAACCCAGCCCCATTAGTACTTGAGGCATGAGTACACCCAAGACTTCTACCACCTCAATGTAATTTGCTCAAACACCCTTCAATTTACCATATGAAATGAAAGCCGTCATCAGGTTTATCAGTGTTAAGAACCTTTATTATGTAAGGTATGCAGTAGACCTGGGATATGTATTAAAACAGTTGCAGCCTAAACATAATGTAACAGAGGAATGGTGATAAGTCAAGCTGTAATGAGTATGAAGTGTGTGAGGAGAACTTATCATGACCTTACAGAATGATCAACTTCAAAAACCAACACTATTTCCTACTCTGCTGAGCCTGAGCCCCCATAGTTACTTTAAGGGGATATCAGTGTTGAGTTGATCCTTATGACCGCTGACCACAGTAAAGGTGTTCAAACACATTATGTATGTATGAAGTAGACCTGGTATGAGTATGAAGTGGGCGGGGTGCTTCAATCATAGCATAAAGCATGGTCCAAGTGAGACTCCAGAGAATCTCCTACGACTGCCACTGTGACTGTGACTGAAGACAGCATGCAATAAAATACATAGCAATGATAACTATGTAAAAATAGATAACTATGACAATTAACCGAATTATACAAAATACAATAGATGTATATAAACTCAACTATGATTAATTGGATGGTAGAGCTAAACAGGAGTTGCAAATGCAGTCACCGGGAATTTTACAGCTTGTGAAATTGCTATGGGTGGTGCGTCCGTGTTTGTGACAGAAGGTGGCCATGCATTGCGCACAGTGATGTTTATATCGCTTCCCAATTTGGAATTTCTTCATACATTCACTGCATACTCTGCCATTATCTAGATTACTGTTATCCAAACTTTCCAAATTGGTGGACGATTTTGAGACAACACTGCGTGCCATGGCGACTGCTGACTCTGATTCATCGAGAGATGCGGATGCCAAAGATACCTCTGATATGGAAGCCAAATTGTTAGGCCTGCTCTTGCCCAAAGGAGACAACCAGGCAAACTTGCTCGGGGACATTCCTTCACTCCGAAGGAGCACTTCCTTTGGCTTTGGTGAGGAAAGTGTGGATCGAAGGTCACCAGTGGAGAGTGATTTTTTTCTAAAAGCACTTCGTTTGTCAGCAAGACTACCATTATTCTCATTGTCATCGTTCACGGTTGAACCGGCACGTACGCGGTCGTACCCACGAAGGCCGGTGGCCATAATCTTTTCATCATGCAGTTGTTCTTGTCGTTTCAATGCCTCCTGATCTCCTAACATAGACCTGGGTATGAACTCTTGGCCGACCAACTTTATTGAAATACGATTCATCCCTTTCCATAGCCAAGGTATGGGCAAGACTAATTGTGCTGATGTCGACGATGTTGCAGTTGCGCGACGGAAACGCATCACTCCAGCTAAAATTGCAATCAGCATAAAGAAGAACCTCCCGGTATGATATACAAACTGAATAAAAGCAATGACTCCCCATGCTACTTGTTTAGGGGTAGATGTCCATTCCGATTGATATCGAATGTCAGCATGTGCTGGTATCCCTCTGTCTGTATTTGGAGGAGCAAATTTCGGTGGGCTTGGTTTTGTTGAACACCTTTTCCGTTTCAATGCTGGTGCCAAGTCAACAATTCCCCAGCCACTCTTCCCCACCGAGTTCCAAGCTTGAATGCGGTACATGTAATTGTGTCCCGTCTCTAGTACTGTATCAACATATTCTGTATCCCCACCTATATATACAGTCTTCCAATCAGTATTCGAATTCGTGAATGACAAGTCGAAACCGACCGAGTTTGACATACTGCTAGACTCTACGGAGAAGAAACCAACTGATCCTATCAAGTGAATTCCTCTACGTTGTATACGGTATGAATGAATAGGAAATACTCGGGCAGTCGAGCGTTCCCACGAAAGTGTAACGGCATTGCAGCTTTCAAGTTTGTATGTAAAGTTCGGAGGAGTTTCTGGAGAGCTTCCAATCCCAAGCATTCTTGATTGCATCCGTCGAACAATTTTGTTACGAAATGACTCTTTTGTTATACCCAATTCATCAATGAGGACTTGTCCTTTGTTTTCAACAATCTCCAAGAAATCGTAGCCGGTGATTCCATTCTCGAGGAATAAACTCCCGATACTGCTTGGTAGCTGGACACTGTACACGATCCATTCCGCAACCTCCTCAGCCGTGAGTAAATTTTCCAATTGATTCCAATATATTAGCATGTCCGACATCTCTAGTTCGTTGTTATGATTATGATCCAATTTTGCCATGATCGTACCGACCTCGTCATCGACCTCGGACTGTGTATCAAATTCTTCTCCACCGATTTTGTTTTGCAAGAACATGGCAATCTCCTCTGGATCGATCGCTCCATCACCATCCTTGTCCATGTAGTCGAAGAAACTTCCCGATGAATCAATGCTACGTTTGCCATCGCCGAGGCTGGTGGAAGAAGGTAGAAATAATACGGGGTCGTAATTTAGAACTTTCAGCTTCTCCAATGCTCGCTCCGCCGCACACATTTTCGTAGCTGCGAGGTGCGACAGTAGAAACATTCCAGCCGCTGTCGTTGCTGTGAAAACTTTCTCTTTCGATGAGCCATCGTCTGCATCGGACGAGGCGGCGGCCATCGTTGCGAGGCAGGAGAGCAAATATATTCCTAACGGACGTGTGTGGCGATTAACATTTTCATTTCGGCAACTCATTCCACCTTGTGCCTTCAAACAACAGCAGCAGCCACAATCGCAGTGGCCGGTGCGATTGTTTCCCCGACCTCCGTCCGCCTGCTGCATCGCATCGACTTAAGCGGAGTGGCTCATTATTTCGATCATCCGATTTTCTCGAGAAGAAGATGTTCATTTGGCGGGTCGCACAACAGAAAATGGAACACAATATTATATTTATGTATAAGAAGACATAACACACAGAATAGAAGATGGTAACGGTGGAGGAACGACGCCGCACGCACAAGCTATCCAAAGCCAATGCTCCCTTCTTTCCAGATTCACCCCAATCCGTCGGAAGTCCACGGGGAGATGGTAGCTTTAGGAAACGAAATGTCAGAGAACGCACTCCACGAAAGCTATGTTCTCTCGTACTTCCGCCTCCGCTCATGTCACTCAACGATAGTGCTGGTGGTGGTGATCCGATCACAACATCTACTACGGATTATCAATTACCACAACATCTGCGTGTGGGGATGACACAGTGCGATCCATTACTCATCTTCGACGGACGATTTGTCTTGGTCGCCACATGCGATGGTAGGATTGCAATGTACTCAATCGTTGATTTTGATGATACAGCTAATGGTACCTTCTCAGAAGATGTCGAGGCATCAGAACGTAGAAAACGTGCAGAATGGATAGACGAGGATACAGTTCATTCGAGTTTGCATCATCAGTTACAAACAATGGGCAACTCAAGAACGGATAATATGAATGCAAGTCATCATTCACAACAAGTGGAGGAGGAAGAAAGTGAATGGGATGTACGAGATCGTATGCGTCGACGTGAAGATGCGATGGAAAACGTGAAACCAATAATAGTTTTATCATTGCCCCGCACTAGCAGTCATGATGAAGAAGTTGATGTTAGCGTTGCTAAGAAATTTGTCACTCTACCGACCATCGTGGCAATGTGTGCAACAAAAAGAGAAGGTGAAAATCCTTTTTCAACCATCGACACGACGAATGAGCAATCTGCAGTGGATCATTCTCATAACGAATCACTGATCGGTCATGTGGTGGTATTGACATCGGATGGGGATGTCCATATGATTGAATTTCGCAACTCCCCTTCACCGCGGTCGATTGATTCACAAGTGTCTAACGAAGGTCGATTAGTCAAGCATATACCTGTAGTAACGATTGTTCTTTCTTTTAGTACGCATTGTTTGGAAGCCACCTGCATTTGCATGTCCCAGGATCTTGTCCATGAAACGCTAGGAGAATCATTACAAGGCCAGCCATCGATTCGAGTTTGCATAGGACATGAGTCAGGAATACTAAAGGCTTATCATGTTTCTTCTTTGCACAATCGTGAGCAACAAACTTCGCCTACCAATGTTTCTCCTTTGAAAGTAGAAGGGCATAAGAGATCTCCAACAGCTGGCGACAGAGTTACCACAGAGGTTATTGACGCCATTTGTCTTCAACGAACACGTTCTGCGCCCATACGATGTTCAGAATCAGATGTTGCTCACATTTTAGGCCCTCCAAGAGCAGAGCTTTGTTGGATGGGCTCGTTTGACATTCCTGTTAGGTCATTATCCAGTTTAGGTCAAAGTAATGAGACAGCATGCCAATCCCTGCTTGTAGTCGGGTTAGAACGACGGGAAGATGCTTTGCATCAAGTATCTATGAATGGAATTGGACCTCCCATTCAGCATCATTCTCTGTCTCCTGCGTTATCATTGGAGGTAATAAACATTGCAATTGCTGACAAACTCTGGTCTCAAACGAATAATACGACAGACTCGAATGCCAACGACACCCACTGCATACGGTTGCAGAACTGTAGTGTTTGGCCTACTCCTGGAAAAGAAATAAAGGACGGCTGGATATGTGGATCGTCACGAAGGGGCATCGATCCAAGAGATAAGCTTTTTGCATCATTGAGGCTTCAACGGACATCCGTGACAAATAAAATATGCAGTTTTAAAGGTCCAGACCCCTGTTTTGTATCAGCAGCCAATGATGGAACAGTTATCGTGGCACATGCTCACTCAGAAGATGACTCATGGGGAGTAATGGACGAAGACAATCAAATTATGCTGTTTCAGCAATGTGTTGGATTGGGAATTCTCGACTTTGATCGAACACGAAGGTATATTGCATGCTGTCTTCGAGCAGGGACTATTATTATCATGCCTATTGCTAAGAGTAAGACCAATAACCAAATTAGGACGACGAGTGATAATTTGATCATGTTTCCAGTGTCTATGGCTTCTAATGGGGATGACGATGGATTCATTCACTTCGTGCAATCGTTTACGGCAGGCATAACTCGCGTAATGACCTGGGATGTTAGTTTGGACAAAGAGGGCAATGATGCTGAGTTTTTGATGAAGCCGATTGCGATTTTGGGATGGCCTGGAGGAATATTAGATGTGTATGAAATACAGCCTTAAAGTTTGGATATTAATTGATTTTTCACCAACATGTACCTGAAATTTTGTAGAGTATTTACATCTTAATTTTATACATCAAACTGACCTAGAGAGACACAAAATCCAAGCTGCACCAATTGATCGTTCCACATACATATCCCTCCCTATCATTGGGCGTGGTAAATGGGAGTGCTACTCCCACATCCACTTCATTTAACGATAGATAGCTCTCCTCCCCCCCCGTCATCAAGCACCCAGTTACAATAATTTCTACGCACGTCCCAGCGAATCAGGATTTGCCAACCCCCGCATGGGCAATGGCGGTGATACTGGAACCTCCACTGCAGGAACAGATGGAGAGGAGGACTTGTTAAGACCCGCCTGACGTTTTTCTTCCTCATTCACTCTCCGTACCATGGCCCATTCCTTCTTCGAATGTAAACACTCGAAGTAATCCTCCCGGACTGTCCAGCAGTTATTCTTCCATGATTTTTTACCATCTTCCGATAATATGACTTGTTCAGTTTTCTGGTATAAGTGAATATTTGCATGATATAGGATAACAGAGGGAGTGAGGAGTGAGTGGTGTGCGAAGACGAGTTTAAGCAGGCAAAAGACGTCGTTGACGGATTCGAAACCTAGCAATTGAAATTGCAACTCACCATGCATTCCTTAAACTCGGCAAAGAAAGGGTAGCATCGACCCACGCTACCACCAATTCCGTGTCCGCTCGCCATGGTCGGATCTTAAGCGGCCGTCAGTTTGAGCTTGTACACGATATTCATTTTTGAGCCTATTCGATCGCCTCCGCTCTCGCCTCTCGCTCTCCGTTCCTCCTGCTGGTATCGTAGCAATGTCATTTCCCATTGGTAGCAGCGTCATCCTACGCGACCTCGTTGGGGCATCCCACCTCAACGGAAAGTATGGGGTCGTGAAATCTTGTCCTAATGCTGGCATGGGCACAAGCGACTACAGGCAGGAGGTGTACGTCATTGATGCAAAGAAGAAGTTCATGTTCAAACCCTCAAATCTCCGGTACGAACCACGCGACATTGATTCGTTGACCACTGCAGAAATGAAATGAATCTTGCAAATGATATACAATGATAGTTTGAAGATAGGAGCTGGGGGTGTCGCACCAGATTGGTCGAGCATGACTGTAGATGAGCTACGTCATTGTGTTCGCATACAGGTTGAGAGAACAGAGTTCATGTTCGGACAGCTTAATGAAGTACTTGAGGAAGGAAGGGGGGAAAAGAAAATCGTCATTGTTGCTTTGGAGGAGAAGATTGCAGATCTTGTGGCCAGGTCGAATGTATATTCCAAAAACAACAATTCTGTCTCTGAATCAACGTCCAGTGGTAAAAGTGCTCCTCCAGGACAAGGCGGGCTCGGTGTGGCGATGGGCAATCAGGTGTGCGCGTCGTTAAGGGCGATGGGTCCGGCGGCCAATAGATCCATGAATCCATCATGGGCTCACATGTCTGGTGAGTTTGCAAGTTGATCAGGAGGGAATGATTTGTTTCTCAAATCATACTTCAATCGCCTCATCTATCTTCCGTTTGTATCATTTTCTCTAT
>Ga0247833_1003356_pt1 | contig 21567 bp, 23 predicted proteins | sample LaCruzMarch2015__7_FD_187117 | JGI IMG/M metagenome (GOLD analysis project Ga0247833, IMG submission 187117) | Freshwater microbial communities from meromictic Lake La Cruz, Castile-La Mancha, Spain - LaCruzMarch2015_8m | ecosystem: Environmental > Aquatic > Freshwater > Lake | place: Spain... | reverse complement strand
TTCAAGGTTCACTCAATCCGGGCTGCGACCATGAGCGAGGGTGTCAAATCATTGCGCCTGACCTACCCCAGTGTTCCCATCGTCTCGACCACTCCAAGTTCTCGAACACTCACCGACGTGCTCACCTCACTCGACATTGAGCTTTTCCCCAATGACAACTTTTTGACAACCGCGGATCAATTCACCCAGTGGGCCAGTGGTTATAAATCCTTGACCATGGAATATTTCTATCGCTGGCAACGCAAAAGACTCGATATTTTGATGGATGGAAATGATCCGGTCGGTGGCCAATGGAATTTTGATGAAGATAACCGCCTGCCTCCACCGCGCACAAAAAAGGGTCAAGCCCCGCACGCCTGGCCGCAGCCCCTGTATTTTGCACCGGATGAAATCGATCAAGGTGTAATCGATCGACTCAAAGAGTTCGACTTGTGGGGACAGCCCCCTAACGGAACCTGGGCTACAACGCGCACTGGTGCTCTTAAGCAACTACATCACTTTGTTGAAAATGCACTGGCTGACTTTGGCCCTTATGAAGATGCCATGCCAACCGATTCATGGGCTGTCAATCATTCGGCTTTGAGTCCCTATCTCAACGTGGGGCTGTTACACGTCACTGAAGTAGTTGAAGCGGCTTTACACAAGTACGAGCAAGGGGGCATCCCACTTTCATCAATTGAAGGGTTTATTCGCCAGATAATTGGGTGGCGCGAATACATCAATCGAATCTATTGGCATTTTTCCGACACATACCGAGATGAAAATCAGCTCAATAGTGACCGAAAACTACTTCCGTTATTCATGGATCCACACGCAACAAAAATGAATTGCATGAGTTCAGTGATCACTGACGTCCATGAGCGCGCCTGGGCGCATCACATTCCACGCCTCATGTTGATGAGTAATTTGGCTCAACTTGCAGGCGTGAAACCGCAGGAGCTACTCAACTGGATGCGAGCTCATTTCATTGATGCAGCCGATTGGGTTATGGTCCCCAACGTGATTGGGATGGGCATGCATGCTGACGGGGGTGCCATGATGACAAAGCCCTACATCGCGGGCGGGGCCTATATTTCGCGGATGAGCAACTACTGCGGTGGTTGCCGATTCGATCCTAAGAAGCGGACCGGAGAAGATGCGTGTCCATTCACAACACTGTACTGGGACTATTTGGACCGCAATGCGGATCAATTCGCAAGCAATCATCGAATGTCTCGACCGGTCGCTGCAGCAGCCGCGCGCGAAGACCTCCCGGCAATCCGTTCACGCGCATTGTTTGTTCTCAAAGGTCTTGAGGTGGGTGAGATTTAAGTGACGTCACGTAGGTACCTGTCGCGCGCCGTTGTTCTTTTAGAAGGTTCAAATATTGCTTCCTCCACGGGAAACGGCATTGTCATGGTCACAATTCCTTGGCTGGTGCTGAACAATACTGGATTGGCCTCTGCTGCCGGAATCGTCGCCGCTCTCTCAGCTCTGCCCGCGCTGGTCGTAACACCGCTTGTTGGTTACGCGGTTGACCGATTTGGCAGGCGACTTATGAGCGTGATCGCTGATCTTGCATCTGCGCTCAGCGTGATCGCATTCCCGATCCTTGCCTTCTTTACGGACCTCAGCTTTGCCCTCATCCTTGTCCTTGCCGTACTAGGAGCAACGATTGACCCCGCCGGCTACACGGCACGCAAGTCAATAATTCCCGATTCAGCTGCAGCCTCGAACGTTGACCAGGATTCCCTGAATGGAATACACGAAGGACTTTTTGCCCTGGGATGGACATTCGGCCCACTCATCGGTGCACTGTCAATTACTGTGTTTGGACCCGTAAATTCTTTTTGGATTCCAGGGGCACTCTTTATCTTCGCGGCCCTGTGCATCTCGGCATTACGTGTGGGTGATGCAGGACAAGACGCTAGAGCAGAAAGGATTGAGGCGCAATCGGGTTTCTGGCGTGAGGCAACCGAGGGATTCATTGTGCTGTGGCGCGATCGATACCTGCGGACAATCACAATCGCCATGATTTTTCTCGCCGGTGTTTATTTGCCAACCGAGAGTTTGGTTCTCCCCGTGTATTTCGAATCAACAGAGAACGCTTTAGGGCTTGGAATAGTCATTTCGGCAATGGCTGGAGGAGGGGTAATCGGAGCGTTCTCATTTGGTTTTCTCGCAAAGCGATTCACCTACAAAGCGATTGCGCGGTTCGTATTGATCGCAACAATTATTGCGCTCATTCCCATGTCCTTACTGCCACCATTGCCAATTTTGGCTGCATTCGGATTCTTACTGGGATTGGCCTGGGGACCAATGAATCCATTGATCAACTCACTCGTCCAAAGCCGAGTGCCGGCCGACTTACAGGGACGCGTTTTCTCCATTCAACTTTCGCTGTTCTATGCCATTCCCCCGATCGCGATGCTCATCACCGGATTTGCAATTGATGGTGCCGGGGTTGAAGTCGTATACCCGGTTCTGGCACTTTTGGTGTCGGTGGGGAGCATTCTCACCTTGTGCACCAAAGAAATGCGCACTCTCGATCAAGCCTAAACCGTAAAGTTACTCTCGGGTTGAGTAATTACTCCCTTAACTGGCAACTGCCTGTTTCCGCCGCACCATCAGTTTTTTTCCAGTCGTTTGAAAAGTCAATGGCGTCCCGCAATTCATTGTTCGTTAGCGCGTAACCGACATCAGAGTCAATGTTGGAACCGAATACCAGTCCAATAACTTGACCATCGCTGTTTACCAATGGGCCGCCACTGTTTCCCGGAATTACATTGGATCTGAGGGAATAGACTTTTCGCTGCACTCCGCTGTCCCCATAGATGTTCTCACCCCGGGCACTCAAAATCCCGCTGACGCGAGCTGGTGTGACCGTGAGGTCTCCGCCGCCGGGATACCCCGCCACCGCGGCATTGTCACCGATTTTCGCCCGCCCCTGCGCAAAGAGAGAAACTCGCGTGTCAAGCTCTCGGGTCGCGATCACTGCGACGTCTTTCTCTGGATCAAAGTAGATCACTTGACCGGGTACCGAACTCTCAAAGCCGGGAAGGCGAATTTGCATATCTTGTACGCCTGCGACCACGTGAGCATTAGTGAGAAGTCGACCGGGCGCGAAGTAAAAACCAGAACCCGAAACACTCTGATTACATTCCGACGCATCTCCGGTGAGGCGAACCGTGAAAGTTTCAACGACCGGAAATACACTTTGGGAAATTCCTGCTTGTGGCTCCGCAACTTCAGTTGACGGTTCCTGACCGAACCCGGTGACGATTCTCGGTATTCCCTTTTGCCCAACGAGATTACTAACATTTTTGAACAGAGTGCGGGCCTGATTTGGAACAATCGCGTCAAGGGTTGACAGGACTTGTGACTGGCCAATTTGACCTGCGATTGAATTACTGGGCATGAATACCAGGACACTGGCGATAATCCAACCGATCAGCGCAAAAGCCAAAACATTGAGTGCTGATCCAGCGAAAGAGTCAACAAACTTCACCGGCCGCCATGTGAGGCTGGCCCGTAATCTTCGACCAACAATAGAAAATAACGTTTGCCCGAGGACCGCACTTGCCAGGACAGCGACTCCCAAAACAATTACGGAGAGGGTTTGATCGGTAACAAATGACTTAATCAGGTCTGGCAACCACAGCAACGCTGCGATACCGCCGCCAAGAAAACCAGCAAAACTCAGTACGCCAGCCACAAATCCTTGGCGCCAACCGGCCCAAGCAAACACTGCAAGGGCTCCCAGCAAAATCCAATCGACCGTGTTCACGCCAGTTCTCTCGTCACAGGTTTAAACGTTATAGAGTTAAACGTCATAGAGTTAAACGTCATAGGATTACAACCCGATCTTGATCCCAGGGAACACTCCAGCCTGAAAGTTCAAACAAGGTTGACAGCAACCCTCCGGTAAATCCCCATACTAAAAGTTGATTAACCTCGAACGCATCACCCATGTGACCCCTGGGGTGTCGAATTCGGACTCGGTTGTCAGGGTTGATGAAGTCGGCGATCGGGATGCGGTGGACGCTGGCTACTTCCTCGGCATCCCTTGGACCCACCGGACTGGAATCATGCCACCATCCCAGGATCGGAGACACCACGTAATTACTCACCGGTATCCACACATCAGGGAGTTGGGCAAATGGGGTTACGCCGTCTGAATTTAGTCCTGTTTCTTCATTGGCTTCACGCAGTGCCGCCGCAATAGCCGATTGATCACTGATTTCAACTCGACCGCCTGGAAAGGCCGGTTGCCCACTATGAGACCGTGAATTGGTGGCACGTTCAATAAGGAGTACATCTTGCTGATCCCCAAAAAGTACAAGCACGGCAGAGTGGACGCCCTCGCCAGTTGTTGGCGTGAACCGGCTCAGATCCTTTGCCTGAAGCCCGTCGACCGCGCGTACTACCGGATCCAGCCACGGTGGCAAGGAGTCCAGTGACTCGGGAATGAGCATCCCTTGGGTTAGCCAACTCACCTGTCGATCCCTAAATGTTTCCGTAGTAATGAATCGAATGTTTTCTCGTTGGGGATCGCGCCATCCCAACGCCCCGCAATAACACCCTGTGAAGTCACGAAGAAGGTGACGGGTGGTCCGGGAATCGAGAGAGGTGCACGAGTATCACCCGATCGATCAATCACTGAAGGATAAGAGATGCCGAAGTCCTGCATCAATTGGAGTGCTTTCGTGGGATCATCTTCAATGTTTATCCCAATGAAATCAACTTCGCCTTCAAGTTCCCGCGATACTTTTTCTAACAGCGGCAACTCTTCAATGCACGGCGGGCACCATGAAGCCCAAACGTTGAGGACCATGGGTGTCCCTCGAACTTGCGCGAGAGAAACAGCGGACGTATCACCGAGACAGTCAAAAACTTGATCGGGTAATCCGGGAATAGCAGCGTCAGGGTTCGGTGCGGCCGTGGGACACGGATCTAAACTCACTTCTTGCATGAGCGCAAGCAAATCCGAATCGCGTTCAATCGCACCTTGGCCTGCATCACTATTACTCGAGTAAGGGCTTGGTTGATTTACCAAGTCACCGGCAGTTTCCGAACTTGCACAAGCGCTCAATGAAATTACTGCTGATGTCAGAACTACCACAATACGTCGGCAATTTCTCATGCTCGACCTTGTAGCTTCACTAGTTTTTCAGCTTCGGCGAAATCGGTTGGCCCTTCACCAAAGGACGGGCATCTTTTGGCAACAGTGCACGCTCCACACGCGGGCTTACGTGCATGACAAACCCGACGCCCATGCCACAGAACAAGATGTGAAAGCCGAGTCCAATCTTTTGCTGGAAAAAGTAATTCGATGTCACGCTCGACTTTGACCGGATCGGTATTGGTGGTCCAACCGAATCTTCGAGCCAACCGGCCAAAATGTGTGTCAATTGTAATCCCGGGAAGACCAAAAGCATTTCCCATCACGACGAAGGCGGTTTTGCGTCCAACGCCCGGCAGTTTGACAAGTTCTTCAACTGTTGAAGGAACCTCACCGCCAAAATCGTGCGTGAGTTGTGCCCCCATTCCAATAATCGTGGTCGCCTTGGCCCGAAAGAAACCGGTGGGTCGGATGAGCTCCTCAACCTCTTCCTGGCTCGCAGAGGCGTAGGCCCCGGCATCCGGGTATCTGGCGAAAAGTGCCGGGGTGACCGCGTTTACCCGGCGATCCGTGCACTGGGCGCTCAGAATTGTGGCGACCAAGAGCTCCAACGGCGAGGTGAAATCCAACTCTGGACCGGCATCGGGGTAGGTCTTGGCCAGCTCGCGCAAAATCCAACGGGCGTCTTTGACCAGCACCGGATCTGGCTCATTCATAGGAGTTGGGAGGGCCGGCACCCTCCTAGATTAAGTCCCAGTGAAGTGGTTCACGCCCCCCGACCTGCAGTGAGGCTCCCACGTATCCAATAAAGTGCCCCATACAGAGGGCTCAGAGTTTGCTTCATTTAACGCAATTTGCTGAAAGGATCACACATGGACCACATGGATTCTGTCCTACATCAGTCTCCATTGTTTGCCAGCGTGGATGAAGACGGCGCCGCGGCCCTGATGGAACTACTCTCCGAGCAGGTTGTGAGTAAAGGTGGGGTTCTCTTCCACGAAGGTCAGCCCGGCGATCAACTCTTTCTCATTATTGAAGGAAAAGTCAAACTTGGACACGCATCTGCTGACGGACGTGAATCACTGATGACAGTACTTGGCCCAGGTGAAATGTTTGGTGAACTGAGCCTGTTTGATCCCGGTCCGCGAGCAGCATCCGCGACGGCCCTTACCGAGGCGCGCGTTGTTCGCTTGGACAATGCGCAACTCATGCCCTGGCTGGCTGGTCGCCCCGAGGTTGCAGCATCACTTCTTCAAGCGCTCGCCCGCCGTCTTCGACGCACCAATGAAGCGATGGCTGACCTCGTCTTTAGTGACGTCCCCGGTCGAGTCGCCAAAGCTCTCATGGAACTTGGTGAGAAGTTTGGATCGATGGTCCCTGGTGGCCTGCTCGTTACCCACGACATGACCCAAGAAGAAATCGCGCAACTTGTTGGTGCATCGCGTGAAACGGTGAACAAGGCGCTCGCAGATTTTGCCCAGCGCGGATGGATCTCACTAGAGTCGCGCCAAGTATTGATTCTTGACGTTGAAAGACTGGGTAACCGAGCTCGTTAATCTGCGTCGGTGTTTTGCAAGTAATGAAGTTGGGCTGCAACCGTTACCTCTGCAGCGATTCGAACATTTGGATCAACACTTGCGTAGACCAAATCGGTAATTGATTTAACGGTTGTATTGCCCTCTTTTATGGCTGCTCGAATTTGCTCGAGTCTTTCAAGTCGGTGCTCTTCATAGAAATCAATGAGTGCAACGGGTGTTCCTGATACGGGTCCATGCCCCGGAAGCAGCATGGTGATTCCCTGATCATTGCAGTGATCGCGCAGTAGCCGCAACGAGTCGAAGTATTCACTCAAAACACCATCAGGGTGAGCGACCAGTGTGGTGCCACGACCCAAAATTGTGTCACCGCTAAGAAGGTAGCGGCCCGAAGGTGAGACAACGGTGATGCAGACGCTATCGGAACTATGCCCGGGAGTGCGGTTCATGAGCAATTCAACCGAACCTAAATCAAGTCCGGAAATTTCCCTGCTCGAGATGACAGGCGCCCCAACGAGCTCTGACAGATCCGGTGCACCTTCGGAGTGATCAATATGCGCATGGGTTAACAAAATGGCCGCGATTGGACCCTGCGCTAACTGGGAAACCCGCTGTAAATGCTCAGGATTCGCCGGACCAGGGTCAACAACCACCTGTCGACCGCCCACTTCACCGATCAGATAAGTATTTGTTCCTTCAAGTGTCCACGGCGAAGGATTCGGTGCCAACACGCACTGAACGTCAGCCGAGATCACCCCTCCGGTCCAGGGCTGCGCTACTTCCTGCTCACTCATGTCGACCTGTAGTTTCCCGCTTCACTTTACCCACATTTGTTTGAATCGGTTCCCCGGTGTATCCGTTCACTAAATCCCAACGAATCTCACCCGAATGCTCGAGCGTCGGTCGGGGAAGCCTTGGCGCAATATCGCGCGTGCTCACAAATTGAGAAAGTTGCTCAAGATCTTTGCAAGAATCTAAATCAGCAAGAGCGACCTGCGTTGGAAGCAGCATGGGGAGTGATCCGTCGAGTGATCTGGCATGAGCTTGCGCGGGCGTCAACCACAAAATGGTGTCCGCCTCTGTTGTTACCAAGGCACCTTCTACATGCTCTTCCACAATAGATAAATAAAAGCGCACGTCGTATCGAAGTGGTTCAACCTCTGGAGTGATCCAGTGATCAAGGGCAACTAAACTCGTCAGTTGTAGTCCGACTTCTTCATGCACCTCTCGCATTGCGCACGCCATAAATGGGTCGGGGAATTCATAATCCTTCGGGTCAACTTTCCCTCCCGGGAAGACTGCCATGTTTGGCGCGAAGGCCATGGTGGAACTGCGCTGCATGAGCAGCACCTCAAATCCAGAAGTCCCCGGTCGTGCGATAACTACGGTTGATGCCGGTTCGGCAACGGGCACTTTCCAACGCCCATCGCCGGCAGCAACGGATCTCACACGCTCGTTAAGTGGGAGTAGTTCCACGACTTATTTAAATTCAACAATCATGTCGACCTCGACCGGTGCTCCAAGTGGCAGTGACGCAACACCCACTGCTGAACGGGAGTGAGCCCCACCAAAAGCAATACCGAGCAATTTACTTGCCCCATTGATCACGGCAGGGTGGGAAGTGAATTCCGGTGTGGAAGCGACAAATCCGGTTACTCGAACAACCTGGACGACTCGATCCAAGTCCCCGATAACGCTCTTAATCGCAGCAATGGCGTTCAATGCACACATCTGAGCCAGAGATGCACCTTGATCCACGTCAATCTCTGCGCCCAGTCGACCCGTCGCCGGCAATTCTCCAGAAACCATGGGCAACTGGCCGGACGTGTACACGTAGGAGCCACTAATCACGGCGGGGACATAGGCGGCCAACGGTGCCACTACCTCTGGGACGCTCAAACCCAAATCAGCCAGACGATTCTCAACCGCAGACATGTTTATCCCCTTAACCCTTTGGCCGCTTGAGGTAAGCAACCATGTTGTCAGGATTAGGACCTGGAACTACCTGAACCAGTTCCCAGCCGTCATCTCCCCACGTATCAAGGATTTGCTTAGTCGCATGAATCAAAAGCGGCACGGTCACGTATTCCCATTTGGTCATGAGATGAGCGTAACGCGGGAGAGGTAGGTACAGTGAACATGTGCAAATTTGGCCCAACGCGACCCTTCATGTCGTAACCGGAAAGGGCGGGACAGGCAAGACAACCATTGCCGCGGCGCTCGCGATCGCCCTTGCCAAAAACGGTCACCGGACCATCCTCATGGAAGTTGAAGGCCGCCAGGGAATTGCTCAACTTTTTGATACTCCCCCACTGCCCTATGAGGAACGCAAGATCGCGGTAGCACCCGGCGGTGGCGAAGTGTGGGCCCTTGCCGTTGACACCGAGGATGCGCTTCTGGACTACCTCGAGATGTTTTATAAATTACGTCGGGCCGGCTCAGCACTGAGCAAAATGGGTGCAGTGGACTTTGCAACCACGATCGCACCGGGGCTGCGTGACGTTCTGCTCACCGGGAAAGCCTGCGAAGTGGTTAAGCGCAAGGAAAAAAAGCTAGACAATGCATACGACTACGTGATTCTCGATGCCCCCCCAACCGGACGCATCACTCGTTTTCTCAATGTAAATGGCGAGGTTTCCGGTCTTGCCAAAGTGGGTCCCATCAAGTCGCACGCGGACTCGGTCATGAGCGTGATCGCCTCCGAACAAACAGCGATTCACTTGGTAACACTCCTTGAAGAGATGCCCGTGCAGGAAACCCTGGACGGCGTGGCCGAACTCGAGGCTAGTGGTCTTCCTGTTGGTGCAATTTTTGTCAATATGACCAGACCGCCTCAGCTTGACGCGAGTCAACGCGTAATGGCAATTGCAGGTCAGCTCCCCAGGTCGGAAATCGAAAGGGAAATTTCACAATCGGGCCTTACCGCTTCGAATCAGCTCATTGATGCATTACTGATGGAAGCAAGTGATCATGCCGAGCGGGTAAATTTGGAAATATCCGAGCTCGAGCGTTTGGAAGAGCGCGGACTGCCCATCTTCACTTTGCCATTGTTGCCAAGCGGGATTGACTTGGGCGGACTCTATGAACTTTCCGCGATCATGTCCGCCTCAGGAATCGGTGGTGAGTAACAACGTGATTTTGGACATTGATGCAATTCTCACCAACCCTGAAAAACACATCATCGTGTGCACCGGTTCAGGTGGAGTAGGAAAAACAACTACAGCAGCGGCCCTGGGACTTCGAGCAGCCGAACTGGGTCGCAATGTTTGTGTTCTCACAATCGATCCCGCCCGCAGACTGGCGCAGGCCATGGGACTCACTGAACTTGATAACACTCCCCGCTCCGTTCCCGGGATCACCAACGGATCATTGAGCGCAATGATGCTCGACATGAAGCGCACATTTGACGAGGTTGTTGAATCCCACAGCGACCCTGAGCGGGCTGAGCAGATTCTGAGTAATCCGTTTTACCAGGCACTTTCGTCTTCATTTGCTGGCACTCAGGAATACATGGCAATGGAAAAACTCGGGCAGTTGCGCGCCCAATCTCAGTGGGATTTGATCATCGTTGACACACCACCGAGTCGAAATGCACTCGACTTCCTCGATGCGCCGGCCCGACTTGGATCATTTCTTGATGGTCGTTTGATTCGAATCATTACCGCGCCCGCGCGAGGCGCCGGTCGAGGAATTGGGCGGATCGCAGCTCTGAGTTTTGGTATTTTCACCAATGTCCTGAGCAAACTCCTCGGTGCGCAAGTACTTGCTGATGTGGGAAACTTTGTCGCTGATATCGATACAACTTTTGGCGGCTTCCGCGAAAGAGCAGATGCAACCTACGCACTTCTCAAAGACTCCGGCACCGAATTCATCGTTGTTGCTGCTCCCGAGCGTGACGCTTTGCGTGAGGCTGCATATTTTGTCGAGCGACTCAACCAAGATTCAATGCCTCTGGGTGGATTGATATTGAATCGAGTGCAAGAAGTTCCTGAAACAGGTCTCACCCAAGATCAAGTGTTAGCGGCCGCCCAGAAACTAACGGCAGAAGGTCGAGGACCCTTGAGCGCAGCACTCCTTGAGCTTCACGCGCAGCGAATGGAGATCAAAGAACGACAAAAACACCTTGCAATGCGATTCACCGCTGCCCATCCAAATGTTGCCGTGCAACCGATTCCTGCGATGGCTCAGGACGTACATGATTTAGACGGGCTGCGTGAAATTGGTACAGCTTTAGCTAACCAATCAATCAACTGGTAATTACGAAGCGCGGTCGGTTGCGCTCAGGAATGACTGGCGCTCATATTCGTTTTGAGCGCTCATGAGAAGTGTTTTCCAGGAGCTCACATTGGGTCGACGACGAAGCAGTGCCCGACGCTCCCGTTCAGTCATGCCACCCCACACTCCAAATTCGACCCGGTTATCAAGAGCATCGGAGAGGCATTCGGTGCGTACTTCACAGCCCAAACAAATTGCCTTTACACGGTTCTGCGCGGCCCCTTGAACAAAAAGTGTGTCCGGGTCGGTATTGCGACAAGCTGCGTTGATGGCCCATTCGGTCGCAATTGCCATATTCGCAAACTCCTCATTTAGTTTCCCCACCGCAGAACACCGGGGCAGATTGGCCGGTCATCGCTTTACCCGTCGAACTATCCTCCGCTGAAACCTCATAGTCAATAGTTTTTTGTTTTGGGAAAGTTTGCACAAAGTCCCCCGGGAATTCATGTTAGAAACTGCTCCCCGGTTCCTAAAATGCGGGATGGCTTTGGAATTCTGGAACGAGGGACCTACCCTTGGCGTCTGATGAATATGCCCCCGGAACGACGCACCACAGGCACACTTGCGGCCTCGATAGGGGCAATTGTGGGGATTTCCGTCCTTGCCGGCCTGCTGGTGGGGCTCATGCTCATCCCGTTCGCCGGCAGCCTCGGAGTGCTCACCCGCGACGTGGTCCGGGACTTCGAGTCCCTCCCCGATGAACTGAACACGCCGCCCCTACCTGAGCGCAGTGTCATTCTTGCTTCCGACGGCTCCGTTCTGGCCACCATTTACTACCAAAATCGAATTGAAGTCCCACTGGAAAGCATTGCCCCCATCATGCGCCAAGCAATGGTCGCGGTGGAAGACGCCCGCTTCCTCGACCACAACGGCGTGGACTTCCGCGGGATCGTGCGGGCGGCAGCATCTAATGCCAGCTCCGGTGAGATCTCAGAAGGTGCCTCCACCTTGACCATGCAGTATGTCAAGAATGTCCTGGTGAATCAGGCGACCAGCGCCGAGGAACTTGACGCTGCGCGCGGTGACAGTTCTGCCCGCAAAATCAAAGAGGTTCGGCTGGCACTGGCCCTGGAGAAACGATTTACCAAAGGCGAGATCCTCTCCCGCTATCTCAACATTGCCTACTTCGGATCCGGTGCCTATGGAATCGAAGCAGCTTCACGGCGCTACTTTTCACAGCCAGCAGCCGACCTCACCCTCGGGCAAGCCGCCACCCTCGCTGGAGTTGTTCAGCGGCCGACCACCTACGATCCAATTCGCAATCCAGAGCTCTCTGCAGAGCGCCGCGATGTTGTCCTAGGTCGTATGGCTTCCCTGGGCTACATTTCACAGGACGATGCCGAACGTGCCCAGAAAATTCCGATGCAAGAACTCCTCAACCCTACCCAGGTCTCTAATGGCTGCACATCAAGTTACGCACCGTTCTTCTGCGACTACGTCCTGCAATCAATCCGTCAAAACAGTATTTTCGGCGAGACCCCCGAAGCGCGGGAAGCTTTCCTTCGCCGAGGTGGCTACACCATCACAACCACACTTGACCCCACGGTACAAAAAGCAGTAACCCAGATCGTTAACACAACGATTCCCATTGATGACCTGAGTGGTAAAGCTGCAGCCATCTCAATGATCCAGCCGGGCACCGGACAAATAATTGCCATGGCCCAAAACCGCGACTGGGGAACAGCTGGAAAAGGGAACACCACTTACAACTACAACGCACCGCAAAGCATGGGTGGCACTATTGGAATGCAGGCCGGGTCGACATTCAAAATTTTCACTCTTGCCGCAGCACTCGAGGCGGGTATCTCACCGAATGAATACATCGATGCACCAAGTCCGAACACATTTGTCAACTTTAGAAACTGCGAGACGGGCGCGATCTACGAACCGGTAACAGTAAACAATTCGACAACCTCCGGCACCCTCAATATGTCGCAGGCAACGGCATATTCGACAAACACTTACTTCATGGCAATTGAGGAACGCACCGGGATTTGTCGGCCAGCAGACATCGCCGAATCACTTGGCGTAACTCTCGGAAACGGAGATCCCCTCCTTCGCGTACCTTCTTTCACCCTAGGAACCATGGAGATTGCACCCCTTTCCCTGGCCAATGCCTATGCAACTTTTGCAGCCCACGGTCGCTATTGCGAACCAATTCCCATCCTTGAAATTCGAGATCGTGATGGAGCGAAACTCCCGATTCCCAATGGTGACTGCCGCCAAGTACTGGAACGAGAAGTTGCTGACGGTGTCACCGTGATGCTCAACGGTGTCGTTGACGGATTCATCCCGGGACGAACAGGTGCCGCAATGAATCTGGGCGACCGACCTGTAGCCGGAAAGACAGGAACAACAAATGAATCAGCAGCGGTCTGGTTCGCCGGCTTCACACCTCAAGTAGCGTCCGCCGTGTGGGTTGGCGATCCACGTGGAGGTTACGCGTTCCCTCTCAAAGACATCACTATTAATGGCAAGTATTACCGACAGGTTTACGGTGGAACGCTCCCCGGCCCTATTTGGAGAGAATCCATGTTGGCCGCCTCTGCCAAACTCCCGATTGTCAATTTTGATTTGCGCACCCAGTTCACAGTTGCGCCTTACGGAACACTTTCACCAGAAGAACTCTCCCAAGAGATATTCATTCCTGAGGGTGAAACAACTTTTGACAATTCCGATCCGGACTCACTCCAAAGGCCGGTTGAACCACCAACGATTGCCGATGAAGTGTTTGAGAACCCAGCTCCGGCCGCGAGCCCTACTCGCACTCTCGTTCCCTAACTGTTGAGGGCTTTCTTCACCAAATTCGCAACGACTCCGCCATCGGCACGCCCTTTCACCTGCGGCTGAACAATTTTCATGACCGCGCCAATCGCGGCCCCACCGGTAACACCATCTCCGGAAATTTGATCCACGGCGGCCGCAACAATTGCTTCAACCTCCGCCTCACTTAATTGATCTGGCAGGTACATGGAGATGACTTCGAGCTCAGCATTCTCGCGCGCTGCCAACTCTGGGCGATTCGCATCCGTGTAAGCCGCGACACTCTCACGTCGCTTCTTCCCTTCACGCGCAAGTACCGTGAGCACGTCTTCGTCTGTGAGGACCTTTGACTCTTTCCCGGAGACTTCTTCATTAGTGATTGCCGTCAGCACCATCCGCAGGGTCGCTGACTTGAGTTCATCACGCGCCTTAATTGAGGTGGTCAGATCAGCTTTTAGTTGAGCCTTTAGGTCAGTAGACATGTAGGCATTGTTCCACTGCGTTGTGGTGGGTGGGAATATGGTCACATGGTTTCAAAAATTAAGGCGCTGGGAGTAACCACCGCTGTCGGCATGGGGGCGTTGACCTACGCACACCTTGAAACAAAGAGATTCACCCTTCGCCGAATTCACATCCCCGTGCTTTCACAGGGCCAAGCGCCAATTCGCCTACTTCATATCTCTGATTTACACATGATTCCTGCACAAAAAATGAAATCCCAATGGGTGCGTTCACTAGCATCACTTGCCCCCGATGCTGTTGTGGCAACCGGCGATTTCCTCTCACATGAAAACGGTGTTCCCAACGCACTAGAAGCACTTGATCCACTCATGGACCTTCCCGGCGCTTTCGTTTTGGGCAGTAACGACTACTACGCACCAAAACCAATTAACCCGATTAAATACTTTTCTGGGCCGAGCCAACTCACGCCGACACGACAAATGCTGGATTGGGAGCCCCTCGCAAGCGGCATGACCCGTCGCGGATGGCTCGACTTGACCAACACTCAAGTTGATTGGAAAGTAGATGGGCGACTCATCAGCGTTAAAGGTGTCGACGACCCACACATTGATCGGGATGACTACCAATCAATCGATAACAATTTCAATGCAGACGCCGATCTCACTCTCGGAGTTGTCCATGCGCCTTATCTTCGAGTACTTGACGCAATGGCAGCGGACAATACCCAATTAATTCTTGCCGGTCATACTCATGGCGGACAACTTCGAGTTCCAGGCTACGGCGCCCTCGTTACCAACTGTGATCTCGACACCAAGCGGTCACGCGGACTGTCCAGCCACCACGGCTCTGCACTCCATGTTTCTGCCGGACTGGGGTGTTCGCGTTATGCGCCCTTCAGATTTGCGTGTCCGCCAGAAGCGACCCTGATCACGCTCACTTCTCGGGCATAAGTCTTTCGCGATCTACACGTTGAACTTGGTTACCTTGTGCGGTTTACTCTCACGTGTGTATGTCACCCACTCACCCGCCTTGACACCATTTTTAAAACTCCCTGAACGCATCAGGCTTCCATCAGTTCGATACCACTTCCAAGCGCCATGTAGTTCACCCTTTTTCATGGTGCCCACAGCCTTCAGTTTCCCAGTCGAATAAAACTCTTTAAACTCCCCGCTCTTTTTGGGAAAACTTGCGTTGATCTCCGCGATTCGATGCCGAATGATTTTCTTCAGCAACGGGGCTGGGAATGGTTCATCTTTCGCGAACTTCAAAGCACCTTTTGTTTCCCGATACTTTTCTACCTCTGGTCCAAATCCTTCAAATGGTGCACCCACTCCGGGGAAGATCGAGTTGTGATTCTTAAAGCCCGCATAACTCAGCACCAAAACCCCGGAGATCCGAATGCTTGGCATTCCCCAAGCAATTACTTCTTCACCGGCGGGTAACGCGGCGACGATGGCGGAGCGGACTGCTTGAAGGGCCGAGCGTTGTGGGGCATCAAAACTTTTGAGATATCTGGTGACATCCGCGGTGCTCATATTCGCAACCTTTCATAACCAGCCACGTCTTCGTGAATACATTTCGCTCGGGTCACCGAATTATTCATCAAACTTTTGGCTCGCTAGACTTGGGGGGCTCAATCATACTGCTCGATGAAAGTGTTTCTTGAAGCAGAAAAAACTCGATTATTGCGGGGTGTGGCGCAGCTTGGTAGCGCGCTTCGTTCGGGACGAAGAGGCCGTGGGTTCGAATCCCGCCACCCCGACAAATTCTTTTAAGTCGCGTTGCCTAAAGTATTAGGGTGATGGATAGACGGCCGACCCGCACCGACTTAGGTCCAACGACTCGGGAATACGTCAAGTCCATAGGATGGCGGACCATTAACTTTCACACCCATATCTCCTTGGTCAATAGATATGTTTATGTGGAAGTGCCCAAAGCTGGTTGTGGAACGATGAAAGCAACTCTTGGCGCCCTCGAGGGTGCCCGACTCAGTGAGACACACGCCCAACGTTTTTTGGAAAAACCCCACAACGGGGTGAAATCTGGTGCACATGTTCGCCCCTATCAACTTCCCATTGACCTGTTAGAAGAGGTATTCACCGGTAAGAACTACAAGCGGTTCACGGTCGTTCGCGATCCCGGAACGCGGGCGCTGAGCGGTTACCTAGAAAAAATATTGCAAGGTCTCCCACAAAGTGAAGGAATCACTGAAGCGCTTGGGAACAAAGCAGCTGACGCCGTGACATTTGAAGAGTTCCTCGGGGTGATCGCCGACCAAACATCTCGTGAGCAAAATCCACATTGGCGCCGACAAAGCGATCACATCGGATTTGGTATCGTAAATTTTGATTCAATAATTCACCTCGAAGACCTTGACCATTCGTGGGATCAGGTCGCTCAATTAACGAGTACACCAGATCTTGACGGACAGTTCTACTGCAAGAAATTAACGCATGCAGGAACGCGAACCGACGAATACTTCACACCAAAAGCAATCGAATTGATTTCACAGATTTATTCGGCGGATTACCTGAACTTGCATTACAACACGTTACACAAGTAGTTCGGCAATTTGAACTGCGTTGAGCGCTGCGCCCTTGCGGAGATTGTCGCTGCTCACAAAAAACACAAGCCCCGTTTTCCCCGGTGCACTCTGGTCTTGCCGGATCCGACCGACGAAAGTTGGGTCGGCTCCTGCCGCTTGCAATGGCGTCGGAACGTCGGTGAGCACGACTCCCGGAGCGCCGCTAAGCACCGAGACGGCTTGTTCAGGAGTGATCTCACGGGAAAATTCGGCATTAATACTCAGCGAGTGACCGGTGAAAACCGGTACACGAACACAGGTGCCCGAAACGAGAAGGTCAGGTAGACCCAAAATCTTACGACTTTCATTTCGTAACTTTTGCTCCTCATCAGTTTCTTCACTGCCGTCAGCAACTATTGATCCAGCAAGTGGGATTACGTCAAAAGCAATTGTGCGAACGTATTTTTCAGGATTGGGAAAGTTGACGGCGCTACCGCTATGTGTGAGTCCGCCTACATCTTGGGTTATGGCGGCCTCAACCTGAGTTTTCAACTCGTGAACACCCGCCAGCCCGCTTCCCGAAACAGCCTGGAAGGTGGACACAACTAAGCGCCGCAAACCAGCAAGTTCATTGAGAACCTTGAGCGCCGGCATGGCTGCCATGGTGGTGCAATTTGGATTAGCAATAATGCCTTTCACCGCATTACAAACCTCCTGCGGATTCACTTCACTGACCACGAGTGGCACGTCAGGATCCATCCGCCAGGCTGACGAATTATCAATCACGATCGCACCGGCTGCCGCGAACTTAGGTGCTAATTTCTTCGAGGTAGCCCCACCGGCGGAAAAGATCGCGATATCAATACCTGACACATCGGCAGTTGCGGTGTCTTCAACTACGTACTCCCGGCCCTTCCAAGTAATGGACTTTCCAGCAGAGCGAGCCGAGGACATGACTCGCAACTGCTCAACTGGGAAATTCCGTTCGTCGAGTAATCGCAGGACCACGGCACCAACCTGTCCGGTTGCGCCCACAACTGCAACGTTTTTACCAGCCATTGTTTTAACGGCCCGTTCCGGCGTAGACAACTGCCTCACCATCGGAATCTAGTCCAAAGGCAGTGTGCAATGCCTCAACTGCAGTGTTGGCCAATTCTGCGCGAGTAACAATTGAGATCCGAATCTCAGAGGTTGAAATCATTTCAACATTGACTCCCGCATTTGCTAATGCGGTGAAAAAGTCTGCAGAAACACCTGGGTGTGAGCGCATACCGGCGCCGACGAGGGAGACTTTTGCAATCTCTTTGTCGACATTGAGTGACTCAAAATCAATTGTGTCTCGTGCCCCATTTAAAGCCTCCATCGCAGAATTCACTGACTCTGCGGGACAGGTGAATGTGACATCGGTTCGTCCGGTTGTCGTTGAGGACACGTTCTGAACAATCATGTCAAGGTTTACTTTTGCATCAGCTAATGCTCGGAAAATAGCCGCGGCCTCACCCGGTTTGTCAGGAACGCCGACAACCGTGATTTTTGCATCTTTAATGTCAGCGGCGACACCAGAAATAATTGGTTGCTCCACGAGCTTTCCTTCCTTGACTGCTTCAGCAACACCTTGGGCTGAAAGAACCCAGGTGCCCTCTTGTTGTGAAAATGATGAACGAACATGTATCGGTACATTGAATCTCCGGGCATACTCAACGCATCGCAGGTGTAAGACCTTCGCACCAACCGCGGCAAGCTCCAGCATTTCTTCATAAGTGATGAAAGCAATCTTGGATGCCTTCTTAACAACTCGCGGATCAGTGGTGAAGACTCCGTCAACGTCTGTATAAATCTCACAAAAATCCGCTTTGAGGGCTGCGGCTAGCGCAACCGCGGTGGTGTCCGAACCCCCACGACCCAGGGTCGTAATGTCTTTCGTGTCTTGCGCAACTCCCTGGAAACCAGCCACAATCGGGATGGCGCCATTCTCTAAAGCCTCCGTGATGCGTCCCGGTGTTACATCGATAATCCGTGCGGCGCCGTGTGCGGAATCAGTAATTAAGCCGGCCTGGGATCCGGTGTAGGAGCGCGAAACGGCACCCAAATCAGAAATGGCCATTGCCAGAAGTGCCATCGAGATTCGCTCTCCGGCAGTGAGCAGCATGTCCAACTCACGCGCAGGTGGCAACGGAGACACCTGTTGGGCCAGTTCCAACAGTTCATCGGTTGAATCACCCATTGCCGAGACCACCACGACTACTTCATGGCCAGCCTTCTTCGTGTCAACTATTCGACGGGCAACGCGCTTAACGCTCGCGGCGTCGGCGAGACTCGAACCACCGTACTTTTGAACGATTAGGGACACGGAAAGAAGTTTAGTCTCTGCGGGTATCGTGGGTAATAAGCGCCAATCAGGAGTGGGGAGCAAATGGCCAGCACACATGCAATATCGGCGCACAAAGTCACCAAGACATATGGGGATTTCACCGCACTGGCCGGAGTCTCATTACAGGTGGCTACCGGCGAATGCCTTGCCCTACTTGGACCAAATGGAGCCGGAAAGACCACGCTGACCGAAATTCTCGAAGGCTACCGACAGCGCGATGGCGGGGAGGCGGAGGTTCTCGGGGTTGACCCGGGGAAACCAACGGGCGCGTGGAGGGCAAAACTTGGGATCGTTTTGCAGAATGCAAGTGACATGGCAGACCTCACCGTTGAGGAAACGATCACTCAGTTTGCCCGTTATTACCCCAACCCAGCCGATCCCGAACTCGTGATTGCCGCAGTCGGTTTGACCGAGAAATCACGTTCACGCAATGGAAAACTTAGCGGTGGACAACGACGCAGACTCGATGTTGCTCTGGGAATAATCGGCAACCCTGATGTGCTTTTTCTCGATGAACCGACGACGGGTTTCGACCCCGAGGCTCGCCGTGAATTCTGGGTACTGATCGACCGACTCAAATCAGAGGGCACCACCATTCTGCTCACAACCCACTATTTGGACGAAGCCCAATACCTTGCAGATCGAGTCGCGGTGATTGCACGGGGACGCATTGTCGCTGAAGGACCACCCGAATCAATCGGTAACCGAAGTGATGCAATCGTGGGTTGGAGTGAAGACGGACGCGAGATGAGTGTCCCCACCAACGAACCCACCGCATTCATTGCGCAACTCGGCCTCAGGTTTGATGCTGAAATCCCCAACCTCTCGGTACGTCGGTCCAGTTTAGAAGACGCGTACCTTGAGTTGATCGCCCAAGACCGTGACCTCAACGGTGGGGATCAAGCATGAACCAAAATCTAATTCGTACTGTCCCAATAAGCGCGTTTACCATGGGCATAGGTCGAGTCGGAATTGAACTTAAACAATTCTTTAGAGACCGCGAATCAGCAGTTTTCAATTTCCTTCTCCCTATGATCCTGTTAGTAATTTTTGGTTCCGTATTCAGCGGACAGGAACTCGGTAACTCGGGTATCACATTTTCGCAGTACTTCGTGGCAGGAATGATCGCCTCCGGAATTCTTTACACATCCTTTCAAAATCTTGCTATTGCAATTCCAATGGAACGTGAAGACGGAACCCTAAAGCGCCTCCAAGGAACACCTTTGCCACCCGCCGCATTCTTTATCGGCAAAATCGGCATGGTTTTTGTTGCCTACATAGCTCAAGTCACCATCTTGATCGCGGTGGGAGTCCTCTTTTTTGGGATCGATATTCCCAGCACACCCCTTGCAATCTTCACCTTCATCTGGGTAAGCATTCTGGGACTGATTGCTTTCACCCTGCTCGGGATTGCGTACTCGGTTGTGCCCAAACAAGGACGTGGCGCCGCCGCTTTGGTTAGTCCAGTTGTCCTAGTTTTGCAATTCACATCGGGCGTGTTCTTTGTTTTCAGCGACCTGCCGCAGTGGATGCAGTCCTTCGCATCACTATTCCCACTGAAGTGGCTCACTCAAGCAATGCGAAGTGTCTTTTTACCCGACTCCGCAGCCGCCATGGAAGTGAGCGGTTCATGGGAACTGGGCATGACCGCAATTGTTCTCGTAATCTGGATTATTCTCGGCGCCCTGCTCGCTACCTTCTTTTTCCGATGGACACCGCGAGGTAAGAACTAAGAGCCAACCGTTCGCCGACCTGCGAATGCGCGACCTAAAGTAATTTCATCGGCGTACTCCAAATCCCCACCAACAGGCAGCCCACTCGCCAGTCGCGAGACGGTCAAACCCAACGGCACCAGCATGCGTGAGAGATACGTCGCGGTGGCTTCGCCTTCAAGGTTGGGATCAGTTGCCAAAATGACCTCGGTGACACTTCCGTCAGCGAGCCGGGGCATTAATTCTCGGATCCGAAGGTCGTCGGGACCGATGCCGTCAATCGGATTTATTGACCCACCAAGAATGTGGTACCGACCACGAAACTCACGAGTTTTTTCAATCGCCACAACGTCTTTGGGTTCTTCCACCACGCAAATCACACTGGGATCACGCTTAGGGTCAATACAAATTCGACATTGTGTGCTCTGAGCGACGTTCCCGCAGATCTCGCAAAACTTGACTTTTTCCTTAACTTCCAGAAGTACTCCAGCAAGACGCTTCACATCTTCTGAGTCGGCGCTCAGAATGTGAAATGCAATGCGCTGGGAACTCTTAGGCCCAACACCCGGCAAACGTCCCAGTTCATCAATTAAGTCTTGAACAATTCCCTCATACATGTGAATTAACCGTTCTCAATCTCACCTATTGACACGCCACCAAGCTCTTTCGCGATCAAGTCAGCGCCGGTTACTTCCTCCGAAGCGGAGTCATCCATTCTGGGAGTGTCATCTTCTTCGACCTGCGTGACAACCACACCCCCACCGACAGTTCCCATTGCACCCAACACAACATCGATCTTTGTATCAACCTGCAATACGTCAAGA
>Ga0247833_1003354_pt1 | contig 21570 bp, 21 predicted proteins | sample LaCruzMarch2015__7_FD_187117 | JGI IMG/M metagenome (GOLD analysis project Ga0247833, IMG submission 187117) | Freshwater microbial communities from meromictic Lake La Cruz, Castile-La Mancha, Spain - LaCruzMarch2015_8m | ecosystem: Environmental > Aquatic > Freshwater > Lake | place: Spain... | reverse complement strand
AACATAGCATATCCCTCCGATACGTGTGAATTAAACCAACTATAACCTCCACGTTGGTATGGTCTCCATCTGTTGTCACTATGATGCGATCGGCAAGCACCATTTCTAGCAATGATGGTTTACTTGTATCTTGCTATCATTAATTGGAATAGTAAAAGAGATAATGAAAGGAAATCTTCTATCCATGTTGTGTGCCCTGCTGAGCGAACCTTGGCCATTAATGATGAAACATCCTCGTTGCAGGGATTTATTAATGCAACTTTGCATGCACTTTTATTCACATCTAAGGACATCACAGGTGAAAACCGTCCAATCGAGTATTTGGCTACTCATTACGATGAATTCACATCAGTTGAGGGGGGGTTTTGGGCTGAATTTGGTGTGTTTAATGGAGCCACCTTGGAAATGGCTTACAATAATCTTATTAAGCAATCAAAATTCAAGGGGGCTATTGCAGGATTTGACTCATTTGAAGGCCTTCCAGACACTGGGGCCGATTCGATCAAGGAGCATTTACCTCACAATATGAGAAAGTGCGTGACTTCATCCCAGAAGCAGTTGAGTTATATCAAGGTTGGTTCCAGGACACCATTGGAGGCTTCAAAGAGCACCATAAAATGTTCCTGCGGCAGTCATCCATCACGATGGTGACCTTTTCATCAGCACCACCATTGCTCTCCAATTGCTCAATGACCAAATTGTTCAAGGAACGCACATGGTTTTTGATGAGTTGGTGGGGTACCCAGGCTATGAATCATGAAATGTTGGCCCTTTGGCTCTGGATGAGTGAACATAAGGTAATGGTGTGTGCCATGGGACATGGAGGTCCGGTGAGAATTGAGACAGACATATCCAATTGGCTAAATGTTGAAACTGAGGTTTGGCACATGTCACAGAGTGCTTGGTTTCAGGTAATTGAAAGGCTGTGAGAATGAGGGGACGGGAAATATTTGTAGGTGCAATAATGTATGACAAACACAAAAAACTAGGAGAATGGTTATGGCCGACAATGAACAAGATTGTGGAAGGTGGATGTAAAGTGGAAATTGATTGGTGATGGCCGACAATGACGAAGATTGTGGATGGGAATGTATTTTATCGTCAATTGACATTAACTAGTCAGAGATTTACTCAGGTTTTGTGTTATACATTAATATCAATTTCCCATGTTTGACAAGATATCTCCGCTATACCACCTTTGACACCACTAAAAATCTCATTTTGCCTCACTGTATAACATTACTTGACTTTGATGTCCTTATTTTTGGTCGAGAGGACATGGGAATGATAAACGCCTTATGTATTGGCTATGATGCTTTTCATTACTTCCTTCTTGCTAGAACTACAATCCACTGGAAAATTCCTCCATTTCTTCCGATGTATTTCGACGTAATAATCTTGTGTGAAGTCCGTGCACAGCGTACGTACTGCAATCCACTGGAAAATTCCTCCAGAAACATAATACATACTACACAACGGGATGAAAAATTGAAAGTCCATGTGTGGGATTTGAAGGATAAGAGAAGAAGATGAAGAAGAAGTTTATTGTAATAGTTGTATCGTCACTGCCCGATTTGTGTGTCGAGGATACCAAAGCGTGTCAGAGTAAAAGTGGATAAGAGAGCTCATAATTTGTAAAAATAAAGATCCGATAAGAACTTTGCCTGTTGCAACTACCATTGCCATCGCTGAAGTAATCCCCAGTCTTGGTCAGCTACCCCTTCTAACAAGAGTGAGATTCAACCACTTCAAGATCTGACTTCAATACTGACTGGACCATTTTTCGTATTGATGGATGCAAATCAAAGAGATCTGAATACAGCATCCCGTACATATCGTGTACCTGACCATCCTCCAAGGCAGAAGCAATGGGACGTATAATCGTCATCACCATGAAGCTCATCACTACCTTCCTCCTTGTAGCTGCATCCATTAATACTTCTGTTTACGCTTCAGCTTCAGGTTTGCGTCTCATGAGTGGCCAAGAATCCGAAGCCACGATCACCAACGACCTATCATCCAATAACAATGATGTCAGTGAGCTTCTTTTGTCTTGGTGTGACCCCGCGACTCCTGTCAAATGGCATCCGTAAGTTCCACACGATGTGCTTCGGAGGAACTGCTCCACCATGTTTACTGTACTGACGATATTATGTTATTATCATTGTGTCATTGGTCGTCGTTCTCCTCACGTCCTCATGAATTATCTTTTATCTCATTCCTTCTTCGTCCTCGAACTATTACTTGCAGAGACTACTCTAAGTCTTGGCCCATTTCTGGCTGCGTTCAGAAGGCGGACTGTGATTCTCCAGGCTACGAAGATCAGGCGATGTGTTGTGCCGCGTGCCGCGTGCCGCCCATTACGGTGGTCAGACAGATGGCGCATGCAGCAGTGTTGTGACTCCTACAGCAAACCCCAACATTGGCAAGTACTATGCCGATTATGCTGCCCCATGGCCCATTGCTGGCTGCAAGAACACCACCCCGTTGCCAATCTACGCCACCGTGTTCTATGCTACTCAGCTGGAGTGCTGCAAAGGTGCTTTTGGAGGACAGATAAGTGGCGCGTGCATTATGGGACTTCCAACCCTCCAACAGCATAGCCTACCCCATACCCAACGTCGAAGCCCACTGCAGCCCCAACCTTGACGCCTACAAGGAGTCCGTCCAAGGCTCCCACAATGAGCAGCCCTTCCAAGGCTCCGATCACGGAGGCTTCTACTTCTACAACGAGCAGCCCCTCGAAGGCTCCTACGACTTCTAGCCCTTCCAAGGCTCCGATCACGGAGGCTCCTACAACAAGCAGCCCCTCGAAGGCTTCTACAACCAAGGCTCCCATGACAAACAGTCCCTCGAAGGCACCTACAACCACCAGTCCTTCCAAGGCTCCCACCACAAAGAGCCCCACTGCCTCGCCCACGACTGGGTCGCCCATTGCTACTCTGTACGGCACTCAATGGTACCACAAGTATGATGTCGCTGGGACCTGTACTGCCAAGTTGCCTCTTCTACCACCTGGATCTCGTCCTTACTATGCCAGTAAGGAGGAATGTTGCCAGGCTACCTACTTATCGTGGGGAAGACGGCGGATTGCATCAGTGGGTCTTCTGTGTAATATAATATTACATCAAAGTTGAGTACGAAGGCCAACAAAGCAGCCCGTCCAAGAGAGGCCCAATGTAGTAGTAGAAAGTGTTGTTGATGTAATGAAAATACATAGTCTGGTCATTTGTTGGTAAATCAGTTGTGAGAAAATGCGATTTTTATTGGATAGGCTAGTTATATTGGATGTTTATGTATTGCGAGGAGTAAATAGTTGTTGTTGAGAATTGGTTGTTGACGACTGTTTGTATAATGAAAGATAAGTAATATGGAGTAAAAACTCGGTAGTAGTGCACAACCTCCATCCCAATTAGTACCTGGTATCGTATCGTAGCCCTTCCTGTCGATTCCCCCAGCATTGTTTTATCAACGTAAGTACGTAATAGCGTAAGTAGGTTTAGGCCGCGCCATCTACTAACCTCTCCCATGAAGATGAAGAATCACAATGCCAACGACGGTACTGGATCGGCATCCTCTCGCGGCGGTAATATTATGTCATCATCTACATCACCTGCTGCAAAGGCGCCTGGACCACGTCGAAGGCGTAAGCCAACGTCGAAAGCGACAGCTGCGGTGGTGTCGTCCCCTTCCTATGCCAACGACAGCACCAGCAGCAACGACGGATTGTATTCACTTGGCGCATCTGCAACAGCGTCTTCGACTGGACGAGGCAATAGAGGAGGAGCATCGACAGTTGTTGCCAGCAGCCGCAATCATGCTGAGGGTGCTTCCAGAAGTAGTCGTATGGCCGTTGCCGCTGCTCGGTCCTCTCGGAAGTCGGTGACAGAGAACGAAAATTCCAACAATGACGCCAGCAGCCGTAGCCGCCGCGCTATCATCACAGGGGATGAGTCGATCACTATGCTTGGTGCAGGTATGGCAAAAGTTAATATTGGCAAAAGAAGTCATGATAATAATGATGACAATACTGCTTCTACGCATGATTCAATCTATTCAACATCATCAACAATGGGAAACTCGATGTTGTACAATATGCGCTCGTTTCCACCCAAGGGCGTTGCTTCGAAGAACATTCATACATCATTAATGACAGACTCGTCTGCAAAAATTAATGAATCGACAACTTTCATTCTTCTCCAGAACGCACTACGGACAATTGAAATGTCATCTACTGAGAGTACTACTACCAATAATCATCATCACAACAACAACTATAATATATGTAAATTATTCCACAACATTCCTCAGTTAGTTGAGGTTGTGGCAACTCAGTCATACTCATTGAAACGATGCAATTCTTCATTATTATTGTTAGAGGAGAATGTTACACAATTAATTGATACCGCGAAACGTTGTCTAAAGTCATTATCTACATCATCATCATCATCGAATGGTAAATCCAAAAAATCAACCAATGTGAAGGAATTAGAAACGGCATTGCTACGTGTGGCATTGCATTCATTACGTGCTGTGGTAACAACAATAATAACAACAACAACAACTAATGATAATAAATCTCATCAAACCTCCACAGTGGTACAGATTGTGTACAAATTATTGTATCATTGTGTCATCATTGCTGGAGATGCATGTTTAGTAAATTTTGAATCATTTACTAAACATGCATCAACTACTACTTTAAGACATGGACGTGAAGTGTGGGAATATGCCATTCTATGTTTGGGTGCGTATGAGGGTTTAGGGAGATGCTTACAGCCGAGTACATGTCTGTTATTATCATCCAACAACAATAATAATAATAGTAATGCAGTGTCGTGGGATGAATTGATACCATTGCCGAATAATATACATGAATCATCATTAACAATAGTGCCACAACAACAACATGTAAAAATTGTCATGGAGAGTGCATTATGTACATCCTCCTCCATCCTTTACCTATCATTAATGTCTCTCTACACCAACGTACGGAATAATTATATGCCATCATCATGGACAGTCCCAAATGAATTTCATTTTACATCCAGTATCATATACGAAACGTGTATGGATGGCGACTCTCATGAGAAGAAGGAGGATTATGGAACAATATTTCAAAAGCTATTATCCAATGTGACATTTCCATACGTCATGCATTCCATTTTCATGGATAATGAAAAGATTATGGGCAGCAGCAGCAGCAACAACGCACCACTTGCATGTCTTACTACTGAAAATCTTCGACATGTAAATAAGTTATTTAGATTTCTTTGGGATGGTGCTCGAGTCATTGATGATCTGTGCAAAATTAGCAATCAACCTCCCTTGAGAATAAGTTGCCTCGACTTCCAAATTACAGCTATACATGTCATACTATTATCGTTGAAAGAAGTGCTGCAGCATTCTTCGAACAATATTTCACAGGCGGTCTTGAAGGAAATGTTCACCTTATTTGACAAAGCCTCCTCGTCGGCAATGAAATCTACGGGAGTATTTTACAATGCAATCGACGAGACTGAAACTTCGATGGAAAGTTCAATACTTGAGTTTCATGAATTTATTGGAGCTCAACTTGAGATGGTAGGTACGCAACTTTGTTCAACGGCGACTGGTGGTAATGAGGTTCGATCGCTACTGCTACCCGCGTCGTATTATGAATATTGTGTGTATAGATCTATTCATCGATGGAAGCTGCGAAAGTCGGTGGATGGTCATATCAGTACTCCGATATCAACACTTGGTAGTAGTGAAGATGTCGACTCATTGGTTGGTGCTTCTACATTATCAGTGATCGATTTAGCACTTGTGGCGATGAAAAATTTGAGACTTGACTCAGAAGAGCCAATTAATACATCGAATGCTGAATGTGAAAGTATCATCTCCAATTTTGAACGAATTGTTATTCACAATTCGACATCAGTAAGCCAGAATCGTTGTCGATCGATGCTCATCCTGCTTGATTTGCAACGAGAGACGACCAATATATTTTCGCAGTCCGAAACACCGTACTCAGCTAAAGGGTCGTGGATTGCACTACTGGCAACGCTACTTTGCCGTTGTGTCGCCGCACTTGAGACCAAGCTGTCGAAGTGTACCAAAGACCAATCAAGAAGTTTAAATTTTTGTCTAGCATCCGCTGATAGCTGTGCCAAATCAGCATCTCTATATAATGTAGCATCAGAAGACAAATCCCTAACAACCGTCGACCATGATACATATATCATCAATACAGACACACAATTGCACAAATCATATGAGATATTGTTGAATGAGCTTAGTAGGCTGGAGAAGAATCTTGTAAATCGGAAAACTCCCATAATTTTGGCAATTGAAATGTTTGCAAAGGTGAGTAAAAGTTGGATTTTGTCGATTTCACACGATATTATAAGCTCGACTTATATGCTCATTCTTAATTCCTCCTTCACTTTATTTCAGGTCGCCACATTCATCGGAAAACAAAGATATGACAGAAAGGTGACTGTGAAAATGCGATGTTTGCTCTTGTTTATATTGCATCATCTCTCAACTGACTGTCATCTATTTGTTCTCAGGAATATCGTGGCTCAATACAACCGCATATATTGGCATCTGATATATTGGCAAAGGTAGCAATCAAGTATCCCAATAGTGACTTATTCCACACTTATCAATTATCGAGTCGTTTCATGCTCTTATCTTCATCACTCGATGCCGCGGGAGCTCATGCCGAATCATGTGCTGCTGTAACTTTTTCTGCTTGGTGTTCAATTGAATGTCTACCTCACTCTTCCGACAAGACTATTGACGAAGGAGATTTGAATGCCGATAAAATCCTTCTCTTTCACGAGAGTTCTCAAGGTACCATATCACAGGAAATCGATGACTTGAGTGGACTTTCATCGATACTTTTAAGGTTGACTCGTGTTTACGTCGAGTACAGGAGACAAAGGAAACTGAACTCCTCTAAAAACAACCATACTGCTTTACCCGATAATTCTCTTCCTCGGGAGTTGATGAACACTCTGTTGGGAAAAGTAATTACTGCATCTTCCATAATGGGAGATGACGAGGCCTCGTCAGAATTTTGTCTGTCAAAACTTCTTGATTGTGCCGTCTGGAACAAAAAGCGTTATGAAGAAAATCTATCTGCAGCACAAATTGCAGGCGTGGTGCGTGAAGTTCTGAGATGTGTAATTAAGATAATGAAAAGCAATGTCGTGGATGATGACGAATTATTCTCGCACATCGCTGACGAGCTCATGTTCTTTTTGCGGGCCCAGAACAAGAGATGTAGAGGCATTATTGACTCAGATTTTCTTCAGTCTCTCTCGTCGTCTTTTCACGTATTATTTGCAGTTCTGTTGGTCGAAGTGCGGTATTTTAATCTTCCACGGCAAGTCTCATGGCTGTGCAAATGCTCAATTACTAAGCAAGAAATGAAGATACTACAATTATCGTGCATGCACCTCCATTTGGCTGAGAAACAATTTCTCACGCAATTTACAAATGAAGACAGTGTCCACGACGCTTGTTTCTTCGTTCCATGGGCAGCCGTGCAGTTCCACTATGCCATTCTGTTGGAGCATCTGTCTCTTGCTAAATCAGACGATGCTCAACAAGATGCCGAATCAAGTAGTGCCTCATCACTTGTAAAGCAGATCCATATAGTCATGGTAAAGCATTCAAAAGCGCTTCGGAACTGCTGGTGAGTGCTTACAAGTCCAAATGATCTATTTGTAATATTCGTCATGTCTAATCTCTGTTGCAAATTCATTTTAAAGTCTTGCGATCGACAAATTGTATGATTCGCACGAGGAAGCTTATCCTGCTGTAGTCGAATCGTTAATATCAACACTGAAGCGGCTAATGCGTTGGTTTATGTATCATGGCGATCAGATTTCGGCCGCTAGATGCTTCGTCTCACTTCAAAAGGCAACCCCATTCTCGAATCAATCCGATATTACCCTAGATCTTGTCATTGATTTACTTTCAGTATCATCGAAGTTTGAAGATTTGACTAAAGTCTTTCGCGGCCACCTCGTTGATAGCGCATATGCCACCACTAAGATGAACGATACGTATCAAGAAATGACTCAACGATGCCTGGCCTTAACTTCTCACATCGTCGGTTGTAAATCATCGGTCGTATCCTCTACCGCTGCAGAGTTGCGAGAATTGCTGCGTAAGCTATGCGAGTTTCTTGATGCGAGCACTGATGATAACGGCGAAATAATAGATGATGCAAAAACAGCTGACTCTGACATGACCACGCAGATGAATCTGGCAATACAGAGGAGAATATTCGTTACGACTATGCTAATGCTCCATGCCAAGCTTTGTGTTGATGTTGGAAAGCCTTCGGTCGCTATTGAGTTTCTTGTTTGGTGCCATGCTCAGTGCAAACAATTGGTGACATGTCTACGGTTGGCCCGTTCCTTTTTGAATAGTTCGGCCTTTGATGACATTGCATCACAAGTCGATGATATGCTTACAATGTGCTACGAACGGTTGGCTAGTGCTTTCAGCTTACTAGGAATCCGTAGACAATCTGAAGATCACGCATTGCTGTCTATGTTAAAGCAGCAACTTGTATCTTCCAACTCATTTGGGCAAATAGAATTGCAAGATTTGTTTGATTTGATTGATTGTCATAATGGACACGAGTGTCTCCTCCATCTTATTCGGTCAATCATGAAGATTAAATGTCAATCTTCGTCTCAAGATACATTAGCATCGCAAGATATAACTATGAAAAGTATAGTATCGACGACGAATCTTTGTTCAGATGATGATTCACTGCTCCTAAACCGCATGCTATGCAAATCAAAGAATGCCGTGACGTGTGAGTTCATCTTTCCATTGAATTTATTGATGTCATCTTGTTTCAATGTAATGAAATTCACTTGCCTTTCCCATCGACACCCAGTTCATGACTCGTTTCAATACATTCCCGGATTTAGGACCAAAACTCGTCTCTACATGGAGGGATTTCTTAAAGATTTGAGCCAGTACGATGGTCAGAATATTGCAGATACCTCGTTACAGACTTCCTCCTTCGTGATGCGAATTTGTGATGATCTGAAACTCAGACTGATTGGTAACGACTCATCAAAATCAATAGCACTGGATGAAATCACACGGTCTAAGTTTTCCTCTGGGATGTGTAATGCTGAAGCGTACTACCAACTAGGTCTAACGGGGCTCAGTTCCGCGAGGAAAAGTGGAGAGTTACACCGATTGTGGATTGGGAATGCAGTCTTTCATGATGACGATAACCCGCCCAACGCAAACATCGACGATGCGGAGTCGAAAGTGGATTCGTACCTACTCGAAGCAAGGCACTTCTTTCAATGTGCTCTGGAAACTGCGCCGCCAGCGTCGCACGACCTCACGAGGAACATATTTAGGTGTCTTGCACTTGTAACGGGTCCTATAGAAGGGGAATCTGAGACAGGACTAACAGTGGCATCATTGATCCACATGTCGGTTGGAGGTTGTTCACGCAACATCGTCCAGAATGAGTTACTTGAAGGAATACTTCGAGAATTATTCCAAGATTTTGAGGATGAATCGCTTGATTACAGCGCTCGCATGAAATCATTTGGACTTTTATTACTACGTTCAGGAAAGACGATTCCTACAAATTGGAATATATCGACACTGGCATCATGTCCAACAGGAGAACTGATCGTATCTTCTATTTATACATTTGTCGATGGCGGTGGTGAAAAGACAATTCAATTTTCCAATGTTTGTCGTTTTCCCGCATCTGGAACAGCACCCGATGAATCGTCATGGATTGGTATTCATACTGATATTCTTCATCCTTTCGACAAAATTATAGAGAGGAGTCAAAATCAACTACATGGATTGACTGAGGAGGTTCAAGACACGCAGTATGATGAGAATTCTTCGAGGCGTGAATGGTGGAAGGAGAGACATTCCTGTGACACAGACCTACAAACGCTATTGTCGTATGCGGAGAGAGAATACTTTAGCCATGAACCATTGCGACAATGTTTGATTCCTGATCATTTGTTTTGCAGTGAACGACAAAGCACTTCGGACGATGATAACGACGAAAACTCTGACTGTTCTGATTTAGGATCAGGGAAGTTGGAATCAATGTTTGATGCAGCTCATTGCGACGTATCAAGAGTCCCCAAGTTTGATAGGGAGCGCCAGCAATTGATTCTTATGAAGCTAACTGTTGCTGCGATCAAGTCGAAACTATTTTCCTTTGGCGTTCTAGAGAGTTCAACTAAGAAGAAGAACAAGTCTGAATTGATTGATCTACTTCTGTCCAACATGGAAATTGCTCAGCATGAAGACGAAGAGAATAGTTTAATTGATTCCGCAACAATGAATAGAGCCGACATATACTCCAACGATGCAAATAGCGATCAGATCAGAATGGAGGAGGAACCTTGTACAATACTTATCCTTGATGAGCACTTGCAACGATTTCCTATCGAAAGCATGGATATGTTTTCAAATGTTGCTATTACACGTGTCCCCTCCCTTGCATTTATATTTGCATTACTTCTTGAATGTGAAATGAAACATCATTCAACTGCTGTTGCCACATTACCAGCAGTCGACCCAATGAAAGTTAAGTACGTCGTGGATCCTGAATCGAATTTAACAGAGACAGCATCCACGTTGGGCACAGCACTCACCCTACTGTCAAACACGAATGGCTGGAAATGGGATGGTGTTGCAGGTCAAATGCCAACATCTGAATTCATGTCTCAAGCATTAACTACAGATAATGGTTTATATTTGTACTGTGGTCATGGTGGTGGAGAGAAGGCATACACTCGTTTGCAAGTGGAGGGTTTGATGAATATTCGTAAGGATGGTATACGTGGTTGTCGTGCACCCGTAGTTTTGATGGGGTGTAGTAGTGGCAAGCTCCAATCCGTTAACACGCCCAAAAGTACATCATCATCATCATCATCATATTACACCATGCATTATGAGCCAGAGGGTATAGCATTAAGTTACCTGCTAGCAGGTGCACCCTGTGTCGTAGGGAACTTATGGGATGTCACTGACCGAGATATTGATAGGTAGGGCATGTTCTTTTATATATTCTTTGTTGGAGATTGATTGTTTTCGATATTCATTCGCTCTCTCAACATTGTTTTCTTCATCATCTTCATGTGCCTACCTAGGTATTGCCTTACATTAATGGAAGATTTCTTTCAGTCTCAGACGGAGGACACGAACGACTGTCAAACACCAATTCCTAGTCTTGCAAAGTGCGTCGCAAAGGCAAGAAGGGCATGTAAACTACGCTTCATTGTAGGGAGTGCACCCGTGTGTTATGGTTTGCCGGTAACACGCAACCAAACAATAAAACTGTGTTAAAAGGACTCTTTCTAAAAGTGAAATAGCTTTAATTATCGAGTCTCTCTATTTCAGTTTACTCTTCTTCTCACTGACCGTGTCATCATTGATAATATCGTCTTGCTCCTCCTGCATCATGGTATCATTATTGCGTTTATTCTTACCCGATGCAGCCTTTTTGGGTCCCCAATTGGCAGTAGGATTTTGTGCCCATCGTCTTGCCTTTTTGCGATATTCCAATCCTTCAGGTATAGTAAAATCAATCGTAGTCCTACTTTCATTTGATAATATCCTTGTTGCAATATCGACGCTACCACCTCCTCCTCCTTCTTCATTTGTCGTCATTGTTGTTGATGCGTGGTGTGCATCATCGCCACCCTGTTCCTCTCCCAAACCATGTTTCCTTGATTCCTTCTTTGTATGTGGTGGATGTTCCTTACACCATGCACGTATAACATCCCATACTACATAGTTGGGTGCATCTGTCTTTATAGCACTTGGATCCTTATGGTATGCACTTACACGATATCCAGCATTTACTAATGCAGCCTTAAACGTAGTCATGGGTATAGTAGAACTATTCACGGTACTACACAGTGTTGGCAGAAGATGATATAATGGCACGTCTGGTAATTCTTCACTTACTGACACCAATAGTCCATGTAACGTCGTGGCGGTATGTAATGGAAACATGGGTGTCCCACCCGTGGGGGATACTCCGCCATACTCAGCTTGAGATGCCACCTCTAACCGATGTATAGCATCAGTTACCACATCCATATCATGTAGTGGGCCTATCCATAATGGTCCAGCAATTTTATATGATCCATCCGTCTCGCCACAAGTTGATTCACCAATATTACATGGTCCACGTCCATTACGATACACATTCGACTTCTTCTTCTTGCTACTGCTATTAGTTCGACTGCTATTATTATCATTATCACCACCCCCATCACCATTATTATTATTACTACACTGCACATAATCATTCGTTGCTACAGGCAACACATGATAGCTTGAACATTTACTACTTTGATACAAATGTCCATGACACAAAGACAAGTTATTCACCCCGGCCTTATCATCATACACTTCAACAAATATACGACAATAGAATGCCATGCCTACTGATAATATAGGTTTAATTGTACGTCCATACCGTGCCGCCACGATACTAACATGATATAATAGTAATCGCAATGCCAATTCCTGTAAATATCCCACACGTTGGATGGGGAATGCTCCGTATCTTCCATAACATGTTTCGGGATGCGATCCGCCCAATGCCGCCATGTCGGTGCATGTAATGGCGAGTAATCCACCATGTACCACGGCCTGGATGGCACCATCCATGTAGGGTGCGGCACTGCCGTAGGGATCCAAGTCTATTATATCATATTGTGGTTTTTGATAATGTTGCGTAATGTTGAATTGATCGATTCGCAATCGCGGCGATAAACGGCTCATGTACATTTCGTGTGTCGCATCTCCCACTTGGAGTTGTATCCCACGTGGACGTCGACGTCGACGTAGTAATAATCCCGTCGTCTCATCTTTCTCCTTCTTATCTTGTCGTTCGTCGTCGACGACAACTACATCATGAAGTAAATTGTTACGTATCACATTGGTACGTGCCATATCAATAGCCACGGGATCTAAATCATTAATTACTATACTGCGTATCCCGGGTACTTCGGTCCAGTACCGCAAGGACCGGAGTCCGGATGCTGCCAATGCTTCTAATATGGTTAATCCATCATCATCATCATCATCATCATTTGTTGTTGTTGTGTTTGGACTTTGTAAAGTTGATATAATATCAATGTTCGACATTGCTTCTGTGACACGTGATGTTAATTCCAATTCAAATTTGGCAATTTGTATCTTTCGACTTTCCTTCGTCGATGCCGTCGTCGTCATCGTCGATGCCGTCGTCGTCATCGTCGATGCCGTCGTCGACTTCTCTTGCTTTTCCTGCTGCTCCTGTAACGACATCATGATCTTGCGCATCTCTTTGCGTTTACTACTGGTCAATAATCGCAATTTACGTCGTTCGGCATACATCCCGAGCATCAATATCGACAAGTCGCGATTTTGTATTTGCACGGGATTGTAAAAGACGGAATTTTCACGTTTGGGATATGACATCGTTATTCGACCTTCGGTAATTACCTCATATCCCTCCTTTTCTACTGCTGTTGCTGCTGCCGTGGCTGTTGTCGACGTTGTTGTTGCTGCTGCTGCTGTTGTTGCTCGAGCTGTGGGGGATGCCACCTTTTGTCGCTTGTCGGACTTGTGGAGCTCGCCATAATGGTCGCCACCTGCCGCTCCTCCAGTCCTCACGACCCAGTCGGGCAACTCGTCATCGTCATTTTTCTTGCTGGTGGCGATATTCCTTGACGACATGATATTATATCTCTGGAGTGCGGTAGTAGTATCAGCGGCTGATGTTATCTTTGTTGTATTGCAAGTAGTATAGACTGCTCGTTGATGACTCTTCCTCCACGAATGACGATGACGACGACTGCCGCCTCTACTACCGCCACCACCACTGCTCGAGTTGTTGACGAGGCGAGTTGCTGCTGGGATCGAAACTGATGGCGATGGCGATGACGACAAGGAGGTGAGGACTACCTTCAATGGTGCGTGCGCAGCACGGCGCATGAGGGGTGGAGGACGAGACCAACCCCCCGCCCCGCCCAAATCTAACCCCCACCACAAAAATATCCAGGCAGGAGGAGTCGTCGTCACGTCGTGCCATCAACAACAACTCATCATGACGGACGTCGAGGAAGAAGTCGTCGACGACAATAGCACTGATGATGATGCCAGTATCATCGCCTCTCTCGCGGAACGATTGCGTTTCTTCTTCTCGAATGCAAACTTGCGTCAAGATCGTTGGCTACGTGATCACTTGTCCTCCTCGTCCTCCGGTGGCGGTGGTGTCATCTGTGACGGACCAATCGCGCTAACCGTATTACTGAAATTTAATACATTAAAATCGATATCCACTAATAAGGAATTACTCATCAAGGCGGCAACATCCGACATTGTCAACGATGTATTACTATACGACGAAGACACGCAGAGTGTAAAACGTATCGAGCCATTCAATTACAAGACCATGGGCGATGGGAGTCAACTTAGTTTGTACGTCAAGAATATACCCGTCATGTTGGAAGAAGATCCTGTCGTCACTGCGGCAGCAGCAGTAGTGAAGAAGGAAGAGGAGAAGGAGGAGGAGGACAAGGTTAAAGGAGGAGGAGACAAGGACAAAGAAGAAGGTGGTGGAGCAGACGACAACAACGACAGCAAGGCAACTACTGCAACTAAATTCCGTCCACGATATGACGTAACACGTGAGGAAATTAAATCTTTATTCGACTGTTATGGACGGGTGGGGATTATTCAATTACGTTATGGTAAAAAGTCACCAACAACAACAACAACACAGGGCGGAAGTGGCAGTGGGGCAAGTGAATCATACCCATTAGGTGTGGCAATTGTTGAATTTGAAAGTTTAGATGGTTTACAAAAGGCATGTAATGACTTGTTGATAGTTGCCACCAAGGATGATGATTATAACAACGACGACAAGGATGGTGGTGGCGATAACGAGGGAAGGTCATCACAACCCAAAAAGGTGTTAATGCTCAAAGGGAATACTTTAGTCGTGGAAAAGATGCGTCCATCGAAATTCTTTCAAAGTTTGAATAATAGTAAGAAGAAGCGTACTCGTGATGATAATGATGATAATAATGATAATGATGATGATGATGAGGATAATGCCAAAGATGAGGATGAAGCCACTCCTACTGCAGCTGCTGTAGAGTTTGAACCAATCACACTTGATTGGGAAAAAGGATGTGTTATCGCACTAACTGGTTTAGATTCCACAACTTGTGATCGTGAATCATTACGTGAGGCTGTATCCTCAACATTGGGTATAGCAAGTACTACAGATGTTAAAACATCTGGATTGTATGTAGATTATAATCGTGGTGATACTACCGCCAATCTACGTTTGAAGGAATCCAAACCAACTGAAATGGCTGAACTAGTTAGTAAGTTGTTAGATGGATCTATACTAATTGCCAATAGTAAAGTGGAATCGGCCAAGATACTAATGGGAGAGGAGGAGGAACAATATTATGAAAAGTTTATTGATTGGTTAAATACACGTAAAAAGATGAAGGAAGAGGAACGTAGGATTTGTAAGAGACAAAAGTTTGGTGGTGGTGGTGGTGGTGGTGGGGGGGGACGTGGACGTGGTGGTCGTGGTGGACGAGGAGGACGCGGTGGACGAGGAGGACGTGGGAGGAGGTAATAACGGGATATAGATATAGGAGATGTATTTTGTTGAATCCATATTACAGAGATGTTCTTTTCAAGTGGGAGAGAGATGGGGAAGAGGGGGGCGTGCATACTATGGGGATGTCTTGATATTAGAAACTCATTTTCTTCTAGATAATCAACTAGTGACAGAATATCCAATGACAAATGGTGTATTAGATATGTTGTTGCTCGAGCGATGAAAATATCAACAACTCTTCATTTTCCTCGTTTAGGATCCATTTGTGCAATTTTAAAACACATTTTTTCTTCCTCACACTTGTCCTGCATCCTTCAGAGCCTTGACTGCAATCGGTTTCCATGCCTTGGCAACACTCCGACTTTGATGAACAGCATGTGCAAGTCCACGAAGTATGATTGAAACTCTACTTGCCATGATGAATTGTTCTGGTACTTTCTCTACCGGATCGAGAGCGTGAAGATGATCCATGAATAGTTGTATATGTTGACCCTCGGTCAATTCCTCATTATCTTCATCATATCCTACTTTAGCATATTTGTATATAATGTCGGAGTCCATACGCTTCGATTTGTACCCAGCCTCCTTCATTAGACTACATATTTGTTCTCTATCATCGTCGGCAAGTGCGATTATTAATTTGCAAAATATCAGTCTCTCCTCTTTTGTTAGTACTTTGACCTGTCCGTAATCAATGAGCCCCAACTGAGGTCTACCGTCTTCAACTCCAAGCAGCAGTACTACAATAGATAATATACAAAATTACAGTGACAGTCTGAGGTGAGACAACGATTGCAAAAGCAAATCGCTAGACGATGCAAATGTTATAACGATACCAACTTACTATTGCCGGGGTGCGGGTCCCCATTAAAACAACCATCGACGAGGATCTGATGACCATGAATATACAGTAAGTCATCAATGAGTTTGGCATGATTGATTGGTAATGATGACTTTGTCTCATAACTTCTTTTGTTCATACCCGGCAGCCATCCCACACTGAAATTGTACAACATGGAATACAAATTAGTCAAGCGTCGTTGGGCATCAATTGTCTTAATGTAAACATCGTACTCCCTCGAGGTTGGCCCGTTCTTATTAGACTTGGTTAACAACTTCTCCTTCATAGTCTTTTCATCGTACACATTCATACGAGCCATGTGTCTCTTCATATCTTGCTTCAATTCATCTGTTAACTTTCCCCCGATCAATTCATCCATGACAAGAACTTGCTTGGTACAAAAATCCAAATATGGTTTGGGTATGGCGCATAGCTTATATGGATCACCTGCCAACCTTGCTGCAAGCATATTGCGACGTACTTGATCCAACTGTTGTGCCTCACGTGTATAATCAAATTCGGTCATGAATTGTTTTTCAATTTCAAGTAAGGGTGGGACGTGTACAGGTTGGGCTACCTCACAGAACATTTTAATTGTTCGGACATCACCACGGAATACATCTTCGACACCTGGGTACATGATTTTGACAACTACATGATTGCCATTACTTTTTAGTATTGCTCTATGGACTTGACCAATACTCGCGGCACCAATGGGAGTTTCGTCGAACGAAGTGAATACTTGATCCAAATTTTTGCCATACTCTTTTTCAATAATTGCTCTCACTACATGGAATGGCCGTGCGGGGCAGGCATCCTGTAATGGTGCCATGGTCTCTTGCCATATTGGAGGGAAGGCATTGCCTATATTAGCGGCGGCCATTTGGCCACTCTTGACATAAAAGCCCTGCAATTCCATAATCTTTGCTAACCCGACCTTGCTGGTCTCACGATGGAGGGTATCCCACACTTCGTCGGGCGAATTCATTATCATGTGATACCGGTAGGTTATGTATTTGGGTATGGCAAGAGAGTAGAAGCTAACAGTGCGCAATAGGCCCTCGCTCCCACCTAGATATTCGTTTAAATAAGCCGCGCTCCCCAACGATGCTACAGCCACTCCGCCAGCAATGCCAAGTGCAAATCTTTGACGCGGGTGGATGATGGTGTTGGTGTTACGACTACCCGCCGATGATGCAGCATTTTTTGAAATCGTGCTCAAGAAAGCTGGACCATGACCATGACCACGACCGATGACGATCAATCTAGATGATCGCAATGTCATTATTCCAACCACCGCCATGATACTAGCAGAGCGATCACCTATGGCGACTAAAATCTTCCTCGTCTCCTGATGGCGGGAACCATGTTGCTTTCATTGTCATCATCAACGCCACCCAAAGTAACGATGAAAGCGATCGGGCCAACCAAGTCGATAGCAAATCCCACGTTGATCGGTTGCGTGATAGTAGTTCTCGTTGTATATTATTTGATAGATACCATCACAGTGGGTATGACTTCGCAAGAGAAAACAGTGCAGAAGCAATTGAAGCAATATTATCATTTGGCAGAATGCCAGGCTCTCATGAATCACGATCGCGGCCACTGGGAGCATAAACATTCTAACGAGTTATTGAACGACACATCATCATTCATGAACAAAACTTACTTACCGATTGAAGTTGAGTGGATGAGGGGCAAAGGGTGAAATTGGTTTAATGTACGTTTCCCAGATCGGACGTCAGTTGGATGTCAAATGCAATCTTTTCATACCTCACTTTCGAAATGGGTTTCGACTGGAAATAATACATCATCAAAATCAGCACATCGAGGTCCGAATGAAAATATCACCAGTCCTAGTCTCCAACTCATTTTGCAGCTAGCAGAAACAAATAGTTCACTTTGCTTCGCAGGAGATTCTATCGACTTGCAGTTTTACAAAGCACTCAGAAACAACTTACAACGACAGAAACAGCTTCAATATAAGGTGAATATTTCACTTGTTGCAACTAGTATTCCAGCCAATTATACTAATGCTACTGGCGTGCCTATGTATACGGGCTGGATGACAATGTCTTATATTCAGCAGACTACCGTATCCATTACGTATTATAGCTTAGACGATGGACAGGAAAGACACAGCACTACTAGTTTTCGATACTTTAAAATGTACGGCTGGTCGCCATGGGTGACTCCATTCATGGAAGACTGCGATATTGCAATTTTCAATATTGGTTTACATTACGGTGCCCACGATGACATGAGGAGCACTCACTACGGTGGTAATAGATTCAGCGATGATATGAATGCGGTCATAACACATATGACGGACTTTGCGTCATCTAGTGATCATCGTATCGCAGTCTGGAGATCAGTCCTTCCTCAGCACTTTAATACTGTCGATGGGCACTGGACCACAGAGGGTACGAATTGTTCACTTAAAACATGGAAAGGAGATGAAGAGCAAGAAATTCAGCTGTATAACACCGCTGCCAAATATGTATTTTCGACAAACTGTGTTACAATGGACAGAGACCCACCATACTGCAGTCACCGCCATGAATATAATTGTACAGTCGATCGAACTTCTCTTGAATATCGGACAGTGTACAAGTACTTCCTCGACAATAATTTTACAGAACACTTGGAGAGATTCAAGCAACCATCAATCATCACAGGAAGAGTGCTCCAGTGGAACATTGCTGACCTCTTTGACGTGCCACACTGGCATGCTAGCGATGGGGATTGTAGTCATTTTTGCTATGTAGTACCATTGTATGAGGCTGCATTTGAGCGTCTGGGGTTGCTATTACCCATGTCCAGTTAAGATAACGTCACAACAACAATTTGATAATGATCTAGTAGATCGTGTTTATGATTTATCCCCACATCTTCAATTCAACACCTCCAATGATTCTTGGCAGCTTTAAGGCCGCTCCGTCAAATATCATGTAAAACACAAAATTCATCCATTGTTTTGAATGGATTACAACATTAAATTAGTTATCAAAGGAAACTAACGTCACCCTATCATACAATCCTTTAATGATTTAGGTTTCACAGGTTCATAGCTTGTTAATATTTTTCTAACGACGGAATTACTATCCTCGTCAAGATAAGTAGCTTCTCCATTCTCATTGACTCCTAACCTTGCCTGGACCCGATCCCAAACCTTCATCGCACCCTTGCTTTTGAGCAAGCATCCGGATCACATGGCTCCATATCCTCAAAAAACAGGAGTTCCCCGTGTTATACCGACTCAGGCACGTCAAGCAGCTGTTCTTGCTTACCGCCAATAACATTGCCGTGCTCTCAACCTCAACCCCTCTCATCTTTGCTGGTTTTAGGTTGGTTAAACACACACGTGGGGTCCAAGATGATACATAATGCAAGTTAATTCAGTGCACAGTCAAATTAATACAGCTTAGCTTAATTTGCGTCTTGTTTAAGTTGTTCGATAATTCGTATCCATTACTACACATCATTGAACCTTCCCTGAAACAAAAATGCAACAAATTAAGAGCACTGCAACTTACATCATGGGCAGACAAACCTTACAACATGTTATAACAACATTAACCATCAATACTAAATGTTTGAGCAACTACACAACCCCCCCCCCCACTTCCTCTCTATTGCTCAACATTCGAAGCAATTCCAACGCTTCAACTTCAAGCAGATTTGACCTTCCACGACACAGGTTTTTGTTGATCAACTGGTCCTCCAAATAGTTCTTTGTCATACTTTTGGAAATAATCCTGGATCCATACATGACAGCGGTCATACTGATGAACAATTGGAGCAACTCTCATAGGGTGGCCATCCTTGAGATTTGGATTCAAAATGAACCCACTGTCCTTGTCAAAGTCTGTTAAATCTAATGATGAATGTTCCCCACTCCTCACACAGGGTACACCAATGGTATTAACCGCCCAGTCCCCCAAGGAGAGGTGCGTGTTCGCTCAACATCGCCAAAGTATCCAGAATAGTACATGGGTTGCAATATGAGTTGATCTGGTGTTGCACTGCCTTTACAAATTTGATTTGGCTTCTTATAGTTCTCCAAGAATTCATCCACAAAGACAGCAATAAATCGATCAATCCCTCTGCGGTTTCCAATAATAGTCCCAGAACACAGTATTGCCCTATCTTGGTACTTATTGTGGAAATTGTGACCATAGCAACCAACATCACTGCCTTGGTAAAAGCCATCACTTAATTTAGTGACGCCAGTTCTGGGATCTTGTTAGAAGGGGTAGCTGACCGAGACTGGGGTATCGCCTTCAGCGTTGTCAATGGTAGAATTAACAAGGGAATTTGCTTATCGGATCTTTTTATTTTACAAAAGTGACACTCTTATCCTCTTTTACACTGAACCGATTTTGGGATCCTCGACACACAAATCGGGCAGTTGATACAGTAGGAGAGGCACAAACGAAAGATCCAAGGCTTTACCTAGGGAACTGTACTTTAAACATACCCAAGGTAAAACTCCGCATTGTCATTCGTACACACATTCTTGTAGGTGATAAAGAAATGTATGTCGACCTGACAGTCACAATCCTGCAGTGCACACATGCCTGAAGGATAATGCTCCTCATATGAAAGATCAACTAGATCTATATCGACACTCCCTCTCGAACTTGTATTCTAATAAACAACTGTACAGATACAAGGACGAAACGAAAAATGTCAAGTAATTACCAACCAATGATTTTGGACCGAAGGTATTCAAACGTGGGCTGAGCCAAACCCTTGGTGAAAATATCCCCAAGCTGTTCAGTGGTATCAATCTTAAGAAGCTTGATTCCCCGTTTGTGAATTTCCTCACGAAACCAAATAGTCTTAGTTGCGTAATACTTACTACGTGGTGTGAATTGTGGTGGCAACGTCTCGGCCAACACCAATGCACCCGAATTATCTTCATGAACTGAGACTTTCATGTTCACATCTCCAGCGGCTAAGCCAACAGCATCCGCCAAAGAAGCGACCATATCCATTATTGGGATTAGCTCCCTCATACACGCAGCCAGAGCTATAATCTCGGCCTCCATTGTTGAGAGAGCAGTCTCCGTCTGAA
>Ga0247833_1003343_pt1 | contig 21604 bp, 25 predicted proteins | sample LaCruzMarch2015__7_FD_187117 | JGI IMG/M metagenome (GOLD analysis project Ga0247833, IMG submission 187117) | Freshwater microbial communities from meromictic Lake La Cruz, Castile-La Mancha, Spain - LaCruzMarch2015_8m | ecosystem: Environmental > Aquatic > Freshwater > Lake | place: Spain... | reverse complement strand
CCGCACCAGCGCGCCCTGCTGCTGCACCGCATGGCCGCCGGCATCCGCGACCGGGCGGAGGAATTGGCCCAGCTACAGCGGCTGGACAACGGCAAACCAGTGAGCGAGACCCGCGCCCTGGTGGCCAGTGCTGCTGGCACCTTCCAGTACTTTGCCGCCGCCTGCGAGACGCTGGAAGACCAGGTGACGCCCGCGCGCGGCGACTACCTGACGATGAGCCTGCACGAGCCCATCGGCGTGGTGGCCGCCATCACGCCCTGGAACTCGCCCATTGCCAGCGAGGCACAAAAAATGGCGCCCGCACTGGCGGCTGGCTGCCCGGTGGTCATCAAGCCGGCCGAGATCACGCCGCGCATGGCGATCGAGCTGGCCCGCATTGGCGAGGCCGCTGGCATCCCGCCCGGCATCCTGAGTGTGCTGCCGGGCAAGGGCGCGCTGCTGGGCGACGCGCTGGTGCGTCACCCGCTGGTCAAGCGTGTGGCCTTTACCGGCGGCACCAGCGTCGGCCTGGGCATTGCCCGGCTGGCGGCCGACAAACTGATGGGCGTGTCGCTGGAGCTGGGCGGTAAGTCACCCACCATCGTCTGCGCCGATGCCGACCTGGAGCACGCCGTGGCCGGCGTGCTGTTTGGCATCTTCAGCTCCTCGGGCGAATCCTGCATTGCCGGTTCGCGCGCCTTTGTGCACCGCAGCGTTTACGCGGCGTTCCGTGAGCGGCTGCTGGCCGGCGCCCGTGCGCTGCGGGTGGGCGACCCGGCGCTGGAAGCCACCCAAATGGGCCCCTTGGTCAGCGGTGCGCACCGCGAGTCGGTGGAGCGCTACGTGGCGCTGGGGCTGGCCGAGGGCGGCCAACTGCTGACCGGTGGCGCGCGCCTGGCCGGCAGCCTGTATGAGCGCGGCTATTACTACCCGCCCACGGTGATCGAGGGCCTGACCAACGGTGCGCGTATGGTGCAAGAGGAAATCTTTGGCCCGGTGCTGGCGCTGCTGCCCTGGGACGACGAGGCCGAGCTGATCGCCCAGTGCAACGACAACCCCTACGGCCTGGCCTGCGGCATCTGGACGCGCGACTACCGCAGCGCCTGGCGCCTGGGCGCAGCGCTGCAGACCGGTACGGTCTGGGTCAACACCTACAAACAGTTTTCCAGCAGCACGCCGTTTGGCGGCGTCAAGCTGAGCGGTACCGGCCGTGAGAAAGGCCGGCTCGGCATTCTGGAATACACCACCCAAAAAAGCTACTACTGGGGGCTCAACGAGGCACCCCTGCCCTGGAGCGCAGCATGACAGACCACACCCCCAGCGCCCATGTCGCTCACAGCACCTTGGGCATCGAAGGCATAGCCGCCATCACCTACGCCACCGACCGCTGGGACGAGGCGCGGCGCTTTCTGGCCGACTGGGGCCTGAAGCCGCTGGCTGACACGCCGGAACAGCAACAGTGGGAGACGCAGAACGGCGCCCAGGTGCTGGTGCGCCGCATGGACGACCCCAGCCTGCCGCCCGCCATGGAGCCCGGCCCCACGCTGCGCGAAGTGGTGTGGGGCGTGCACGACGACGCCACACTGCATTTATTAGCCAAAACCCTCTCTAAGCACCGTGGTTATTGGGCTGATAGCTATGAAAATAGTAGCATCAGCGCCGCCACCCGCATCAGCGCGTTGGACCCGCAGGGCCTGCGCGTGGTGTTTCGCAAAAGCACCAAGCGGGCGCTGGCGCTGCAGGGTTCGCCCAGTAACCCTTGGGGCCAGGTGCAGCGCATCGACGCGCCTTCGCCGGTGTACGAGCGGGCGCAGCCGGTGGAGATCGGGCATGTGGTGTTCTTCACCGACCGGCTGGCCCAGATGGAGGCCTTTTACGCCGCGCTGGGTTTTGTCACCTCGGACCGCTACCCCGGGCGGGGCGTGTTCATGCGCTGCGCCGCGCAGGGCGGCCACCACGACCTGTTTCTGCTGCAGCTGCCCACCGGCAAGGTGGGCCTGAACCACGTGGCCTTTACCGTGCGTGACATTCACGAGGTGTTTGGCGGCGGCCTGCACATGAGCCGCTGCGGCTGGACCACCCAGCTCGGCCCCGGCCGCCACCCCATCTCGTCGGCCTACTTCTGGTACTTCGAGAACCCCTGTGGCGGCCTGATCGAGTACAACGCCGACGAAGACCACCTCACCGAAGCCTGGCAGGCGCGCGAGTTCCAGCCCGGCCCCACCATGTTCGCCGAGTGGGCGATCGACGGCGGCATCGACGGCCACACCCGCCGCCAGCCCCAGGTGGCGGCCTCGGGCGCCTTTTTGACCGAAAAACGCTGACACCCAGCCCCAAGGAGGCCCCCACCATGAACGCCATCCCCATCCAGGCCCTGCCCGAGCGCCACCTGCAGCCGCATCAGGCGCGCCAGCGCCCGCCCACCAGCTTTGAAGACCTGATGGGCGACGCCATCGAGCGCGCTTTTGGCCAGGGCCACTGGGAGTTGGACGCACTGGTGGCCTACCTCAACAAGAGCGGCCCGGCCGGGCCCAATGGCCAGCCGTGGACGGCCGAGTCGTTCCAGCAGCTCATGACCACCCTGGGAGCCTGACATGACCACCCCAACTGCGACCCCCAATACCAGCCCCACCGCTGCCGCTGTTGATGCCTTGCTGGCGCGCGGCCTGTATGACCTGTGGTACCCCATCTGCCCCTCGGGCTTTGTGCAGGACCGCCCGGTGTCGCTGCGCCGGCTGGGCTACAAGCTGGCCCTGTGGCGAGACGCGGCCGGCCTGCCGCACGCGCTGGAAGACCATTGCCCGCATCGCGGCGCGCCGCTGAGCATGGGTGTGAACCTGGGCGACCGCCTGGCCTGCCCCTACCACGGCATCGAGGTGCGCTGCGACGGCCTGGTGACCAAGGTGCCCGCCAGCCCCGGCTGCACCCTGGAGGGCAGCCGCGCCGCGCGCAGTTTTCATGTGCAGGACGCCCATGGCGCACTCTGGCTCTACAACAGCCGGGGCCATGTGGATGCCCCGCCGCCGCTGCAACTGCCCGACGAGCTGAGCAACCCCGAGTGGAGCCAGTTTTTGTGCTGTGTGGAGTGGCGCGGCGACTATCGCTATGTGGCCGACAACGTGATGGACCCCATGCACGGCAGCTTTGTGCACAAGCAGTCGCACTCTATGGCTGAGGGCGACATCAGCGCCAAGTTCAAGCTGCGCAAGACCGAGCACGGCTTCATGTTCGAGAAAGACGGCCAGCGCGACGTCAACTTCGACTGGACCGAATGGGGCGACACCGGCACCCACTGGATGCGCCTGGCCATTCCCTACCCCAAGACCGGCGGCCCGGGCGGCAGCTTCACCATCATTGGCAGCTACACGCCCATCGGCCCCAACCTGAGCGCGGTGTTCTTCTGGCGCTGCCGCCGCGTGCAGGGCTGGCAGCGCAATGTGTGGCGCTTCTTGTACCGCAACCGCCTGGAAGCCCGTCACTGGGTGGTGCTGGAGCAGGACCGCGTGATGCTGGAGAGCATGGAGCCCGACGCCAACCAGCGTGAGCACCTGTACGAGCACGACGTGGGTCTGTCACGCCTGCGCAAGATCATGCAGAGTTTGGCGCAGCGGCAGTTGGGCTAGGGTGGATCGGTCTTGGGCTGTGGCGGGATGATTAGTGGGCGGGTTTCGACCCATTCTTGCCTGTCGTTCTGCCATTGGCAATGACCGGAATGCCCCGATAGCGGCCACCGGAATGCTGGATAACTTAGGGAGAATCACTGCCATGCTCATAGTACTCAGCGGACTTCCAGCCACAGGCAAATCCACCATCGCAAAATTGCTTTGCCGCAGGTTACACGCCACCTATTTACGGATGGACACCATAGAGCAGGCCATTGTTGCCTCGTTACGTAATCCAAGTGACTTGGGGGCTTTGGGTTATGTAGTTGCCTACGAATTGGCCAGTGCCAATCTGGCTTTGGGCAACACCGTTGTAGCGGATGCAGTTAACCCTCTGACAGTCATCCGTGAGACTTGGCGTGAGCTAGCAGGGCATGCTGCTTCTGAAATCGTCGAAATCGAAATAGTGTGCTCAGACAAAGTTGAGCATAGAAGAAGGGTGGAAAGCCGTGAGGCAGACATTCCGGGTCACACCCTGCCTACCTGGGATGAAGTTCAAAGCCGGAAATATGAAGCATGGGCCAGTGACCGCCTAGTTATCGATTCCGCTCAGGTCAGCGCTTTGGACGCATCGCAAATGGTGTTCGATTCCATCAAGTTACATTCGAAAGGCCGATGACCGCTTGCCGCCCATTGCGGTCCTTCGGCAAGGGCCGGCCAGTGACCGCACATGGCCCCAACCTGTCCGCTGCCTGCATGGCTGGCAGTGCAGGCGTCACCCCTGTGCTTTGCTCCCATCCTTCGGCGCAGCGGGGCCGATCAGATCCCAGAGATTGCCATACAGGTCACTGAAGACCGCCACGGTGCCGTAAGGCTCCACCAATGGCCCGCGGACAAAGACCACGCCCGCTGACTTGTACTGCTGGTAGTCACGTTCGAAGTCATCTGTATGCAAGAACAGGAACACCCTGCCGCCGGTTTGGTTGCCGACCCGGGCTAACTGGTCAGGGCCATCGGCGCGCGCCAGCAGCAGCTTGGCCTGCCCGGTGCCATCGGGCGCAACAACGACCCAGCGCTTACCGGGCTCGGGCAGCGGCGAATCTTCGACCAAACGGAAACCGAGTTGGTTGACGTAGAAATCGATGGCTTCATCGTAGTCACGTACGACGATTGAAACGAGTCCAAGGTGCTGAGTCATGGGCTGTACTGTACGCTGGCTATCGTCGACGGCGTTGTCATCATGGCGGCTATGAACCGCCACGCGATGCCCTTGTACGTCCCGAGATCCCAATGCCACTGAACCTTGACCTCTCTGTCCTGGCCTCCTTCACGTTGTTGTGGCTAGCGGTGGTGCCATCGTCGGCAGCTACACGCCCATCGGCCCCAACCTGAGCGCGGTGTTCTTCTGGCGCTGCCGCCGGGTTGACGGCTGGCAGCGCAATGTTTGGCGCTTTTTGTACCGCAATCGCCTGGAAGCCCGTCACTGGGTGGTGTTGGAGCCGGACCGCGTGATGCTGAAGAGCATGGCGCAGTGGCAGTTGGGCTAGGGCGGGTTGGCCTTGGGCTGGGGCGGGATGAGCAGTGGGCGGGTATCGACCCATTACTGCCTGTCCCAGCAGCTGTCCCAGTGAGCGCAATGCCGCGAATGCGGTCTTAGAGATTTGTGATCGGCTCGCTACATAGCAGCCATTGGCAGCAAACGATTGACGGTGAATTGCAAGGCAACAAAGAACTGGCCGCTGCCGCCTTCAACGCCCGCGTCCCCCCCAGCGTGGCCTACACCGCCCCCGAAGTGGCCTGGGTGGGCCTGACCGAAGACCAGGCCAAGGCGCAAGGGATCAAGGTCAAGAAGGGCCTGTTTCCCTGGACGGCCTCCGGCCGCGCGATCGCCAATGGCCGCGACGAAGGCGTCACCAAGCTGCTGTTTGACGACTCACCCGAAGCCCATGGCCACGGCAAGATCCTGGGCGGCGGCATGGTCGGTACCCACGCGGGTGACATGATCGGCGAAATCGCGCCGGCCATCGAGATGGGTGCCGACCCGGTGGACATCGGCAAAACAATTCACCCGCACCCCACGCTGGGGGAGAGCATCGGCATGGCGGCGGAGATTGCGCATGGGTCTTGTACTGATGTTCCGCTGAATTACTAGGAGTCTGGGCGGCAGAAAAACGCGCAGCTAAAAAGTGATGTTTTCGGGGGTACTTGAACCCTTGACTACATCGAAATAATGCAACCTGAGCCATTCTGAGAGGTCGAAATTTTGAGAATATTTCTCAAATCCTTCTGCCGCCCAGACTCCTAGCAATTCAGTAGCTTACTTCGCAGGTTTCGTAGGGGCTGCGCGGCTTTTTCATTGCAAGGCCTGCAACACCGCGGCGGGATTGCGGTCGATGACGTTAAGCAAAACCAGCGAGGCGCCGCTGGGTGAGCGGTCGCCGCGCTCCCAATGTCGCAGCGTGGCGACAGAGAAGCCGAAGCGGGCTGCAAACTGCTCCTGGGTCAGGCTAAGTCTTTCGCGCAGGCTGGAAACGTCTACAGCGTGAGGTTTATACAGCTTGATTCCTTCGGCTTTACGGCCTTTGGATTTTGCGTGTGCAATGGCCTCGTTCAAGCCCTGCTTGATGCTATCGAATGCGCGTGCCATAAGTGTTCCTTTCAGGGTTCCAGCCAGGTTTGAACCAGTAGTTCAACCAGATCGGCCAATTCATTGCGCTCAGCTTTGCTGAGGTTGGCCCGTTCGTTCTTTGCGAATAGGGTGAGTAGGTACAGAGGCATCAAGTCACTGTGAACGTAATAAATTACCCGCACACCGCCAGATTTGCCCTTCGCGCCTCGACCCCAACGCAGCTTGCGTACACCGCCGGTGCCTTCCATCAAATCGCCCGCCTTGGGCTGAGCTGACAAATAGTTGACGACATCCAAGCGCTCTGCGTCACTCATCAGCTTTTCGGCACAGCGAATGTATTCGGGCAGTTCGGCGATGGTGATCATCGAGGTATTGTAATCCAATGGATTATTTCCGCCGCACCCCCCAAGGATCAATCTGACCGCGGCGGCAACACATTACGGTCCAGCGGCAAGGATCAACCAGTGACCGCACTTGGCCCCGACCTGCCCAAACACCATGGACAGTTGAGCTCAATTTCACTGAGCAATTACCCGTGAGGTGCAGATTTATGCATGGCATCGCGCAAAATCTGGTTCAGACGCGTTTGATAGCCATTGCCCTGATTCTTGAGCCACTCCAGCACATTGGCATCGATGCGCACTGTTAGTTGCTGCTTGATCGGCCGATAGAACTTCCCCCGCTGAGCGCCATTCCAGTCCTGTTCTTTTGTCGCCGGCAAGTCAGAGAAATCAATGTCGCTCTCGGGCCTAGCGGCTAATGTTGCCAATTCCTTGCTTACGGATTCAGGTACCTTGCTCATAAATTTTCCTCTCCAACTTGGTTGCGCGTCGCGCAGAAATAATCCGTATGTGTTCGGTGCCGCTCTCGCTTTCATGCCACGTATGTGCCACGATTAGCAAGACAACACCGCCCACCTGACCTATGGTCTGCCAGCGCTGCTCACCGTGTTCAATGCGGTCTTGCATAGAGAAGTGCAAAGGGTCATCGAATACCAGTTGGGCAGCTTCGAAACTGACACCGTGCTTTTGCTTGTCAGCATCGTTTTTAGCGTCATCCCAAGAAAACACACCCAAGCCCTGATTGGTAGTTACAGAATTGTAGTTACAACTAACCTTCGGCGCAAGCTCAAGTGAGCATATTTCGCCGTACTGGCTGGAGGACTGGAACAGAGTCTGCGCCGCCTGGTCACAGTCCGGTCAATAGTCCGAACGCCATCGCGACACGCTTTAAGGCCGCGCAGTCAAGCAAAAGCGGCTCATCCGGGTTGGTCTCATCGTGCAAAATAAAGGCCTTCGACCGGAACACATCATGGCGACAACAGAAAAAATCAAAGGGCCGGCATCCTACTTTCCATCGATTGAAAAAAAGTACGGCCAACCCATTGAGCACTGGCTGAATTTGGTGGGTCAGCGGACCAGCATGAAGCACATGGAGATCGTGAATTGGCTAAAGACCGAATATGGCCTGGGCCATGGGCATGCCAACGCCATCGTGGCCTACGTTTTGGCGAAGCCCTGAATGCCGCTGCACCTTGATCTTTCGGTTCTGACATCTTTCACGTTGCTGTGGCTGGCGGTCGTGCCGTCGCCAGGGCCGAACGTGCTGATGGTCACGCATGTGGCGCTAACCCGGCGGCCTGCGCACGTGGTCTTTGCCATTTTGGGTAACTTGGCTGGAATTGCGCTGCTGGCCAGCCTGGCGCTGGTGGGGTGGGCGGCGGTGCTGGCGGCTTTTCCGTGGTTGCGCACGGGCGTCAACATCTTTGGTGGGCTGTACCTGATGTGGGTTGGCTCAAAGCTGATCCGCCGGGCCCGAACGAGTGGTGCTTTGTCAGCCCCTGCGCCTGTTGAGGCGGGCGACACGCCGGCTGATTACCGGCGCACCGCAGTCCTGGGGCTGGTTACTGCCCTCTCCAACGCGCAGGCGATTCTGTTCATTACCTCGATCTATGCGGCCACAGGTGTGCTGACTGCCAATGTGGCCACCGGCTTTGCAAGCATCGCCATCATGCTCAGCTGTAACGCCGCCTACCTGGCCTTGTTGGGGTGGCTGTTTCAGCGCGAGAAAGTTCGCGTCGCCTATGCACGGTTTCGCGGCCTGATGGATGGGGCGATTGGCACGCTGTTTGTACTGTTTGGCGGCCGCTTGCTCTGGCGGGCGCTGGCCGCCTGAGTGCAGCAAGTGCTCAGCGCGATAGGTGCGGGCTGGCTCTTCATGAATCACGGCTAGCCCGCCACACCTGAAAGCACATGCTCGGCAGCGATCAGGTCCAGCGCTGCAAAGCCCACGGACTTGAACACCGTGATGTCTGACTCTGAGTGGCGGCCGTCGACTAGAGCGGGGGATGTCACCAGCTCCGAGAGTTCGGCCAGCACATCTTGGGCCGAAATCAGTCCGGCGCGCAGTGCTTGAACGACCTCACCGCCTTTTTCAAGGACCGCTGAACGGTTGTCTGCGAACAGCTGAGCTCGGGGCAGCAGTTGGAGTTCTGCCTCGGCCATATTGGCCGTGAAGGCACCGATGAGCCCCAGGTGGGTCCCGGCCATGACCCAGGCGCTGGGGATGAATGGCGTGCTTGCCGTCGTGGCGGCGGCGACGATGTCTGCGTTGGCCAGGGCGTGCTGCAGGTCGGCTGTGGCGTGAGCGGCGATGCCCTTCTCCGCCAGGCTGGCCACGACACGAGAGGCCTTGTCTAAACTGCGTCCCCAGATCGTGATCTCCGACAGGTTAAACACGCTGTGGTGGGCCATGGCCAGGTGCGCCGATAGTGCGCCGGTGCCCAGAACCACAAGGCGTTGGCTGTTAGGGCGGGCTAGGGTGCGTGCCGCCAGTGCTGCTGCGGCGGCAGTGCGGCGTAGCGTCAGTTCGGTGCCGTCGATCACCGCCAGGGGTGTGCCATCCTTGCACGAGGTGACGACATAAGTTGCTGATACCGCCGGTTGGCCCCGTGAATTATTCTCGGGCCAGATCGACACGATCTTGGTGCCCATGATCTGGTGGGGCCGCCAGGCTGGCATGATGAGGACCGCGCTGGCATCGTGGTTGGGGTTGAAATGGCTGCGTGGCGGCGACTCAATCGGCTCGCGTAAACCCTTGGCCAGCGCCTCAATCAAGGGACCATACGGGGCGAGTCGTTCGACATCTTCTTTGGCAATGAACTGCATGGTGGATCGATGAAATATGTGGATGTGATGATTGTCGGTGGTGCGGTGGTGGGTAGTGCGACAGCGTATTTCTTGCGTGCACAGACCGGTTTCAAGGGCTCGGTGCTGGTGGTCGAGAAGGATTTCAGCTACGAACACTCTGCCACTGCACGCTCGGCGGCGTCCATAAGGCATCAGTTTTCCACGCCGGAGAACATACGCATGTCGCAGTTTGGGAGCCATTTCATCCAGAACATCGGTGACTTCTTGGCGGTGGACGGTGAGGTGCCTGATGTGGGCTTCCATGAGGGCGGATATTTGTTCCTGGCCACGCCGGCAGGGCGCGATGTGCTGGAAGCCAACCACCGCGTACAACGCAGTCTGGGGGTTGATGTGGCTTTGCTGGCGCCCGCGCAATTGCAGGTGCGTTTCCCCTGGCTGAACACTTCTGACTTGAGCGCTGGCTCCCTCGGGCTGTCAGGCGAGGGCTGGCTGGATGCCTATGGCCTGATGCAGGCTTTTCGGCGCAAGGCCGTGTCGCTGGGCGCTGAGTACCAACAGGCGCAGGTGACGGCGGTGCAGCGTGCCGGCCGGGCGATTACAGCAGTAACTTTGTCGGACGGCGCCACGGTGAACTGTGGCATGGTGATCAATGCGGCCGGGACGGGTGCGCCAGCACTGGCGCAAAGCGCCGGCATATTCTTGCCCGTGCAATCACGCAAACGCTGCGTATTCTTCTTCTCGACGCCGGCGGAGGTCAGCCAATGCCCCCTGGTGATCGACCCGAGTGGCGCCTATTTCAGGCCTGAAGGCAGTGGTTTCATTTGCGGCATTTCGCCGCCTGAAGACCAGGACCCGGAGTGCTTTGATTTCGAGGTGGACCACGCCCTCTTCGATAACCTGCTGTGGCCCACCCTGGCCCCCCGTGTACCCGGCTTCGAGGCCGCCCGAGTGCAAAACGCCTGGGCTGGCCACTATGACGTGAATACGCTGGACCACAACGTGATTCTGGGTGCGCACCCTGAAGTGGACAACTTGCTTTTTGCCAATGGGTTCAGCGGTCACGGCATGCAGCAGTCTGCTGCCGTTGGGCGAGCTCTGTCTGAGCTGGTCACCTACGGTTCCTACCGTTCCTTGGACCTGTCGGCGATGGGTTGGGCGCGTGTGATTGAGCAGCGGCCCTTGCTGGAAATCAATGTGGTTTGAGTGCCTGAGTCAGAGGCGTGTCTAAGCCGGTCCATGATCAGCCGCCAACCGGTCCGAGCTGGGCTCAAAGCGCTTCAGGCGCCCAACTCATCTCCGGGTCAAGCGGGTACATCGGCCTCGGCATGTGACGCCAGGGTACCTGGCTGAGCACCGGTGTGGTCAGACCCGGTACGTCGACCTCGATAATGTGCTCGTCGGGGAATAGTTGGTCGAAGCCGGCACGGAAATGCCCGCGCGATTTGACGACCACGCAGCGTGCCTGCGCAATGTCGACACCAAAGATCTCGAAGAAGACCGGGTCCTTGCACTGGTGGCGATTCGTCACAACCACCACACGCACGCCACCCACTTGCAACAGTGCGCTGCGCCCGAGCATCAGTGACTGACCTTGCGCCACACCGCGCCGCCCGACGCAGTTGCCATCATGCAGGGCCAGCACCTTGACGGCGTGTTCCATGCGCCCCGACAGCGGGTGCGTCTCGTCGCGGTTGAACTGCGCGCTCCAGGAAGCCCCCACACCGCGCTGGTGCGCCTCTGCCGCCAGCGCGGGGTCGACAAACAGCCCAAGCAACGCGTCCTGCACACCGGCCTGCACAAAAGCCTGCAGGATCCAAATGGTGTTGGCGCGTCCACCTCCGCCGGCATTGTCGGCCACGTCGGCAAAAAGTAACGGGGCACGTGCGGTATCGGTATTGCAGGCCAATGCCATGGCCGTCGCATCGGCCAGGCTGGTGAGCCGGGGTAGCCAGCGGGTGCGCTCAGACCAGGCCTTGAGCGCAATGTCGCGGGCAATCGCTCGCCCCTTGGCTGGCTGGCCGCGGGTGCTCACAATCACAGACATGCCATTGCGCGGGGTGTCTCCCAGCGTGAAGCCCGACAGGATCGACACATCGATCACGTCAGCGTCGATCCGGCTTTGCCCGTAGGCGATTAAATCGGCGTAGGGCCCGCTGGCGGTATTTTGGGTGACCGACGGCGGCGTCATCGGCAGCTTGACAAAGGCCGCCGCGCTGCGCATACCGCCCACCATCTCGCGCAGCACCGCAGCTGCGTCGGCACCGCGCGCGGCACAGTCCACATGCGGGTTTGTCCGGTATGAGATCAGCACATCGGCGTTGTCAACCATGCGCGCGACGATGTTGCCGTGCAGATCAAGGGTACCGACCACGGGTACGCCCGGGCCGACGATAGCGCGCACCCGCTCAAGCAACAGGCCCTCGGGGTCGACCTCAGTGGTGGCGATGGCGGCCCCATGCAGCGACAAAAATACCGCGTCAACTGGCCCTGCGGCGGCGAGCCGCTTGCACAGGCCCTCAAGCACCTCCTCAAAGAAGCCCTGATCAATGCAGCCGCTGGCACCCGCGTCTGCCCCGAGTAAGGGCACGGCCTGCCAGGGACCGGCGGCGTCCATCGATGCGATAAAGCCGCGGATCGTCGCCGGCGCATGTGGGGCAGCTTGGCGCCAGTCGTGTTCAAACGCTGCATCGCACAGGTAGTACTTAGCGGCAAACTCTTCACGCGTGGCGACCGGCGCGTGCGAATTGCTTTCGAGCATGAAAGCCCCCACGGCGACACGCGGGGATCGGGTCGATGCCGCAGGCTGCGCGCTGGATGGGTTCATGTCATGGTCTCCAAAAACCCCATGCTACTATAGTGAAAAACATCACAAGGAACAGCGAATGCGTACAGCAATAAAATGGTCGCGAGCTCTGGTCGGCTCGCTCATGTTGGTGTCTGTAGGTGCCGTCGCCTTGGCACAAAACCTGACGCTGGGCACCAAGCTCGAGGTCAACACACTCGACCCGCATTTCTTCAATGCCTTTGCCACCGGCTCTTCGCACGAGATGCTGTATGAGCAGCTGACTGCCTTTGACAACAGTGGCGGCGTTAAGCCTCGGCTGGCGCTGAGCTGGCGCACGGTGGACCCCACCACATGGGAATTCAAGCTGCGTCCCGGCGTTAAGTTCCATGACGGTTCGCCCTTTGGTGCCGACGACGTGTTGGCCACCTTGGAGCGTATTCCGAATGTGCCGAATACGCCCAACTCCTTTGCGCAGTTCACCCGTAGCATCGTGCGCGCCAGCAAGGTCGATGACCTGACGCTTCGCTTCGTGACGCGCGATCCGAACCCGACGCTGCCGCTGGACCTGGCCTCTGTGTTCATCGTTCCAGCGCGCATCGCCCGCAGTGCCAGCACGGCAGATTTCAACTCCGGAAAGGCAGCCATCGGCACCGGAGCCTACAAGCTGACGGAATGGGTGAACGGCGACAAGCTAGTGGCCACGCGTAACGATGCTTATTGGGGGTCGCGCGCACCTTGGGCTAGCGTGACCGAAAAAGTGATCGGCAAGGACGCTGCGCGCTTGGCCGCGCTGTTGTCGGGCCAGGTCGATGCGATTGACGAAGTGCCGATTGCCGACATGCCTCGCCTGAAGACCGATGCCCGCTTTACCATCGCCAGTGGCCCAATGGCGCTGGTGCAGTACATCGCGTTGGACAGCGCTCGCGACAGCTCACCGTTTGTGACGGCCAAGGATGGCAGTGCTCTGGCCAAGAACCCTCTCAAGGACGCCCGGGTGCGCAAAGCGCTGTCGCTGGCCATCCCGCGGGCACTGATTGTTGATCGGTTGATGGAAGGCACGGCAGTTGCTGCCGCTGGTCCCACGCTGCCTGGCATGCCAGGCTCAAGCACCACGCTCAAACCCGACCCACTGGACCTGCCGCGTGCCCAAGCGCTGCTCAAGGAGGCTGGTTGGGCTGATGGTTTCAAGATCACGCTGCACGCCACCAATGACCGCTATCCGGCGGATGCCAACATCGCGCAGGCGGTGGCCCAGGCCTGGACTCGGCTTGGTCTCGTGGTGGCGGTCGATGGCTTGCCCGGTTCGGTGTTTTTCACGCGTGCCACCAAGCAGGATTTCTCAGCCTTCTCGGCGCAGTTTGGTATCGAGGAGGTTGGCGCCGGTTTGCGCGCGCTGCTCGGCGGTGTGGATAAAGAAAGGGGTTTTGGTACTGCCAATCGGGTGCGCTACAGCAACCCCGGCATCGACGCCAAGCTGGTGGAAGCCCTCGCCACGCTCGACCTCGGTGAGCGTGCCCGCAAGCTCGAGCGCGTGAGCGAAGCCTACATGGCCGACCAAGGCCTGATCCCGCTGTTTCACCCCATTGGTGACTTCGCTTCGCGCAAGGGTCTGCTGGTTGAGCCGCGTCCACAGCGCCGCTTCAACGCGCTGATGATCCGTCCTCAGTGAGGCGTGGCATGGCTAAGCCTAGCCAACCGCGACTGAGGCCAGCAGACGCGGCCCGTAGCCACTAACGCCATGCTGGTCTACATTCTGCGTCGGCTGTCGCAGACGGGTCTGGTCTTGTTGCTCACCTCGATGCTGGTATTTGCCGGCCTGTTCCTGATCGGCGACCCGATTGAGATCCTGGTCAGCCCCGAAGCTGACCAAGTGGAGCGTGACCGTGCCCGTGCCAGTCTCGGTCTGGATCGGCCCCTGTGGGCGCAGTACCTGCGCTTTCTTGCAAATGCTGCGAGTGGGGATTTGGGTACCAGTTTTGTCTACGGCCGGCCTGCCCTTGGCGTGATCTTTGAGCGGATGCCCGCCACCCTTGAGTTGGCATTTCTGGCGATGCTGATATCGATTGCGGTCGGCCTGCCCTTGGGTCTGTACGCCGGTCTTAAGCCCGACAGCCCCGTTGCCAAAGCCATCATGGCGTTCTCTATTGTGGGTTTTTCGCTGCCGACATTTTGGGTTGGGTTGCTGCTGATCATGGTGTTCGCGGTGCAACTCGGCTGGTTGCCCTCCACCGGGCGCGGCCCGCTGGTCGACTTTATGGGGGTGAAGCTGTCGATCCTGCACTGGGAGGGCTTGCGCTTTGCGCTTCTCCCGGCGCTCAACCTGGCGCTGTTCAAGCTCAGCCTGATCATTCGTCTGACACGGGCGCAGGTGCGTGAAAACCTGCTGCTCGACTATGTCCGTTTTGCGCGGGCCAAAGGCCTGCGCAAGTCACGCGTGCTGGGGGTGCACCTGCTCAAGAACATCATGGTGCCGCTCGTCACGGTGATCGGGCTTGAGCTCGGCTCGGTGATCGCCTTTGCCATCGTCACTGAGTCGATATTTGCTTGGCCAGGGATGGGCAAACTGGTGATCGACTCGATCTTCAAGCTCGATCGCCCGGTGGTCGTGGCCTATTTGATGATCACGGTGCTGATGTTCATTGGCATCAACCTGCTGGTAGATATTGTGTACTCGCTCCTCGACCCGCGTGTGCGGCTCGACGCCACCGAGGTTTAACAGCAGCCATGCGCAGCCCTCAAGACCCTGCCCAGGATGAAGCCCCGCTGAGACGCTTTGCACGCGACTATCTGCGGTCGCGCCTGGCAGTTGCAGGACTGGTACTGCTGTTGCTGGTCTTGCTGTTGGCACTGGCAGCGCCGTGGGTGGCGCCGCAGAACCCGTATGACCTGTCCAAGCTTGATCTGATGGATTCACGTCTACCGCCAGGTTCTGCAGCGCTTGCTGGAGGCCATTTTGTACTGGGCAGTGACGGCATGGGCCGTGACATGTGGTCCGCTATTTTGTACGGCCTGCGCGTCTCGTTGACGGTCGGGGTCTGCAGTGGCGTTATCGCTTTGTGCCTGGGCGCCGGGTTGGGCGTGAGTGCCGCCTTCTTCGGCGGGCGCTACGAGCAGATACTGATGCGCTTGGTCGATATCCAACTCGGGTTCCCGGCGATCTTGGTGGCGTTGGTCTTGATTGCCACGTTGGGCAAGGGCACTGATAAAGTGATCTTTGCGCTGGTGACGGTGCAATGGGCCTACTACGCGCGCACCGCGCGCGCCGCGGCATTGGTCGAGCGCCATAAGGACTACATGGAGGCGGCGCGTGGCGCGGGCCTCTCGCGTCGCCAGTTGTTGCTGGCCCACCTGCTACCCAATACGTTGCCGCCCTTGATCGTGGTGGCCACAGTGCAGATTGCCCACGCGATTGCGCTTGAAGCCACGCTGTCCTTCCTCGGGCTTGGCTTGCCTGCCACCGAGCCCTCGCTGGGGCTGCTGATTGCCAATGGCTATGAGTACCTGCTATCGGGCAAATACTGGATCTCGGTTTACCCAGGGGTCGCGCTTTTGCTCACCATTTTGTCGATCAACCTGGTGGGCGACCAGTTGCGCGACGTACTGAACCCGCGGTTGGCGCGCTAGCTTGGTCATGGCACTGCTTGCAATCGACCACCTTCGTACCGAGTTTGCGAGTCGTCAGGGTGCACTGCCGGCAGTAGACGACCTGAGCCTGCACTTGAACGCCGGCGAGGTGCTGGGTCTGGTTGGCGAGTCGGGCTCCGGCAAGTCTGTCACCGGTTTTTCGGTGATGGGTCTGATTGACCCGCCAGGGCGAATCGCCGCAGGCTCGATCCGTTTTGAGGGCGCTGAGTTGGTCGGTGCGCCAGAGGAAAGCCTGCGTCAGCTGCGTGGCAACCGGCTGGCTATGGTGTTCCAGGACCCAATGATGACCCTCAACCCGGTGTTGCGCATCGACACCCAGATGGTCGAGACGCTGCACGCTCATCGGTCGATGTCAGATGCCAACGCGCTGGCTCGCTGCCGCGAGGTGCTGCTTCAAGTCGGGATTACTTCGCCTGACGAGCGTTTGCGCCAGTACCCGCATCAGTTTTCGGGCGGTATGCGTCAGCGCGTGGCTATTGCCATCGCGCTGCTCCTGCGCCCCGCGCTGATCATTGCGGACGAGCCCACCACCGCACTGGATGTGACGATACAGGGCCAGATCCTGTACGAGATGCAGCGGCTCAAGCGCGAGACTGGCACTGCGCTGCTGTGGATTACGCACGACCTGTCAGTCATCGCCGGCCTGGCTGATCGCGTCGCCGTGATGTACGCCGGGCGCATCGTCGAGCAAGGGCCGGTTGATCAGGTGCTGGACGCGCCACTGCATCCTTACACCCGCGGCCTGATCGATTCGGTGCCTGCCAATAACCAGCGCGGCCAGGCGCTGCACCAGATCCCCGGTATGACCCCCTCGCTGCTCAACCGGCCGGCGGGCTGTGTCTTTCGCGACCGTTGCCCGCAGGCCGGCTCGGACTGTGCCGTGGACCCACCAACGCAGCAGGTCGGCCCGGCCAGTATGGTGCGCTGCTGGCGCCCCTTGCAAGCGCCCGCAGCATGACGCCCCAGATCACTGCCGCCAAGCCCGCTGTGAGCGCCCCTCTGCTCGAGGTGCGGGCGGTGTCTAAACGCTTTGTCATTCGGCCCGACCTGATTGAGCGTTTGGCGGCACGGCTGGGTGCGTCGGTGCGCTCGCACACGGTGCACGCACTTGACAGTGTCTCGTTTTCTGTCGCGCCGGGCGAGGTGGTGGGCTTGGTTGGCGAATCCGGCTGCGGCAAGTCCACGCTGGGGCGAATCATTTGCGGCCTGAACGCGCCCACCGAGGGCGGGGTACTGCTGCGGGGTGTGCCGGTACGCACCACGCCAGGCCAACGGCCCGCGCTACAAATGGTTTTCCAGGATCCTTTTGCCTCGCTGAATCCACGAAAACGCATCGGCGACGCGCTGGTTGAGGCGCCGATTGCGCATGGCCTGATCGCGGCGCGGGATGGCGACGACCACGCCGTGCACCTGCTGGAACAGGTCGGTCTTGACCCCTCCTGTGTACGCCGCTACCCCCACCAGTTCTCGGGTGGGCAGCGCGCGCGTATTGGCATTGCAAGGGCGCTGGCCGTACAGCCGGATTTTCTGGTGTGTGACGAGGCGGTCGCGGCACTCGATGTTTCGGTCCAGGCGCAGATTCTTAACCTGTTCATGGAACTGCGCCAGCGCCTTGCGCTAACGTATCTGTTCATCAGTCACGACCTCGGCGTCGTGCGCCATCTGTCGGACCGCATCGTTGTGATGTACCTCGGGCGGGTGGTCGAGGTTGGTGCTACGGCCGAACTCATGGAGCAACCGCGTCACCCCTACACGCGCGCCTTGTTGGCTGAGATACCGCGGCTAGACCGGCGGCGGCGTGACTACATGCCGATCAAGGGCGAGATTCCCTCGCCGCTAAAACCGCCGTCAGGTTGCCACTTTCACCCGCGCTGCCCCAATGCAACACCGCTTTGCGCGGTGCAGGCGCCAGAGCTGCGCGAGACCAGCCCGGGCCAGTGGTCGGCTTGCCACCTCAACGACTGAGGTGGCAGTGCCCAGGGCCGCGTGAGCGGCCCCTAGCCAGTCGCAAACCGGTACTGCGCCACCGCATGGCTTGCCGGCAGACGATCCTGACCAAACAGTTTGCGGCGAAGCGTGCCGGGCGCATAGGCGGTCTTAAAGGCGCCGCGCTCCTGCAGGATGGGTACCACCAGCGCAATAAAGTCGTCAAAGCACTCGGGCACCACTGTGCGCGACAGGTTGAAGCCATCCACATCGGCCTGCTCGCTCCAGGCGATCAGCGTGTCGGCGATGGATTCGGCCGAGCCGACCCAGGGCGTCTGGCGGCTGCCCAGCACCATTTGTTCCAGCAACTTGCGCCGTGTCCACTGCGGACCGGCGCTGCGGGTCATGGCCTCCACGTTGGAGACAATGGCGTTGCTCTTGTCGGTGACGATGGGTTCGTCCAGGTCATAGCGGGCAAAGTCGATGCCCATGGAGGCGGCGGCGTGCACCAGCGCGGCCTCAGAGCTGGCGTAGCGCTGGTAGTCGGCGAACTTGTCCTTCGCCTCGGCGTCGGTGCGGCCCGTGATGACCGTGGCACCCAGAAACACCTTGATATCGCTGCCAGTCCGCCCTTGTTGGATAGCCTGGGTGCGGATCCCCTGCACAATTTTTTGCACGCCGGGTAGGCTTTGACCGTTCAAAAATACACATTCAGCATGGGTGGCGGCAAATCGCGAGCCGCGCGCCGACGAGCCGGCCTGGTACAGCACTGGCGTGCGCTGCGGCGAGGGCTCGCCCAGGTGCATGGCATCCACCTGGTATTGCTTGCCATGGTGGTGTACCAGGCGCACCCGGGCCGGGTCAGCATAAACGCCGCTGGCGCGGTCAACCCGCACGGCGTCGTCGGCCCAGCTGCCTTCCCACAGCTGGTAGACCAGTGCCATGTACTCGTCGGCCAGGTCATAGCGGTCATCATGCGCTGTCTGCCCGCTCAGGCCAACCGCCCGAGCCGCGCTGTCCAGGTAACCGGTGACGATGTTCCAGCCGATGCGGCCCTGGGTCAGGTGGTCCAGCGTGGTCATGCGGCGGGCAAACTGATAGGGCGACTCATAGGTCAGGTTGGCGGTGACGCCAAAACCCAGGTGCTGCGTGACAGCGGCCATGGCCGGGACCAGCAGCATTGGGTCGCCCACCGGCACCTGCACTGCGCCACGCACCGCGGCATTGGGGCTGCCGCCCAGCACGTCATACACGCCCAGCACATCGGCCAGAAAAATGCCATCAAACAGACCGGCCTCCAGTCGCCGCGCATAGTCGGTCCAGTATTGGATGTCGGTGTAGCGCGCCGACTGGTCGCGCGGGTGGGTCCACAGCCCCTGCTGGATGTGGCCGACGCAGTTCATGTCGAAGGCGTTGAGGTGGATCTGTTTGGGCATAGGGTCAGGGTTTGCGGGTCGCCTTGAATTCGGCGCAGTAATCGCGCGGCGGGATCGGGCCGGTGGGCCAGACCAGATCGAATTTTGCTATTGATTCTATAGCTTCATCGCCTTGACTGGCGTGGAGTAGCACCGTTTTTGCCTTAAAAGTGGGTGGCAGTTGCTGCGGCACGCCCAGCGCCGGCGCCACATGGCCGTGACCGGCCAGCAGCACCACGGTGCGGCCGGCTTGGGCGGCTTCGGTGATGGTTTGGGCCATGGCCCGGTCGCGGGCAATCTGCATGCGGGTCATGGGTGCGATCTGGCTTTCGGGCAGCATGTCGCAGTGGCCTGTGCGGATGCGTTGCTGCTGCTCGGCCAGCGCGGCACTGGGCAGGCGCTGGTCCAGGCTGCTGTCGCCCATGGTGGCGCGCAGCGCGCTCATGGGCAGGTTGGCGCCCAGCACCGGGACGCCAGCACGTACCGCGCTCACCACGGCAGGGCCATAACTGCCCCAGGGCCAGGCGCGTTCGTCCCAACGCAGGGCGGTCTGGATGTCGGCCTCAGTGGCCTGAACGGGCAGGCCCCGTGTACTGCCGCCCTGGTTGGCCATTTCCAGCACCAGAGCCGCCAGTTGGCCCTGCGCTGCCAGGACCTGCACCACTTGCTGCTGGATGCGTTGGTGCGCCGGCGCGTCGTGTTGCTCACCCAGCAGCAGCGCATCAGCTGGCAAGAGTTGGCGCAGTTGCGCAAGCCTTGGGTCGGGCGGCGGCTTGGTTGGCGGGGGAGTGAGCGGGCTGCTGCAGGCTGCCAGCATGAGCAGCACTGAATACAAGCCGGCTTGGGCAATGCGCCAGCAAAGCGACATGGCGCCGATTCTGATCAGTGCACCACGACCGGGTTTTGCGCCAGTTCGGCGTACTGTTCCAGGGTGTCTTCAACCTCTTCCTGGGTCGGGGTATTGAGCTGCCACGCCACGATGTGCTGTTGGAACAGCTCGGCCCAGGAGCCGTCTAGGTAGACCTCTTTACCGGCTCGCTTGTCCACAATCTCGAAACCGTGGCGCGCCAAGGTGGGGACGACCAGGCTCTGGGTGGCGCTATCGCGGCTGGCGCCGGAGGGGCTCTCGGTGGGAACTGCGTTGGCCAGCATGTGCGTTACTGAGTAGGTTTCAGAGTCGTAAAGCAAGTGCATGGTTCATTATCCATCAATCGGTTTGGTTGCGCCCAGACGAATTGCGAGGGTTGGTCGCGCGCGGTGGCCAGCGTCAGGGCCGTCATGAGGGCGCTTGGCTCGATTCCCATTTCTGGTCCAGGTAATCGCCATTGTGTTCGGTGATGCGCAGGCGAACGGGCAACCAGTTCATGGCTGGCGCCAACCAAATGGCCACTTCCTGGTCAAACTGCCGGCGCGGATGGCGTACCAGCTTGAGAGTGCCCTGCTCGCCACCGGGTAGGCGCAGGGTTTCCTCGCGCTCAACGGTGAAAAGCCACACTTCAGCATCGCGTGGCCCCGCGACCTGAACGGTGATGGCCGTTGCGACGGGGTAGCGCGCCGGCTCGCCGCCAATCACGCTCGCCAGTTGGAGCATCACGCTCAGGAAGTCCTGAGCGCCTGTCAGCAGCGGCACAGCAGGTGTGTTGGCACTGAAACTGATTCGCCCTTTGTCGCGCTCAAAGTGTGCCGCTACTTCGCTGCGCTGCTTTTCGGAATAGCGCAGTGGTAGCAAGCCCTGAGCCCCCAATTCGCCCCGGCTGGTATAGACCCATGACAGAACGAAGGCACTCATCGTCAGCCGGGCGTCATAGCCCAGGCCGTCCTGGCGCCAGACCAGCTCCCCGCTCACGCGAAATGGAAATTTGTTGGACTCCCCCCTGTACAGCAGCCGTGTCGGCGGTGGCACAGCCACCGTGCCGAGTGTGAGTGCGGACTCACGTGGTGGTCTTGACGGCACCGGGGGCTCGGGTGTTGGGGGTGGCTGCGGTGGCTGAGCGATGCTGGCCAACTGCTGCGGCGCCGGCACTGGCACCGCTGCTGGCACCGGTACTGTCACTGGCGCCGGCACGGGTACGGCTACAGGCAAAGGCACGGGCAAAGGCGGAGGCACAACTACAGCTACAGGCACAGATACAGGAACAGGCACAGATACAGGAACAGGCACAGGCTCCGAAACTGGCTTTAGTGCAGGCATTGCCGTGAGGAGGGGTTCTGGCACTGTGACCGGGTTGGCGGTCACCAAGGGCGAGGGTGCGGGCGCGGTCGGAGCGGTGGCAAGGGTCACGGACTCAGTCGGGGTCACTGGCGACGTTTCCACCATTGGCGCCGGTGTTGGTGTTGGCGCCGGTGTTGGTGTTGGTGTTGGTGTCTGGGCGCCGGCGACGGGTGGGGTGGCGCGCTCGAGGACTGCCGAGGCCGGCTTAACAACTGCCGCGCCGTCCGGCGTTTTGTCAGGCGCCGGGGCCAGAGTGGCGCCC
>Ga0247833_1003341_pt1 | contig 21606 bp, 13 predicted proteins | sample LaCruzMarch2015__7_FD_187117 | JGI IMG/M metagenome (GOLD analysis project Ga0247833, IMG submission 187117) | Freshwater microbial communities from meromictic Lake La Cruz, Castile-La Mancha, Spain - LaCruzMarch2015_8m | ecosystem: Environmental > Aquatic > Freshwater > Lake | place: Spain... | reverse complement strand
ATCGAAACCCTGCTCGACACCGGCCGCCTGCCGCTGGTCGCGGATCTCGAGCGGGAGGTGCCGGCAGTCGTCTTCGATCTGATGCGGGTGCCCGGTCTGGGGCCGAAGAAAGTCAAGGCACTCGTCGACGCGCTGGGGATCAGCTCCCTGGCAGGGCTCGAGGACGCCTGCCGCGCGGGCCGGGTGCGGGGCATCACGGGCTTTGGCGCGAAGACCGAGGCGGCGATCCTCGAGAATCTGGCCTTCGCAGCGGATCCTGCTCGAACGCGGCTGCTGTGGAGCGAAGCCGACGAGATCGCGACTCCTTTGCTCGAGTGGCTGCGGGGATGTCCAGCGGCGGAGCACGTCGAGGCGGCCGGCAGCCTCCGCCGGGGACGGGAAACCGTTGGTGATCTCGACCTGCTTGTCGCCAGCGACGAACCCGCTCTGGTGATGGAGCGATTCGTCGCCTGGCCGGAGTCAACCGACGTCCTGCTGCGCGGCGCCACGAAGACGAGCATCCGCGGTCCACGGGGCGTGCAGGTCGATCTGCGGGTGGTTCCAGGGGCAGCGTTTGGGGCCGCCCTGCAGTACTTTACCGGCTCCAAGGAGCACAATGTCCAGCTCCGTGGCCGGGCCCGTGACCAGGGTCTGTCGATCAACGAGTATGGTGTCTCCCGGCTCGACGCCGTCGAGGATGCGTCGCCGCCGCCTCGGCTGGCCGGCCGCACAGAGGAGGAGATCTACGCCGCCGTCGGCCTGGCCTGGATCCCTCCCGAGCTCCGCGAGGGCCGTGACGAGATCCTGCTCGCCGAGCGCGAAACTCTGCCGCTGCTCGTCACGCTGGCAGACATCCGGGGTGACCTCCACATGCACACCACCGCCACCGACGGCGAGGACACCCTCACCGACATGGTGCGGGCCGCGGCTGAGCGAAAGCTCGCCTATGTGGCAATCACGGACCACGGGCAGCGGGTGACGATGGCCCACGGCCTCGACCGCCACCGGCTTGTGGCGCAGTGGGGCGAGATCGATCGGCTCAACGAATCGCTGGCGGCCGATGGCCGGCCACCGATCGTGGTGCTGAAGGGCATTGAGGTCGACATCCTCGAAAAGGGAGGTCTCGACCTACCCGACGAGGTGCTCGCCCAGGCCGACTGGGTTGTGGCGAGCCTCCACTACGGCCAAAACCAGCCCCGTGAGCGGATCACCGCCCGGATCATCGCGGCGATCGAGAATCCCTACGTGGCGGTGATCGGCCACCCCACCGGCCGGCTCATCAACCGCCGGCCGGCCTACGACGTCGACATCGAGGCCATGATCGAAGCGGCGGCCCGCACCGGCACCTTTCTCGAGATCAACGCGAACCCCTGGCGGCTGGACCTCGACGACCGCCATGCGGCTGCGGCAAAGGCAGCTGGCGTGAAACTCGTGATCTCGACCGACGCCCACTCCACCCGGGGCCTCGACGTGATGCGGTGTGGCATCCTCCAGGCCCGGCGCGCGGGGCTCGAGGCCCAAGACATCGTCAACACCCGCACCCTGGCAGGACTGAAGAAGCTGATGAAGAAGCGGTAGCGTTCCATCAAATCATGACGTCTTGGGTAACGCGGGCTCAGGGTTGCCCGTGCCAGCTCGCCGGACGTTCGCTGCGGGCATCCTGCCCTCCGCTCACTCGATGCTGGCCTCGCTCTCGCCATCCTGGCTTCGCTCGGCCAGCAACGCCGCTCGCTTGGCACGGGCAACCCCTCGCCAAGGCCTACAAAGAATGAGGACCCCGAGATGCTTTCGGCGGGGTTGGTCGGCGAGACTCGCACAAGCCGCAGGCGATACGCGGCCACCGAAAGTCGCACCACCGTCCCCAGGCCAGTCGTAGCGATCGCCGGAGGCGCGGAGAGGATCGCCGCCGGCCCCGAATCCGCGTTGGCGCACACGCCCGCCCCCCTACGGCGCCTTCACGCACCGGAACCCGAGGTGGTTGGTGCCGCTCGAGATCTCCCCCTTGCCCCGCGTGCCCACGATGTAGCGGGAGCAATACTGATCGGAGCAGAGATACGAGCCGCCCCGCTGCACCCGCTTGGGCTGGCCGGGCTCCTGGGGATCGAAACTGTCCGCCGGGCCGCGGGGATCGGTGGCCGTTCCCTGCCGCGCATCACGCGCATAGGTGTCGGGCCGATACCAGTCGCTGCACCACTCCCAGACATTGCCCGACATGTCGAACAGGCCGTAGCCGTTGGCGGGGTAGCGGCCGACCGGTGCCAGGCCGGCAAACCCGTCGGCCGCGGTGTTTTCCCGGGGAAATCGGCCCTGCCACGTGTTCGCCATCCACGTGGTGCCAGGTCGAAACTCGTCGCCCCACGGATATGTGGCTCCGGCCAATCCGCCCCGGGCCGCAAACTCCCACTCGGCCTCGGTCGGAAGCCGCTTGCCGGCCCATGCGGCATAGGCCTCGGCGTCGGCGAAGGCTATGTGCACCACGGGGTCGTTGTCGCGTCCCTCGATCGAGCTTTGCGGTCCGGTTGGATGCTTCCAGCAAGCGCCGGCTGCATACGACCACCAGCGGAGGTGAGCGGCGCCCGTCTCATCACGGAGCGGGACGGCCGTGATCGGCGGTGCGAACACGATCGAGCCCGCCACAAGATTCTCCGGCGGTGCCCCAGGGAAATCCTCGGGGCGGGGGGGGCGTTCGGCCACGGTGACGTAGCCGGTCGCCTTGATGAACTCCGCGAACGCCCCGTTGGTCACCTCGTGAACATCCATCCAAAAGCCGTCCAGCTTGACGCGATGAATCGGCCGCGCGTCGGCCATGGGATCACTACCCCCAAACGGCACCCGCCGCGGGTCGGCACAGCCCATGGAGAACTCCCCGCCCGGAATCCAGGCCATGCCCGGGGGCGCCGGCACCGGACCGGACTTCTCAGCGGCCTCGGTCGGCTCGAACCCGCCGCCCCAGCCGGCCAGTGGCCAGGCCATCCCGATCGCAACGGCTACCAGCATTCGCCCTCGTGACCGGCTCGCTGGGCTGATGATCGTCTTCATGCTCTTGATCATGCCAGCTTGCGGCGCACCGTCCGCTCAAAACTCCGCCGCAGCTCCCGCCGCCGGGCGGGCTTCCACCACTTCACAAATGCCCGGCGCGCCTGTTCGGCGCGGTCGTCTTCAATTCGCTCTAAGACCGCGAGCGCCTTGCGATCAGGGCCCACGCCCTTTTCGTGGGCCCAGCGCCGAAACCGTTCGGCCGCAGAGGCGTGGTCGGTGAACTCGCCGAGTGTCTCCTGGAGCCGCTCCAAGGCGTCATGGCAGGCCGTCCGCTCAGCCGCGGGAAAAACGCTCGCGAAGATCTCGAGCGCGTACCGGAGCTTTTTCCCGGAGATCCGCAGGCGATGAATCTCGGCCGCCTCGTCAAGCCTCCGATCAGCGCGGCTAAAAAACCGGTCGAGCATCTGGCGGAACCGGCGGCGGCCGAAGGCAGCGAATGTCTCGGCGGTGCCGGCAGACATCACCCCGTCGATCAGTCGCTCCACCTGCGCCGGCCAATCGGCTGCCCGCAGTTCGTCGCGGACAGCACGAATCAGCTGCCGGGACACGTCCCGCCGCTTCGCCAGCATCGTCACCAGCCGCTCCTGCACGAGCGCCGCCCTGCCATTCCCGGTCGCCACGGCAGTCGCCATCGATGCCTCATGTTCGAGCCGCTCGGTCAGCACGTCGAGATCGCGGGTGCTGCCCGCCGCCCGGCGAATCCGTCGCAACCGTTTCTCGAACCAGACTCGCTGCTTGGCGGGCACGACACCGCGAAACGCCGTGAGCGTCGCGAGCGTCCGGCGGGTTGCCACCCGCAGTTGATGCACCCGCTCCGGCTCGTGCCGCGTGCGACAGGCCGCCCCGAGCTCTCGCCAGACTGCCTCCAGCCGCTTGCGGAGCGTTCTGGCGGCGACCTTCACGACCGGCGTCCGACCGCCATCGGTGACCATCCAAGTGCTGGACCGATTCATGGCTCGTGGCGGATCCGCATCCCGCCGCCCCTCGGTTCCGTCGCGGCCGCGACCACGCTGGCCGCCGCTCCCGTTCGATACTCTAGGGGCTGGGAGCCGGGTTTTCCAGGGTTCCGCTTCACGGCCTACCGGCGACGGCACCGGCAGCCGGGACGACCACCTCGCCGGGCAGCGGCAGTTTCGTGATCGTGACGTCGGAAGCGAAGACGGTGCCTGCTCCCATGGCGCCATCGCCGCCCCAAAGCCGCCCGGTGATGCTGATCGAGTCACCGGCAGCCACGAGATCGAGCCGCGCCGCGTCGACGTTGGCAACGCCGTCCGGTGAGAACTTCAAGGTCAGCCGGCGCACCGGACCGACAGGCACGGTCAGCATGACCACATCGTGATGAACCTGCTTCACTTCGGCGACGATCAACGACCGGACGCCGGGCCTGACCGGATCGGGCTTGAAGTCGGCCGGCGGCGTGACGATGTCGAAGGCGATAACCGGCTCGGCAGTCCGACCACGTTGGTCAACCTCGGCCATCAGTCGCACGACGAGCCCCGGCCTGAGCACGGCGGCCGGCACGCGACCGGTCACCCGCAACCGCGTCACCCCGGCCGGATGGAGTTGCACGACCATCGGCTCACCGGTCTCGCCGGCGGATCGCTCGGTGAACGCGACCAGGCCACCGGCGAGCGTGCCGACAACCGCGACCACCTTTCCCTCGTATTCGGACTCGGGCAGGCGGTCAATGATCACCTTGTTGCGATTGACCGGCTCAGTGATGGCCCGGTTGGTGCCCCGGCAGGCTCCCAGGTTCCACAGCCGTTGGTAGGCCGACTGAACGGCAGCCGACTTGTAGAAGACCCCCCACTGGATCGTGCCATCGGCAGCGAGCGGCGCCGGAGCTTCTTGGCTGTCGGCGTAGGGGTTGTAGGGCGTCAACTGGCCGAGCACCGGGGCGGCGGCCAAGAGCCAGGCAGGCACAATCACGAGCGACAGAAGACGGCTGGACATCGCAGGCTCTCCGGGGAGGAGGAAACACTCCCCAGAAGGCTAGTTCGACCGTTGGCTGGAATCAAAAAACCCGTTTCGCGCAGGTCACACCCACCGGCATAACCAACCCAACCCGACCACGCCACCCCGGCAGCCACCCGGCTGCGGGTTTCGGTTCACTCCGGCTTGCCCGGCGCTTCCAGCGTCGCCACGCCAAGGACGTCTCCGACCGCCTCGGCCCCGTCCGCAGAAGCAGCCTCCAGGAGCGGAAACTGCCTGGTCAGCAGGCTCTCGCGATCCATCCGCAGCGACTCCAGCGCCTCCGGCCGCACCCGAACCTCAGCGAGCTGGTACGTGTTGAAGCCGGTTCCGGCCGGAATGAGATGGCCCAGGATCACGTTTTCCTTGAGGCCCACAAGGTTGTCGACCTTGCCTGCCAGCGCCGCCTCGGTCAAGACCTTGGTCGTCTCCTGGAAACTGGCTGCCGAGATGAAGCTCGAACTCTGCACGCTGGCCTTGGTGATGCCAAGCAACTGGGTGCTCGCGGTGGCTGGCTTCGGAGTGGTCCCCTTGGCAGATGCTCCACCGAGCGTCTCGATCTGCGTGTTGGCCTGCTCGAGCACGTCCTTGGGCACGATGCCTCCCAAGGCGAACTCGCTGTCGCCCCGGTCCGTGATCCGGAGCGAGCCGGCAAGCCGCTCGTTGGCCTGACGAAACTCGAACCGGTCAAGCACGCTCCCCGGGAGGAGGCTGGTATCGCCGACGGTCTCGATCTTCACCTTCCGGAGCATCTGCGACACGATGATCTCGATGTGCTTGTCGTCGATGTCAACACGTTGGCTGCGATACACGTTTTGGATCTCGCGGACGAGGTACTTCTGCACCTCCTCCTCGCCCGAGATTCGCAGAATGTCGTGCGGCACAAGCGGCCCATCCACCAGCGCCTCGCCGGCCCTGACATAATCGCCCGGATGGACGCGGAGATGCTTGCCGTGGGCCACGAGATGCTCGTGCTCCACGCCGGTTTCGCTGCGGACGATGATCGAACGCTTCCCGCGCCGCTTTTCCTTGCTGATTTCTACCTTGCCGTCGTTCTCGGCCATGATCGCCGGATCCTTCGGCTTGCGGGCCTCAAAGATTTCGGTGACCCGGGGCAAGCCGCCGGTGATGTCCTGCGTGCCGCTCGCCTCGCGGGGCGTCTTGGCGAGCACGTGGCCGGCCCGCACCATCTCGCCCGGCGAGACTTCGATGTAGGCCTTTTCCGGCAGATAATAAAACTCTTGAATCTGGCCGCTCTCGTCCTCGATCACGATCTGCGGGTGATAGACGCCCTTGTGCTCCATCACCATGCGGCGCAAGTGACCGCTGGGATCCTTCTCGATTCGGAGCGTCTCGCCCTCGACCACATCCTCGTACCGAACCTTGCCCGCGACCTCGGCCAGAATCGGGATCGAGTGGGGATCCCACTGGACCAGGCTGGCGCCCGGCTTGATCTCCTGATTTTCGACTACGGTGAGAATGCCGCCGGCCGGGATCTCGAACTTCTCGAGCTCATGCCCCTTGGCGTCGACGATCGACAGTTCGCAGTTGCGTGCCAAAACGATCGATTCGCCTTGTTCGTTCTCCACGGTGCGCAACCGGGTGAACTTCACCGTGCCGGCTCGCTTGGACTTGTACTCGCTCTCCTCGATCGCACGCTGGCCGACGCCACCAATGTGGAAGGTCCGCATCGTGAGTTGCGTGCCTGGCTCTCCGATGCTCTGGGCGGCAATGATGCCGACCGCCATGCCCTCTTCAACGAGTGACCCAGTCGACAAGTCCATCCCGTAGCAGAGTCGACACACGCCCAGCGACGCCTCGCAGGTCAGCGGGCTCCGCACCTGGATCTTCTCCAAGCCGAGTTCCTCGATCTGGGCCGCCATTTTCCGGTCGATGAGTCCGTCCTCGTGGACGATCACCTGGCTGGTCTTGGGGTGGACGATGTCGGCCCGGCTGACACGGCCCCGGATGCTGTCGGCGAGGCTGACGTCGACCTTTTCACCGCGGTAGATCACCGTCTTCTCGATGCCCTGCGTGGTGCCGCAGTCATGCATGGTGACGACGACGTTTTGCGCTACGTCAGCCAGTTTTCTGGTCAGGTAGCCGGAGTCGGCGGTCTTGAGGGCGGTGTCGGCCAGCCCCTTGCGGGCACCGTGTGTCGAGCTGAAATACTCGAGTACCGTCAGCCCTTCGCGGAAGTTTGCCTTGATGGGTGCTTCGATGATCTTGCCCGACGGCTTCGCCATCAGGCCGCGCATGCCCGCCAACTGGCGGATCTGCTCCACCCCGCCGCGGGCACCAGACTGGGCCATCAACTGGATCGGATTCACATAGCCGCTGCGCCGATTTGGCTTGGCGTCGGTGTCCTGCTCCAGTTCCGCCATCATCTCCTTCGTGATCTGCTCGCGGGCGTGCGTCCAGGCGTCGAGCACCGAGTTGTACCGCTCGCCGTCGGTGATCACGCCCTTCTGGTATCGCTTCAGGATCTTCATCACTTCTTTTTCAGCGTCGGTGATGATCCGTGTCTTGCTCGAGGGGGTGATCAGGTCGTCGGTTGCGAATGACAGCCCGCTGCGGGTGCTCCAACTGAAGCCAACCCGGTTCATGTCGTCGAGCAGGTCGATCGTGCTCCGCCGGCCGAGCGTCTGATAGCAGTCAGAGATCACCCGCGCCAACTCACCCGACTTCATCGGGATGTTGTAGAAGAGCATCGGTGACGGCAGGATCGAGTTAAACAGCACCCGGCCGACGGTCGTCTCGATCACAGCGCCCGCCAGGGAGGCCGATTCGGCGTCGGTCTTGAGCCGGCGCTGGGCAGGGAGTTTCACTTTGATTCGGGCGTGCGTGTCGACCTTGCCCAGCACGTGGGCGATCTCCACCTCGGCGAAGTCCTTGAACACGTTGCCCTCGCCCTTACGGCCGGGCATCGCCATCGTCAGGTAGTAGCAACCCATCACCACGTCTTGCGAGGGCGAGATGATCGGCGCTCCGTTAGCCGGGCTGAAGATGTTGTTGGTCGACAGCATCAACGTGTGGGCCTCGACCTGGGCCTCGATCGAGAGTGGCAAATGGACTGCCATCTGGTCACCGTCGAAGTCTGCATTGAACCCCTTGCAGACCAGCGGATGGAGCTTGATCGCATTGCCCTCGACGAGCACCGGCTCGAAGGCCTGGATACCCATCCGATGGAGCGTGGGGGCACGATTGAGCAGCACGGGGTGGTTGCGGATCACCTCCTCGAGGATGTCCCACACCTCGGCGTCCTTGCGCTCGAGCATTTTTTTCGCGCTCTTGATCGTGTCGGCATGGCCGAGTTCCTTCAGCCGCCGAATGATGAACGGCTGATAAAGCTCCAGCGCGATCTTCTTGGGCAGCCCGCACTGGTGCAGGCGGAGCGTGGGGCCAACGACGATCACCGAGCGAGCCGAGTAGTCGACCCGCTTGCCGAGCAAGTTTTCACGAAACCGGCCCTGCTTGCCCTTGATCATGTCCGTCAAGCTCTTGAGCGGACGATTACTCGAGGCGAGCACCGGCCGCTTGCAGCGGTTGTTGTCGAAAAGGGCGTCGACCGACTGCTGCAGCATCCGCTTCTCGTTGCGGATGATGACCTCTGGCGCGTTGAGGTCGACGAGCTTCTTGAGCCGGTTGTTGCGGTTGATGATCCGGCGATACAGGTCATTGAGGTCGCTGGTGGCGAAGTTGCCACTGTCGAGCATGACAAGCGGCCGCAGGTCCGGCGGGATCACCGGAATGACATCCAGGACCATCCACTCCGGCTTGTTCTCACTGTCGCGGATGGCTTCGACGATCTTCAGCCGGTTGACGAGGTCCTTTTTCTTCTGCTTCGAGTTGGTGGTGGCGAGATCTCCGCGCAACTCGCGAGACAGCGAGACGAGATCCAGACCCAGCAGCAATTTGCGAACGGCCTCCGCCCCCATTTCGGCCTCAAACGAGCCCTCGCCGTGAGTGGCCTTGGCTTCCCGATATTCCTCCTCGGTCAGGAGTTGCTGCCTCTTGAGAGGCGTGTCCTTGGGGTCGAGGACAACGTAATCCTGAAAGTAGATGACCTTTTCCAGGCTGGAGGTCTTCATGTCAAGCAGCGCGCCCAGCCGGCTGGGCATCGCTTTGAAAAACCAGATGTGGACGACCGGCGCGGCCAGCTCAATATGGCCCATGCGCTTGCGGCGGACCTTGCTCTGCGTGACCTTTACCTGGCAACGATCGCAGATCATCCCCTTGTATTTCATGCCGCGATACTTGCCGCACGAACACTCCCAGTCTTTCTCCGGGCCAAAGATCTTCTCGCACATCAGGCCGTCCTTCTCCGGACGGAAGGTGCGGTAGTTGATCGTCTCGGGCTTCTTGACCTCGCCGAACGACCAGCTGCGGATGTCGTGCGGCCGCGCCAGGCTGATCTTCACCGACGCGTAGTCATTGACGCGATCGTAGGTGGCTTCACCGATGCTCACGTGTTCTCTCCTCGTTAATCCGTCGATCCTCGACTTCGGCCACTTCTCGGGGCCACGCCGACGCGTGACCATCACAGAAGCCGCAGGAGCCGTGGGCCCCGGAGGCTTCCCCGGCGAGCGAAGGCCACGATGGCTTCGCCCGCGTGAAACTAAACCCGCCGCTTTTCCAACTGCATGTTCAGCGCCAGGCCACGAATCTCGTTGGTCAGCACGTCGAAGCTCGCCGGCGTGCCGGCCTCGAGCGTGTTCTCACCCTTCACCATGCTCTCGTAGATCTTTGTCCGCCCTTCGACGTCGTCACTCTTGACGGTCAGCAGTTCTTGGAGGATGTAGGCAGCGCCGTAGGCCTCCAGAGCCCAGACTTCCATCTCGCCAAACCGCTGGCCACCAAACCGGGCCTTGCCGCCCAGCGGTTGCTGAGTGATGAGGGAGTAGGGGCCGGTCGACCGGGCATGCACCTTGTCGTCGACGAGGTGATGCAGTTTGAGCATGTAGATGTAGCCCACCGTGGTTTCCTGCTCGAGCGCCTCGCCGGTGCGGCCGTCAAAGAGCTGCGCCTTGCCGTGCTTCGGCAGGCCCGCGTCGACCAACACCTTGTTGATGTCGTCCTCGCTGGCACCGTCGAACACCGGCGTGATGGCCTGAAAGCCGAGCACCTTGCCCGCCCATCCCAGGTGCGTTTCCAGGATCTGGCCGACGTTCATCCGGCTCGGCACGCCGAGCGGATTGAGCAGGATTTGGATGGGAGTGCCATCCTTGAGAAACGGCATGTCTTCCTTGGGCAGGATCTTGGCGATCACGCCCTTGTTGCCGTGGCGACCCGCCATCTTGTCGCCCACCGAAATCACCCGCTTCGCAGCCACGTAGACCTTGACCATCTGCAGCACGCCCGGCCGCAGTTCGTCGCCCCGCTTCATGCTGTTGAGCCGCCGGTCGCGGGCGTCCGTCGCATCTTCGACCGCGGGCCACATCGCCTTCACGATCTTGTCGACGTCGGCCTTGCGCTGCGGCGACCGGCTGTCGATCTCATCGGGCTTGAAGGCCGCAGCCCGCTCGGCCACCACCTTGTGATCCTGATTGCGAACCAGCGGGCTGCCGTCGGCGGCGGGCAGCGGCTTTTGGAGCACCTTCTCGATCTCGGTGACCATCGCCGCGAACGCCTCGGCCACGCGGAGATTGCCCTCGCTCTCGGCCTCCTTGAGCTGCTTCTGAAACTCCCGCCGCTCCTCCTCGGAGAGGCTCATCTGGCGCGAGAACTTCTCGGTCGCGGTCACGATCCCCTCGACGCCCGACGGCACCTCCAGGGAGTCGTTCTTTACGTCCTCGCCGGCCCGGCCGAAGATCGCGTGCAGCAACTTTTCCTCGGGGGTCAACTCCGTCTTGCTCTTGGGCGAAACCTTGCCCACGAGGATGTCGCCGGGCCGCACATAGGTGCCGATCCGGACAATGCCCCCTTCGTCAAGATTATGAAGCGCCCGATCGCCAACGTTGGGGATGTCGCGGGTGAACTCCTCCCGGCCGAGCTTTGTGTCGCGGATCTCGATGTCGTATTCCTCGATATGGATCGAGGTGTACACGTCGTCCTCAACCAGCTCCTCGCTGATGATGATCGCGTCTTCGAAGTTGAAGCCGTCCCAGGCCATGAAGCCCACGAGCACGTTGCGGCCGAGGGCCAGTTCGCCCTGGAAGGTGGCGGCCCCGTCGGCGATCACGTCGCCCTTCTCGACCTTTTGCCCAAGCTCGATGATCGGCTTTTGGTTTTGGCAGGTCCGCTCATTCAGGCCGACAAACTTGCGAAGCGGGTACGTGTCGACCCCAGTGGCAGACCCGGCCGGCGTGATCTCGATCGACTCGGCGTCGACGTAGCTGACGGTTCCCTTGCGGGCCGCCCGGACCAGCAGGCCGGAGTTGGTCGCCACATCCCGCTCCATGCCCGTCGCCACGATCGGCGGCTCGGTCACCAGCAGGGGCACGGCCTGCCGCTGCATGTTGGAACCCATGAGCGCACGATTTGCGTCATCGTGCTCGAGGAAGGGAATCAGGCCGGCCGAAACGCCCACCATCTGACTCGGCGCCACGTCGATGTATTCGATCGCATCCGCCTGCACGAGCACGAAGTCGCCGCGGTACCGCGCGATGATCGTCTCTCCGACCAGCTTGCCGTTCTCAACCGTCGCGTCGGCCGGCGCCAAATGGGCATCGTGCTCCTCGTCGGCCCGCAGCCAGACGACATCTTCCGTCAGCTTGCCCTTCGAGACCTTGCGGTAGGGCGTGACCAGAAAGCCGTAGGAGTCGACACCGGAGTAAATGGCCAGGCTCGAGATCAGGCCGATGTTCGTGCCTTCGGGCGTTTCGATCGGGCAGATCCTGCCGTAGTGCGAAATGTGGACATCGCGCACCTCAAACCCCGCCCGCTTGCGGTTGAGGCCGCCCGGGCCAAGGGCCGAAAGCCGCCGCTCGTGAGTGAGCATCGAGAGCGGGTTGGTCTGATCGACCACCTGCGAGAGTTCGCCGCGCCCGAAGAAATACTCAATGGCCGCCGAGATGCTTTTGGGGTTGATCAGCGTCCGCGGCGACATCTCAGTCGCGTCTTTGAGGCTCATCCGCTCTTGAACAGTCCGCCGCAACTTGAGAAAGCCCTTGCGGAGCTCGTCGCTGGCCAGCTCATCGATGGTCCGCAGCCGCCGGTTGCCGAGGTGGTCGATGTCGTCGACTTCGACCGCCTCCTCTCCCTCGCCAAGCTTGAGCATGTACCGGATCGCAGCGATCAGGTCCTCGGCCCGCAGCGTCATCTCCGTCTCGGGCACATCGAGCCCGAGCTTACGATTGATCCGGAACCGCCCCACGCGACCGAGCCGATACCGGTTGGCGTCCTTAAACTTTTCGTCAAACAAGGTGCGGGCCTTGTCGAGTGCGGCGGGGTTGCCAGGTCGCAGCCGCTGGTAGATCCGCACCAGGGCGTCTTCGTGACTCGGGGCCACGCCCGTCCGCCGCTTCGACTCGTCGGCATCCTCGCGCAGGCTGTTCATGATCAGGGGCACCTTTTGCTCCTGCATCAATTCCACGGCGGGAAGGCCCGACGTGCAGATCAACTCTGCCTGGTCCTGGGTGATCTTGCAGCCCGCATCAACGATGATCTCGCCGGCCCGCTCGCTCGCCTTTGGATAGACGATGTCGTCGACGGCGATCTTGCCCAGGAGTTTGGGGACGCTCCGCGCCCCCGCCACCTTCTCCTTGATCGTCTTGTAGAAGAGCTTGAGAATTTCGGAGTCGTGGCTGTACTTTGAATCCATCGCCCGCAGCAACGTGAGCGCCGAAAACTTGCCGCTCTGGTCGATTCGGACCTGCAGTGTGTCTTTCTTCGAGACGTTGAGCTCGATCCAGCTACCACGCTCAGGAATAATCCGGCAGTTGTGGGTTTTGCGGTCGGCCGACTCCGTGTCGGCGACGAAGTCGATGCCCGGAGATCGGTGCAGCTGGCTGACCACCACCCGCTCGGCCCCATTGATGATGAACTCACCACCGCCGAGCATGATCGGGATGTCACCGAGGTACACCTCTTCCTCGATCGGCTGTTCGCGGGTCAGCCGCAGCAAGACCCGGAGCGGACGCCCGTACGTCAGCCGCAGTTGGCGGCACTCGTCGGGGTCATAGCGCGGCTTCCCCAACTCGTAGCGGAGATACTCGATCTTGACCGTCTTGTCGTAGCTCTCGATCGGGAAGATTTCCCGCAGCACACCCTCGATACCTTGATCCTTGCGCTTGGCCGGCAGCACGTCGTACTGCAAAAACGCGTCATAAAAACGCGTCTGGATTTCAGTGAGATCGGGAATGGCTTGACTGATGCGGCGGCTGCCGAACTTACGAACCTCAGTGGGCTGGAGGCGGCGGACGGCGCGGGTTGCCATAGAGAGATCGACTCCTCGAGATGGAAGGCGGGAGGCCGGCAAACCGACAAGCAGTTATCCGGCTGCATGGTAGGGCGCGTGATCCGCCCTAACAGGGACACGAAAAGCAGACAAACAACCAGCGCGCACGAGGCGAGGAGCGAACCAGCCGCGAACGACGAAGAGCAACGACCACAGACTCAGAGACAGCGAACCCGCAAAAACTATACCGTTTTTCACGCAGCTCGCAAAATCACCGTGAAAAACCGGGCAGATAGCCCGGATTTACTTGATCGAGACCTTCGCCTTGGCCTCCTCGAGTTCCTTGACGAGCTTTTGGGCATCTTCCTTGGAGATACCCTCTTTGACCTTCGTCGGAGCGCTCTCGACGAGGTCCTTGGCCTCCTTGAGACCGAGGCCGGTCGCCGCGCGAACAACCTTGATCACGCCGATCTTGTTTTCGCCGAAGTTTTCCAGAATCACGTCAAACTCAGTCTGCTCGACGGCGGCTTCAGCAGCGCCACCGCCCCCGGCTGGAGCTGCCATCATCATGGCTCCACCGGCGGCCGGCTTGATGCCGTGAACCTCGTCGAGGTAATCCGAGAGTTCCTTGGCCGCCTTGAGTGTCAATCCGACGATCTTGTCGCCGAGCACCTTGGTGTCAGCAGAAAATTCACGAGTCGCTTCAGCCGTTGCCATCGCTCCGGATCCTTTCCCTTCGTGTGCAGCGACGCTCCGAATGTCGGAGGCCGCTCATGGTGGTGGTGAGTGGTCTGTTTTTGATGCCGCAGAAGGCAGTGGCGATCCGGTGCAATGTGCCAGAATCGCCGAGCCCCTTGTTGTACCACGAATATTTTCGAGGTGAAGGGCCAGGCTAGAAATCCCTGTTCCAAGCCTTGACCGGGGGAAATCCCGGGCCTGGTAGCGGGAAATCCGGCTCAGGCCCCGACGGAGCCCTCCGCCTTTTCGAGGTCGTCAACCCGCGTTGCGATCTGCCCGGCCAGCACTCCACCGGCCGAGAGAATCTGACCGGAAAGCAACGCACCCAGCGAACTGATCTGGCCCGAAAGCAGCGAGAGTTGCTCCCCTCGCGTCGGCCACTTGGCCACCCGCTTGACGTCATCAGCGCCCAGGTGGCTGCCATCCATCGCGCCGCCGCGGCACTCGAAGCCCTCGAACTCCTTGTCGCTCGCGATCCGGTCGATCTCTTTGGCGAGATCGACCACATCCTCGCCGCCCCAGGCCAGGGCCAGCATGCCGGCGGCCTCGCCCATCGCCGACTCCAGCGGCGTACCGGCTGTCGCCCGCCGGGCCAGGCTGTTCTTGACCAGCTGAATCTGGATCTGCTTCTTCCGGAGCGTGTGTCGCAGCCGCGTCGTCTTCTGGGCGTCGAGTTTCCCGAGACTAACGACCACCACGTCGCCCACGTCCTGGAGGCGTTGCTTGAGATCGTCGACCAGCATGTCTTTGACGGCTTTGCTCATGGCAGTGAAATCCTGTCTGTAGTTTTGTGAGTCAGGCCTCGGGATCAGCCGGCCACGCGCACGCCGGGCGTCATCGTGCCGGAGATCGAAACGCTCTTCAGGTATTGGCCACGCACGCTCGACGGCTGCATGCCGATGATGTGGGTGAGAAATGCCCGAATGTTGTCTCCGAGCTTGGCGGGGTCGAAGCTCATCTTGCCGACAACGGCGTGCACGATGCCTGTCGGGTCGTTGCGAAACTCGACCTTGCCCGCCTTGTATTCAGCCACGGTCTTCTTGATGTCGGCCGTCACGGTTCCGGCACGAGGACTGGGCATCAAGCCGCGTGGCCCGAGCACCTTCCCGAGCGGGCCGACGAGTCCCATCATGTCGGGAGCGGCAATGCAGACGTCGAAGTCGGTCCAGCCTTCCTTGATCTTCTTGGCGAGTTCATCAGCCCCGACCTCCTCGGCCCCGGCGGCCCGGGCGTCTTCGGCGAGGTTGCCCCGGGCGAACACCACCACGCGCTTCGACTTCCCGATGCCGTGCGGCAGCACGAGCGAACCGCGAATGATCTGGTCGGCCTGCTTGGGGTCGATTCCGAGCCGGACGTGGATCTCGACGGTCTGGTCAAACTTGGGCGCGGGAAACTTTTTGAGCACCGCCACGGCCTCGTCGAGGGGAAGCGGAGCATCGTTGGAGGGCAGAACGGCATGGGCCGCTCGCATGCGTTTTGTCTTGGCGACGAGAGTCATGATAGTGCCGAGGGAGGGGGAACGAGAGCCAGGAAAAAATGGTGATTCAGCCTTCGACCGTGATGCCCATGCTGCGGGCCGTGCCCTCGACCATCCGTCGGGCATGCACGGCGTCGCGGGCGTTGAGATCGGCCAGCTTCAGGCGGACGATCTCATCCACCTGCGCCATGGTGACCTTGCCGACCTTGTCTTTATTGGGCACGCCCGACCCCTTGGCCAGCCCGGCCGCCTTCTTGAGCAGGGCCGCCGCCGGTGGGCTTTTGGTGACGAACTCAAACGACCGATCGTTGTAGACGGTGACCACGACGGGGATCGGCATTCCGCCCGCCTCGCGGGTGCGTTCGTTGAACTGCTGCACAAACTGCCCGAGGTTGATGCCGAACCGGCCCAACGAGGTGCCGACCGGGGGCGCGGGGGTCGCCTGCCCGCCCGGCACCTGAAACTTCGCCTGACCGACCATCTGCTTTGCCATCGCGCTCGTCCTCGCTCGTGTTCGCTGCCTGCTTCGGTCCCGTCGCCTGCTGTGCCGCTTTTAGGTCGACTCGATCTGCCAATATTCGATGTCGACCGGGGTGGACCGGCCGAAGATGCTCAGCATCACTGTCACCCGGCCGTTGGACTCGTCGATCTGATCGACTTCCCCTTCGAAGTTTTCGAAGGTTCCCTCGTTGATCTTGACCCGATCCCCCTTCTTGAAGTTGATCTTCAACCGCGGAGCGTCGGCCGTCTGCTCTTCCTTCTTGTTGAGCAACTTGGCCACGTCTTGCGGCAGCATCGGGCTGGGCCGGCCAGCCGAGCCGGTGAAGTCACCGATGCCCCCCGTCTCCCGGACGAGGTACCACGTCTCGTCGTTGAGCACCATCTGGACCAGGATGTAGCCGGGGTAGAGCTTGCGGGACACCACCCGCTTTTTCCCCCCCTTGAAGTCTGTGACCTGCTCCTTGGGAACGATCACTTCGCCAAACTGTTCGCCCATGCCCTGGAGCAAAATCCGGCGAAGGAGCGTTTCGCGGATGGAGTCTTCGCGATTGCTCTGCACCTTGAGAATGAACCATTGCATGTCGGCCACTGGTGTCACCGACCGCTCGGCGACCACCTCCTCAACGGGCCTGGCGTCTTCGTCTCCCCCGAATGGATCTGCAAGCTCGACGGGGCCGTCGTCTTCGACGTCGTCGCCCTCGGCCGCAAGGGCGGCGTGATCCGCAGAGACGGCTGCATCCGGCTCGGCCGCAGCGGCAGCCACAGCTTCCACCGGCAGAGTCGGCATTTTGTCTTCGTGTTCGGCTGACTGTTGATTCATGATTTGTGGTTCGCTCGGGAGCCGATCGGGCACCGTCTGGAGCTACAGGCCTGAGCCTCCCCCGGAAAACAGAGACCAGAGTTTGGCGGGGTGGAGCAAGACGCCCCAGAAGAGGTCGAACGCCGCCAGCAGGAAGGCCAGCGCGAAGATCAGAAAGATCACCACGACGGAGCTGCGAAACACCTCGGTCGCGGTCGGCCACGAAACCTTGGCCATCTCGGCCTCGACGGCGATCAGGAACTCGGCGAACCGCGGGAGGTTGACGATCCGGAAGCAAAACCAGAGGCCCGCCGCCAGGAGTGCCCCGGGCACTGCGAACCGCATCACCCCGAGGTCTGGACCGCTCGCCTCACCCGCCGCCAGGCCGGTGATGACCTGAGACAGTTGCCAGGCACCGATCCCCACGATCAGCGCCAACGCTGCGAAGGTCACCTGGCGCGTGACGCGGCCCTGGCTCCACTTGTACAGGGACAAGCTGAGCATTTCCCCCACCAGGGATCCCGTCCGCGTCTGGTTGTTTTGAGTTGCTGCCATCGACCTGTCACCATTCCCGGACAACTTGCCCCGTCTCACGACGATCCGCGACGCGTCCGGGCGACGAGTCGCGAGCGACACCTGCAGGGGCGGCGGGAATCGAACTCGCAACCTCTGGTTTTGGAGACCAGCGCTCTGCCAGTTGAGCTACGCCCCTGTGGGCGGCGGCCCGGCATCGGCCGGACCGCCGCATCCAAATCTTACTCCACGTTCGAAGCACCTCCGCGGACAGAAGCCCGTGCGACCGAAATCAATCGAGGATCTTGGTCACAACGCCCGAACCGACCGTCTTGCCGCCCTCACGGATGGCGAACCGAACGCCGTCGTCCATGGCGATCGGCACCATCAACTCGACCTCCATCCTGACGTTGTCGCCAGGCAGCACCATCTCCACGCCGCCCATCAACTTCGTATTGCCAGTCACGTCGGTCGTGCGGAAGTAAAACTGCGGCCGATACCCGGTCACGAACGGCGTGTGACGACCACCCTCCTCCTTCGACAGGATGTAGACCTCGCACTCAAACTTCTTGTGCGGCTTGATCGACCCCGGCTTGGCAAGCACCTGGCCACGCTCGATGCCCTCGCGCGACACGCCCCGCAGCAAGCAGCCGACGTTGTCGCCGGCCTGTCCGCTGTCGAGCACCTTCTTAAACATCTCCACGCCGGTGACGGTCGTCTTTTCGGCCTTTTCCTTGAGGCCGATGATTTCGACCTCGTCGCCCACCTTCACCAGCCCGCGCTCGATTCGACCCGTGGCTACGGTGCCACGACCTTCGATCGAGAACACGTCTTCGATGGCCATCAGGAATGGCTTGTCGAGTTCGCGAACCGGCTCCGGAATGTAGCTGTCGACCGCATCGAGCAGATCGGCGATGCACTTGTTAGCCGCCGGATCCTTGGGGCTGTCATAGGCCGGCTTGCCAGCACCGCGAATGATCGGCACATCATCGCCAGGGAAGCCGTACTTCGTCAGCAGTTCGCGGATCTCCATCTCGACGAGGTCGAGCAGTTCCGGATCGTCGACGAGGTCGACCTTGTTGAGAAACACGACCAGCGCCGGCACACCGACCTGCTTTGCCAGGAGGATGTGCTCCCGGGTTTGCGGCATCGGGCCGTCGGCGGCACTGACCACCAGAATCGCGCCGTCCATCTGGGCGGCGCCGGTGATCATGTTTTTGATGAAGTCGGCGTGGCCCGGGCAGTCAATATGGGCGTAGTGCCGCTTCTCCGTTTCGTACTCGACGTGACTGACGGCGATGGTCACCGTCTTCGTCTCGTCGCGGACGGTACCTCCCTTGGCTATGTCGGCGTAGCTTTTAGCCACGGCGAGATTTTTACCGGCCTGGACCGCAACGAGCGCTCCGGTAAGCGTCGTCTTGCCGTGGTCAATGTGACCAATGGTGCCGACGTTGACGTGCGGCTTGGTCCGGGCGAACGTGTCCTTTGCCATGCGCTCTCCTACTTTCTCCTCGGAAGTAATAAAACCGAATGTTGTGTGGTACCGACGTGCCGCTTTTCGGGCGGCGGGATCGTGATCTCGCACCCCGCGCCGCGGTGGCTCGGGAAGAGCTGCTGAAGGGATTTGAACCCTTGACCTCGTCCTTACCAAGGACGCGCTCTACCAACTGAGCTACAGCAGCGACGGGGACGGAAAGTTTTTCATGGGGCTGGGGGATGAGGTCTCGAAAAGCGGGTAGAGGGAATCGAACCCTCGTCTTCAGCTTGGAAGGCTATTGCTCTACCATTGAGCTACACCCGCGGGATCTGGCGGCACCGAGCCGCGATCACCCGAGGGCGGGTTGAGGGCCGGCAAGGATATCGCCAAACGGATTAACAATGGGGAGTGCAGGATTCGAACCTGCGAAGGGAAAACCCATCAGATTTACAGTCTGACCCCGTTGGCCGCTTGGGTAACTCCCCGCGAGGTGTGGATCGGGTGTGTTCGTTTGTCTCCTGTTGCTGCCACCGCCAGTTCGCAGGCGATAGGCCGCGGCCTGTTCCAGGCACTCCGACGGCCGCCACCCGACACCGGGGACGGTCGCCGCGCTGAGCTAGCGGCGGGAGTTGAACCCGCAACCTGCTGATTACAAATCAGCTGCTCTGCCAATTGAGCTACGCTAGCGGCCGGTCGAAACCGCGAAACACCGAAGTGTACGGATTCGCATTTCCCATGCAAGCCAGCAGCTTTTTTCGCACGTTTTCCCGGCTGTGAGGCCACTCGCGACCCATGGCCGGCGGCCCAACGCCGGCTCGCCTCAGCGGAAAACCAGCTCCAGCATCGAAAAATCGTCATGAAACTCCGCCTCGCCTGACAGTTCCCGAATCTGGCCGAGGAGGGCGTCGATCGGCGGCTCGCCGCCGGTCACCCCGCTCGCCAACGTCGCCACAAACTCCGCGAAGGGCCACATCGACCCGTCTGCGCGGCTGATCTCGAATGCCCCGTCGCTGTAGACAAACAGCCTGGCTGCCTCCGGCACGGCCACCTCGCCCGCCGGAAACTCGAGCCCCTCGACCGCTCCGATCAGGGGGCCCTCGGAGTCGAGCAGGTGCCGGACACCGTCGGGCGCGACGAGCAGTGCTGGCGGGTGACCGCCTCCCGCCCACCGCAGCCGGCGGCCGGCTCGGTCGAAGACGCCGTACCAGGCGGTGAAAAACATGTCGTTGTGTCGCTCCATCGGAAACGCGCGGTTCAGGGCCGAGAGCACCGCCGACGGGTCGTGGAAGTCGGTCTGCGGAAGGGCCTCGCTGCGGATGGCGTTCAAGGCCGACACCGAGAGCAACGCCGCCCCGACCCCGTGGCCGCACACGTCGAGCAGGTAGACCGCGAAATGCCCGGGGTCGAGATCGTGGTAGCCGAAGGCGTCCCCCCCGAGCGAGGCCGAGGGAATGAACCGCCAATCGGCCCGAATCGCCCCTTCCATGACAGTCGGCGGCAGGATCGAGCGGACGTAGTGGGCGGCTGTAGCCAGATCGTTGGCCAGCAACTCCCGGCTCTTTTGCAGCGCCGCAAAGGCCTCGTTGCGCTCCAGGAGCGCGGTGTAGCCCCGGGAGTGGTACCGCACCCGAGCGAGCAGTTCCAGCCGGTCGGGAATCTTGACCACGTAGTCGTTTGCCCCGTGCGCGAAGGCCTCGGCCTTCACGGCCGGATCTTCCTTCGTGGAGAGCACGATCACGGGCACATCTCGCAGCCGCTCGTCGGCTCGATACCGGCGCACGAGTTCGAGCCCGTCGAGTTCCGGCATCACGAGATCCTGGAGGATCACGGTCGGCCCGAGCTCGACGGCCGTCTCCAGGGCCGTTGCCGCGTGTTTGCAGAAGTGAAACGCCAGCCCCTCCTCCCCCACGAACATCCGCCGCACCACCTCGCCAATGATCGGCTGGTCGTCGACAAGCAGGACGGTCGTGCCGCGGGGCACGGGCGTGGCGGGAATGGCCATAATGGCTCAGCTGGGCTCGGCCCCGGCAGTTTTCCGGGCTCCGCCGGAGGCTACCACAGACCCAGCCCGACGGAGACTCAGGCGGGAGCCGACGGCGGATTGTGGGGACGTGGCTACCGATTCAGACGCCGTACGCGGCAGTGCAGCGGGAACAGCCGCTGCTGAATCCCGACCGGCCACTCATTTCACCGGCTTTTTCGGCCGGCAGGCGGGGGGATCGGCGAGCGAGAACACGATCACTTCCTCGCCGGTGATCGTCGAGATGTCGTGGTGCACGCTCACCATCCCCACGCCCGTCGCCCCGCGGACGATCTCCTCCAGCCGCGGCCGCCCGGAAGCCACCATGTGGGAACGAACCTGCTTGAGCAGGGCCCGGCCGTTGTCGCCGTTGCCATGGCCGTTGCCGTTGCCGTTGCCATGGCCGTTGCCGTTGCCGTTGCCATGGCCGTTGCCGGCTCCGGCTCCGGCCTCCGCGGCCTGGCCGCCGTTTCCGGCCGGCCCGGGCCGCGGGGAGATCAGCTGCCGCTCGGCCGGCGTGAGCACCCCCTGAAGCCGCACCACAAGGAGGGTGCCGATCAGGTGGGCATGGATGTCACGCGGCCCGCGGCCAATGAACTCCTGCTGAAACCTGGAGATACCGTCGCACACGGCCGCCTCAATCTCGCCCTGCGATTTCATGGTGTTCTCCATCAGAGTTTCAGCCGCCGATCGGGCGGCGGCCCTCCAGCCGTGCCAGCGCACCGGCCAGGGGTTGCCCTCCCGCGTTCCCGTT
>Ga0247833_1003327_pt1 | contig 21683 bp, 14 predicted proteins | sample LaCruzMarch2015__7_FD_187117 | JGI IMG/M metagenome (GOLD analysis project Ga0247833, IMG submission 187117) | Freshwater microbial communities from meromictic Lake La Cruz, Castile-La Mancha, Spain - LaCruzMarch2015_8m | ecosystem: Environmental > Aquatic > Freshwater > Lake | place: Spain... | reverse complement strand
TGGGGATCGCAATGCTTTGTCCAAACCGCTTGCGTTGCGTGCAGGAGCGACCGTTGCGTTGGAGGTTGTCGCGGTGCGGCGCGATGGATTTGACGGCGATATTCAGCTTCAGTTGAACGGTCTCCCCAATGGCGTCTCCGCTCAAGGCCTTAAAATCCCCGCAGGGAAATCGCGTGGCATCATGCTGGTCACGGCCCAATATGACTCGCCGGTAGCATTAGCGAATCTCGATTTTGTCGGCTCGGCTACCATCGACAATCAACTTGTTTCAAGGCAGGTTCAGATGGCGGATTTTGCTTGGCCCATTCCTGATTCCTGGGGCGAGATCCCTGCACCTAGGTTGGTCAGTGGTTTGCCATTGTCGGTTACCAATCATGAACCGGCACCCATGTCGATTGCCGCCCAGGACCGCAAAGTCATCGAGGCGACGGTTGGAAGCAAAGTGACGATTCCTTTGGTGTTGACCAAACGCATGGACTTTTCGGGATCGACGTTGCAGATGAAGGCGTTTGGTGACGGAATGGAAAGGTTACCTCCTTTCAATATCTCGTTGGACGCAGCAAATTCGGAGGCTGTAATCGATTTGGCTTCGCTTCAATTGACGCCGGGCGAGTATTCGTTTGCCTTTTATACGGGAGCAGTGGCCAAGTATCGAATCAAGCCAGACGCTCCATCTCAAGACACCGTTGATATCGTCATTACCGAACCAATATCTATTCGCGTAAAACCCACGGAGCCAAAATGAGTGATCCCTTTCATGCCTCGAGCGTTCGTTGTGCTGGACCGCAAAGCTTTGGTCAAGGTGGCCGACGCGGGTTCATCAAGATGGGACTTGCTGGATTTGCAAGCCTGAGTTTACCGGGACTGCTGCGGCTCAAATCAGCCACCGCGTCTGCTGGAGCGCCCAAGCTAAAGAAGTCCATCATTATGGTTTGGAAGCCAGGTGGATGCTCGCATCTGGATACCTATGATCCTAAACCCGATATTGGTAGTGAATACAGAGGTCCCTTCAAAACGATTTCCACCTCCGTTCCGGGAATGAACTTTACCGAGCTCTTGCCCATGCAGGCTCGAATCGCCGACAAGCTGACAGTTTTGAGATCCATGCATCAAACCGCTCCCGGTCATCCAGCAGGATCCATGCAGATGCTTTCCGGGGATCCTGAAACTAGAGACAAGCCGAAACCCAAGTATCCAGACTGGATGACGGTTGCGAATTACTTGCGATCGAAAGATGCGCCTCGAGACAATCCGTTGCCTCGTTATGTAGGGGTGAATCCCCCGCTGGAATACAATGGACCGGCCTATTTGGGAGATGCGTATTCCCCGTTTACGGTGATGGGAGATCCAAATCTGCCTACCTTTTCGGTACCGAATATCGGGCTTTCCGATACCAATGAAGTGAAGCGATTAAGTCAACGGAGCACTTTGCGTCAGCGTTTGGATACGCTCGACCGAGCCTTTGATAAGCAAGGGGAATTGGGAGCGCTCGATCAGTTTGAAACTCAGGCGATGTCTTTATTAACAAGTCCATTAACCCGAGAAGCGTTTGACCTGACCAAAGAAGACGAGCGAACGCGAGATCGATACGGTCGCAATGCTTGGGGACAGCAATTGTTGATGGCTCGCAGGTTGGTGGAGGCCGGGGTGGAGGTGATGACAACCAGCATGAGCGGTCCTCTGTGCGGTCGTGTCGGGAATTGGGACGATCATGCTGTGAATCATCACATTTTCGATGCCATGCGTTATCGAGCTCAAGCGTACGATCAAGCCGTCACCGCATTGATTGAGGATATCTATGAGCGAGGACTTGATCAGCAGGTGTTGGTAGTCGTCACGGGCGAATTTGGCAGAACGCCAAAAATAGAACACTCCCCCAGCACGGGCGAAGGGATCGGTAGCGGCCCTGCCGGAACAACTCAGCCAGGCCGAGACCATTGGCCTCGAGCATTTTCCAATGTGTGGGCAGGTGGTGGGATTCAGACCGGGCGTTTCATCGGCGCCACCGATAAACGGGGTGAAGATCCCATCGAACGCGCTTGTTCGGCCGGTGATTTCTTAGCCACCATCTACCATCACTTGGGAATCGATTCGGCGAATACCTTTATCAACGATCTGAACGGTCGACCAACCCCGATTGTCGATCGCGGCAAGCCGATCGCGGAATTGATTTAAGACCTCGGCTGGAGCCCCGTTAATCCCAATACCGTTCAAAAAGTAGCAGGCACACTCCGAGTGCCGTCCGCCGAGACTCAAAAAGCTCTGCTTTTTGAGGGTTACGGCACATGGAATGTGCCTACTACTTTGCTTCATTGAACAGTATTGCCGTTAATCCCAGCGTTGTTCAGATCGCAGGCAACAGATCGCGAGCCATAAGCCGTTTCATTAAATCCGGTCCAAGCGATCGTTTCAAATCATCGTCTAGCCAGTAACCCATGTAGTCCGATACGACGATTGCAAAATCTTCAGTTGGCTTCAAGCAAGTGGTCCAATTGTACGATTGGAGATCGAGTGCAACCCGGTGTAGCATTTCCCGAAATGGGAGCAGGGCATTAAATTCTTCTTGCAATGCTTCTTCGTCCTGGAGCGATTTTACTTTCGATTCCAAACCGTAGGATTCGGCGAGCAGTTCATAACATTCGTCGACAGAGTGCTCGACCAGTTCGCATTCGTCCAAAAACAAGCGGCCAGGTGAATCGGCTTCTTCCGTCTGCTGGGGGCACCACAGAATGTCATACTTGTCGCTGGGATCATCCAGCTTGAGTTGGGAGAGATCTTTCAGCAACAATTCGGTTGCAACGCCGATATGAGGAAGCCAATCATCGTCGTAGTCTTGGTACCAAATGAAAATCGCATAGGCAGCGGAGGGAACTTTCAGCTCCTGGATGGCGATCGGAATCCAATCGATCAAGTCCCGTTCGATCGACTTTAGAAGTTGTTGAATTCGCTGATCGTGTTTGCTGGTTGCCATGAGGTAGCTCGAAAACGGAGGGCCGAGAGTGCGGGCACGGAATGCCGGATATCGTAACTGCAATCACCAGCTCGCAAAGGGGCGAAAAGGCGGAAACACCAATTCCGTCTCGGCAGCATTTTCCGTAGCAGCCTTAACGCTGTAAATTCATGAGGGTGGATACGTCCGTGCCATCGAGCAGCCAGCTGAGATTGAACGATAGCAGTTGGACCGCTTCGTGCGAGCCTTTGGGTCCACCTTCGAAAATCAAAAAGATTTTTCCTTGGCTTGGCGTTCCGTTCCGGCCAACGCCTAGGTTGGAATAGGCGCTGGGGCCGTCGTAAGCTAGTCTCTTTACCGGCCAAGTGCGGCCGCCATCGAAGCTGCCCCACACGGTTATCTTTTCTCGGCCTTGAGCGATGGACGCGCCGACTTGCTTGGGCAACGCACCTGCATGATTGTCCACGTTACTGTAGAGCAGGATGTCTTGATTGGGAATCGGCAATCGGATCATACCTCCCATCAGACCATACGAAGAGCCTCGTGGTCCGTCTGGCAGTTCAGGGCTGCGGTAGGCATCAATCCACAGTTCGCCACCGTTGTCGCTATGGGCCATAAAGCGGTTGCCGCGGCTCATGTGCTCGCGAGAATTGAACAGGATGCTACCATTGGAAAGTTCAGCCAACGCAGCTTCACCCGTACCAAGCACAGGAAATGGCTTGCTAGTATGCCAAGTTGTACCCCCATCATCGCTGTAAAGAGCAGTGCTGTAGTGATAGGGACGCCATTCCACGGCATTGGAATTCTTCGGACCCATGATGCGAGCGGGCATGATCAATCGACCCTGATGTTTACCAAACGCAAGCGTGATGCCGCACTGCATCGCGGCTACCCCTTCAATTCCAGGAACGTTCCCAAAGCCATCCGGTCGTACCTGAGTGGTCTCGCGTGTCCAGCTTACACCAGAATCGCGACTTCGAAAAAGCCAGCCTCGGCTTGGATTGACATAAAGCAAATCGCCGTTGGTTTCGTCTACCAGAGCGCGTCCCTCTAAGGCGTCAGCGGCGATAAGGATGTTGGAGTCCCAAGTCTTTCCCCCATCGCGACTGCGTCGACAATAACCACCACCTGGTGACTGGAATGCTACCACGGTGCCATCTTGGGTTGTGATCACACCACCCCAACCGCCGCGTTTTTCCCATAGCTCCTGCATGGGAACGAAAACAGGCTCACCCAAAAACTCTTCCAACTTGGAAGCAACAGCATACTTGTTGTTGAACTCTTTCGGCTGATCTTGCGCCTTCAGAATGGCCATTGGCACAAATAGCAGGGCGTGAAGAAAAAGAACGAGTGTCGAGTATTTCATGAGCGGGCTTTGGGTCAATGGGGATAAGGAATCGAGAAGCTGGCAAAACAAACTGTTTTACAGAAGAATCTGAGGGATAATTTTCCCTTCGACGTTCGTGAGTCGGCGTTGAATGCCGTTGTGTTCAAAACTAAGTTTTTCGTAGTCCAGCCCCAGTAAATGCAGGATGGTTGCATTAAAGTGATAGAGCGGGTGAATGTCTTCGATGGCCTTTTGGCCAAGCTCGTCGGTTACGCCGTGGCTTATCCCCGCTTTGACTCCAGCCCCAGTCATCCAACACGTGAAGCCATCGGGATTATGATCTCGACCTTGCGATCCCTTTTGGAAGAACGGCATCCGACCAAATTCGGTGCACCATACAACAAGGGTGTCTTCTAGTAATCCTCGTTGTTTCAGATCGCGAATCAGAGCTGCCGCGGGTTGGTCCAAGATTTCGGCGTGCACGTCGTACTGTTCTTTGAGGGCGTTGTGGCCATCCCAATTGAGTTTGCCGCCGCTTGCGTACGCTCCGTTAAAGAGCTGGACAAAGCGAACACCTCGTTCAATGAGTCGCCTAGCAAGGATGCAATTCTTCGCGAATGCTGCTTTATCCGCATTCTTGGTGTCATCAGCGCCGTAAAGTTTCAGAATATGAGCAGGTTCGGAGCTAAGATCGCTGAGGCCGGGCACGCTCAATTGCATTCTGGCTGCAAGTTCATAGCTTGCGATACGAGCCGCCAGTTGTTCGTCCTGATCATGATTCTCAAAATGCTTTTCGTTGAGCTGTTGCAATAGTCTTCGGGCTGCTTGATCGGCGTTTTGCGATACACCTTGTGCTACCAAATGGCGGATTGGGTCCTTGGAACTCATGGTCGTTCCTTGGAAGGCCGCTGGTAGAAATCCCGGGCCCCAGTTATTCGAACCGTTCTGAGGAACGCCCCGTGGATCTGGGATTGCAACGTACGCTGGCAAGTCTTGGCTCTCGCTTCCAAGAGCGTAGGTTACCCACGAGCCAAGACTTGGAAATCCGTCCAAAACAAAGCCGGTAGACAGAAAGTTTTCAGCAGGGCCGTGCGTGTTCGATTTACTAGTCAGCGAGTGAACGAATGCGATATCATCCGTCAGTTCGGCCAAATGAGGAATCAAGTCACTGACCCACTTGCCTGTTTGGCCTCGTTGACGAAAAGTGTATTGCGGTTTGGCCAAATTGCCCGCAGGACCTTGAAACGTCACCTCGGGCCCACCGGGCAAGGGTTTGTCGTCCCACTTGATGAGCTCCGGCTTGTAGTCCCACGTTTCGAGTTGGCTGACTGCTCCGGCACAGAAAATCACAATGACCTGTTTGGCTTTGGCAGGGAAGTGCGATGCCCTTGGCGCATAAGGTCGTGCTGGGTCGATGATCGGTGTTGAATCGGAGGCCGCCAATAAACCATCGTTCCCGAGCAAGCTGGCAAGCGCAACCGATCCGAGCGAAGTTCCCGCATTGCTAAGAAAGCTGCGTCGATCGAGAAGTTGAAAACCAGAACGAGTTATCTTAGGTGGGGTCATCGTGCAGCTATCATGTTCACTAAGGGATAAACAAAAACTCGTTCGAATTGAATAGGACTCGGCAAAGTCCCACCATTCCATGTTCGCGAGCGAATGGGGCTACATGAAGCAATTCGTCCGGTGATGGTTTTCGGCTGAACGCATGCAAGAAGGCATGTTCCATTTGCGATTCAAGTTGATCGCCGGCTTCTTTTTGGATTCGAGCTGCAAAGGCCTGCGACACGTCCAACGTAAAGGTGCTGTTGAAAAGATTCAGTGCTTGGATGGGAGTTGTCGAAGCGCGACGCAGAGCCGTACTTTGGCCTGCATCAGGGCAATCGAAAGCACCAAATACCGCCTCGGATTCCCTCCGGATCTTATGCGCATAGATCATGCGACGTTGGTTTTCCCAGGTAGGTTTTTCGATCGGCTTGAAGCCACTTAATCCGCCACGTTGTTGAAACAAATCGTAACCCCGGCCATACATTTGAAGGTTCAAGCTGCCGCTAACCGCTAACATGGAATCACGCAGAGACTCCGCCTCAATCCGTCGTGAAGGGTACCGCCAAAGGAGCCGTGACTCGCGGTCTTTCTCAAGGCCTGATGCGTTTGATTTCGATGATTGCCTGTAGGTTTTGGAAAGCATGATTTGCTTGTGAAGCTGTTTGATGTTCCAACCACTTTTCACGAATTCGTTCGCAAGCCAATCCAACAGTTCTGGGTGACTCGGTTTCAAACCGTTGCGGCCGAAATCGCTTGGCGTGTTTACCAGTCCGGAGCCGAAATGACCTTGCCATATGCGATTGACCATCACCCGTGATGTTAGCGGGTTGTCGGGATTGGTAATCCATTTTGCTAAGGCGATACGCCGTTCTTGTTCCGGCGAATTCTCTGGCAATCGGAGGGTGCCGAATTGAGCTGGGACGCTTGGTGTGATTTCTTCTTTCGGTTGCTCTGGATCGCCTCGGTTGAGTAGATGGATCTTATCGGGTGTACGGAACTGGCCCGCAAACGCTTTGTCGCCCAGCTCTGCCAGCTTCACTTGGCCCAGCAATTGCGTTTTTTCCGCAAGTAGCTTTTTGGCTTCATCGGCCTCTTCAGGCAGCAGTCCCACGATGGTGAACGATGGACCTCGCGACATGCCTGCGATATGCGGATGTCGATCGCTGGAATCGGCGACCAAATGCCAGCTGTCGTCCCGCAGGACTTCGATACGATACTCGATCGGTAAGCGATCTTCGAACTTGCCGGTACGATCTCGGCTCCAAACGATGCGCGTAATGGTCTTCGCTTCAGGAAACTCCAGTTCCACCGAGCCTTTGCCGGGTTCGTTCCCCAGCCAGCTGCTTTCATTACCATATTTGCCGTCATGGATGAAGGCTGGATCGTGTCGATTGGGGTCGAGCGTGCTTCCCGATAAGGTTGCTTTGGTGCCATGTTCCGCAAGGGCGATGTTGATTCCGTCCGAATCATAAACCTCCAGTTCATCCAGGCAAGGTTCCAGGCTATTGGTATTAAGAATCGTAAAGCGAAGTCGGCGAGCGAGTTTTGGAACGATGCGGTCCAAGTTCACAGGGCCAGCACCCACGGTTGTTCGTAATGGTTTCTTTTCTGCGAGGATCGAAAAAGTATCGGCCGATGGTCCTGCTTCTAAAGTGAATGCGATGGGCAGACGGTCCTGAAAAACACCGTTTCGGTCGCGGCTCCATACCACTTTCGAGATTTTGGTCGCCTCCGGCAGTTCAAAAAGAACCCAGCCTTGCCCCGGAGTTCCCGACATCCAACTTCGTTCGTTTCCATACTTGCCATCGTGAATATGCTCCAGCTTGTGCAGGTCGGAAACATTGCTGCTGGAAGCAGTGACCTTAGTTCCATGCGTTGCCAAGGCTAGGTTGCGAGGTGTCGGTTCGTCTGTCCATATTTCAAACTCGTCAATGCAAGGCTCAATCAGGCCGAGCGAAGGGTGCAGATTGGAATCATGAATCGTAAATCGAATCCATTTGGCAAGGGTCGGCGCAAACGATTCTGTGTTTTCCTTGGCTTGGGTACTTTTGGAAGTCGTAACGGGACTTGCAAAAGGAGTCAGCAGATTCAACCGTTCCTCGATCTCAGCAACGCGAGCGCGAAATGGTATGGTCTGTTGTTTGCGGGCCTCCGCTTCGGGGCTTCGAATTTCACGATCCTCGTATTCCACGCCTGCCACAAACGCCTGCATTGCATAATAGTCTTTGGCAGAGACAGGATCGAATTTATGGTCATGGCATCGCGCGCATCCAATACTTAACCCCAAGAATGTCTGGCCAATGTTGTTGACCATCTCGTCCAAAGAATCTTGGCGAGCAAGTCGGACGGAGGGTGCGTCCTTGCCGATTTGACCAGGCAGCAAAACCGAAGCGGTAACCAAGAAGCCTGTAGCAGCGTCTTCAGCCAGCGCGTCACCTGCAATCTGCTCTTGGACGAAACGGTCGTACGGAGTGTTTTTGTTGAAAGAGCGAATCACATAATCACGATAGGGCCATGCATTCGGACGCTCGGTGTTGACTTCGAAGCCATGCGTGTCGGCGTAGCGAACAACGTCCAGCCAATGCTGAGCCCATCGCTCGCCATATCGAGGTGATGCCAGCAGTCGATCGACAACATCGCGATAAGCGTCATCTGAAGATTGGTCGGGCTCCATCGAGACTTGTCGAGAGAAATCAGCCTGTTCTTCAAGAGTAGGAGGCAGGCCGGTCAAGTCGATACTGGCCCGACGAAGCCAATCGATTGGCAATGCAGGAGAAGAACGCACAAGCCCGTTATCTACGAGCTTCTGGTCGATGAAAGCATCGATGGAATCCAAGTCTCCTTGGAGCTGTAGAGGCTTAAAAGACCAATGGTCCATGCGATCCTCCAGGACGGCTTTATCCACTCCGTTCGGCCATGTTGCACCTTGCGCAATCCACTGGACCAGCAGATCAATCTCCCTGGACGAAAGTCGTTGGTTGCCAGGTGGCATGACTTCATCTGCATCGTCCGAAGTGATGAGACGGATAAGGTGGCTGTTGGGGGCATCGTTTGGGATGATATCCGGTCCGAAGTTGTCACCCCCTTTCATGGCTAATTCACGAATGTCGAGCCTGAATCCTGATTCCTGCTTGTCACCGCTATGGCATTCGTAACAATGCTGTTCGAAGATGGGGCGAACGTCGCGTAGGAACTCGATGGTTGGATCGGATGCGGATACCGACATGCATTGCAAAACGCTGATCCATGCGATCAAAACAACGGATGGTTTCATAGATCGTGAAGACTAGGCAAGGGGGCCAGGAAATCCGGCAAAGGTGGGAAGGCTGTAGATGAGCATCGCCGTTGGGGGACCGCGATACGCCGTACGCTAGTATACTGTGAAACCGCCGCTAAATCGAGCAAGCTAGAATAGCTTGCTTGCCATCGATTCGCGGAACATCCTTGTAGAGATTCCACGAAAATGATGATGGATTACTTCCTTTTTTATCTGGCCTTGATCACCCTTACCTCGACGGTCGTTGGTGTAAGCTTGTTCTTGAATGGTATGGGGCGATTGAAGGTGCTCCGCAAACTCGCCTTTTCCGACGGCGAGCCGCTGGAAAGGCTGCCATTTGTTAGCGTTGTTGTTGCTGCTCGCAACGAAGAGAGGCACATTGCTGCTGCGATTCAATCCCTGCTCGAGATCGAATACGATCCTTGGGAACTATTGGTGATTGACGATCGAAGCACGGACAAAACTTCAGAGATATTGGCGGATTTGCAACGATTGGATCCGCGATTGCGAGTGCAACGCATTGAGAGGCTTCCTGAGGGCTGGCTGGGCAAAAACCATGCGTTGGATGTAGGCATTCGACAATCGAAGGGGGAATTGGTTTTGCTGACAGACGCCGATATCTTCTTCGAGAAAACGGCGTTAAGACGAGCTGTCTCGCATATGACTTCCCAGGGACTGGACCATCTTGCGATCGCGCCCGATTTGAACATGCCAGGTCCATTGCTTCGTTCGTTTACAGTAATGTTCTACATCTTCTTCTTCGTTTTCACTCAGGCATGGAAAGCCAATGACCCAAAGAGTCGAGCCTCGATTGGCATCGGAGCCTTCGGGTTGTTTCGGCGTCAGGCATTGATGGATATTGGTGGCCTAACGAAAATTCCATTGCGACCCGACGATGATCTCATGCTTGGACGGCTGATCAAGAGGCATGGTTTCAAGCAGTCAATTCTCGACGGGGCAGGGATGATCTCCGTACCCTGGTACTCCAGCACCAGCGAACTGATTACGGGCCTGGAGAAAAATTCATTCGCAGCTTTAAACTACCGCCCCGAGTTGGTTTTGGGGTCGATCGTGTTTCAATTTTTGATGATTGTCTGCCCCTTTTTGGCGCTTTTGTTCACGCAAGGCTACGCGTGGTGGCTCAATTTGTTGACCGTTTCTCTTTTGGTAGGAATGCCCAGCTATTTGGGAATCAAGCTTCGATACGGCTGGTACAGCGGTTTGTACTTCCCCGTTTGCACCCTTCTTTTTGGTTACATTCAATTAAGGGCAATGGTGCTGTGTTATTGGATCGGCGGAATCCGTTGGCGCGATACGTTTTATCCACTTCAGGCATTGAAGAAGAACATGCTGCCATAGCACAGCGTGCCTTAACTGAACCGCGGGCGCTAGGAATTTGCGATATTCTCCTTTCCGCAAACCGAAGCTTCACGGTTTGTCGTATTAGTTGTTTAACAGTCAGCCGAAGGCGTACTTGCTGCCATTCACGTACGCCTACGGCTGACGGTTAAACGAAATCACTGCCGCCGAATACTTCATTGAACGGTATTGCTGTTAAAAGAAATACATTCAGAAAGGTATTGAATCAACAAGCCATGACGCAAAGGGTTACGGAATACCTTGGAAAACCACGTATCGCGGCTGGCGCCTGCGGCTCAAATGAATCTTCCCGAACCGGGTAAGCTATGGTTCCAACGACTTTAGCGTTTGATCGAGAAATCAATGAAGTCGTGCATCGGCTCGCTTTCGAATTGTTCGATGGATTTGATGCGTCCGCTGGTCAGTTCCTGCACCGACAGGATGAATCTGCCAAGTTCGTCGGAATCCCCTTCGGCGATGATTTTGACCCTGCCGTCGTCGAGGTTTTCAACAGTGCCTGCAACGCGAAATTTCTGGGCAATCTGTAGGGTCGTGAACCGCATGCCAACACCTTGGACGACTCCAGACAGGAAATAGGTAATGCGGATCATGTAAAATTTGCCCTAGGGAATAAAGTCGACTTTGGAAATAGTAGCGTTTTGTGAGCGTTTTGACCACAACAGGGCGCATTTACTGAATGGGCACTTCGTGCGGGCAGGTTGAATAAGATCCTGGGGCTGTTACTCTACAAAGAACCAATCACCTGAGCTGTTGATAATCCGGTCCGATGGTATGTGTGGGATTTGGTTTCGTTCCTTGGCTTCGTATTATGTAAAGAGTGTGCCATGAAAGTTCAATCAAACGCAGGCCACCCCAAGGTGCTGTTTGTTCAATTGCCGATTCCGCCAGCAGGTCCCTCACCCATCTTCGGAAACGTCCCATTGGCTGCCGGGTATCTGACCTTGTTCGCACGAAGCCGTGGTTTGCATGACCACTTTCAGCTGGACATTTTGCCACCCAAGATTTGCAATTATGCTTCCGATGTGGGGATTGTTGCAGAGATCGTTCAACGCCAACCCGCGATAGTTGGCTTTTCTTGCTACCTTTGGAACATCGATCGATCCTTGTGGATCGCTGCGCAATTGAAGCGGTTGTGCCCTGAAACACTCATTGTTTTAGGTGGTCCAGAGATCACGAACGATAACAAATGGGTTTTTGAATCGGGCGTGATTGATTTTGCAACCGTGGGTGAAGGGGAGCAAACGTTCTCGGACTTGCTGGAATCGATTCTTGCTGGGGAAGAAGCAACACGATTGATCCCAGGACTATGGCGAGCCACCAACCCGCAAATTCCTTTGTTTCGAAAACCAATCGCGAATCTCGATGACGTATCCTCCCCCTACCTTTATGGGATCTTGAACGCCGCGGACGAAAAGATGCTTCTTTTGGAGACCATTCGAGGATGTGTCTTCAAGTGCAAATTTTGTTACTACCCAAAGAGCTATGACTCACTTTACTTTGTCAGCGAAGAAAAAATCGTTGCTAATCTACGACATGCACGCGAAGCTGGGGCAACCGAAGTGGTTTTGCTCGACCCAACGTTGAACCAACGAAAGGATTTCGACGGGTTCCTGAAGCTGCTGGCACGCGAGAACCACGACAAGCAATTTACCTACTTCGGTGAATTGCGAGCCGAAGGCATTAAGCCGGAGACCGCCCAGCTTCTGCGCGATGCCAACTTTACGGAGGTGGAGATCGGGCTGCAATCGATTGATCCAACGACACAGGGGCTGATGGATCGACGCAACAACATGAAGGCTTTCGAACGAGGGGTCTCGGCATTGATGGATGCTGGTATTCGTGTGAAAGTTGATTTGATTATCGGGTTGCCTGGTGACACGGTCGCATCGGTGCGTCGCGGGTTTGATTATCTCGCTTCCAACAAATTGTTCACTTCCACACAGGTTTTTAATTTAGCGATTTTACCCGGTACAGCTTTTCGATCCGAAGCCGAGGAGCTTGGGCTGCGATTTCAAGATCGACCGCCTTACTATGTTCTGGAGACGCCGACGTTGACATCGACGGATCTTTACGATTTGATGGCGGATGCGCAAGAAGTATTTGAGACGGAATGGGATCCGTTCCCCGAGCCCAAACTGCAATTTGACGAATCCAGCGAACAAATCGAGTGCCTTCGAATCGATTTGGATCAGGACCGATCCGAGCTTCCATCGGCCGAAAAGCGGGCCCAAGCTTTGACTCTTTGGTTTAAATCACAGCGATTGAATGAGCACGTGGACGAAATGCAGTCGGTCATTTCGAAAGTTCTTGACGACTGCCCTCATTCTACCCTTCAAGTGATTTTGGAACCGCTGGGCGACCCGACCCAAGTAACGAGCGAATGCGTCGAGCCATTACTGGCGACTTGTTATCAACGCCCCAACTATTTGGATCGGTATTACAGCTTGAACCCACAAGGGTTGCTTGGATCCAAGCGAGTTTTAGTGGTGGTCGATGGCGAGACCACGGACGATTTGGATGAAGAGTGGGCTGATGCGATCGAGGAAACCGCAACCCTTGTCGCAAACGATTCTTGATTGACTTCCAAGCTACTCGTTATTTAGATGCGTCTAAGCCAGGGGCTCGGCTGCGAAGGAATCGATGGCATTCTAAGCACTGGACAGTAAGGTTGACGTAGCCCAAAGCAGCACGATCGACGTTTTTGTCCCGCGCTGCCTCTTTCACGATTTGCAACGAACGGCGAAAATCCGAGCTGTGCTGCAAATAAGTCTCAGTCGTATAGACATTCCAAGCACTCTCCAGACTCAGGGCGGTCAGTGCCTGTGCCCCCTTGGCGATCATGTCGTAGTCCTCGGTGGCCAACCCTTCAAGGATCTCTTTCGAGTGCTCCAGTTTCAGCTGCATGAACGAATCCAAATCGGATGCGTTTGTCTTGGGATTTTGTTGCGGAGTGCCTTGAAGCTGCATCGCCCCCAGGCTTACGAACCCAAGAATCCCAACAACCAAAGCTAGTTTCCCCATCAAATTGCTTTTCATGAAATTGTCTTTTCGTAGGTTAATGAACTATGTTGCAGGAATCGCCTGGCAACAGCCAACCGATGCTTTCAGCTTCTTGCTCTTCGTGCTGCTCGAGGACGTCTAGAATCAATTGAAGCTCTTGAGTGCAACTCTTCCAGGCATCGATATCCGACTCGGCGTCTTGCATGCGATCGCTCAGATGCTTCAATCGGTTCGCGATAATCGCGTGGTCGCGTTCGGATTGCCTAAGCATCGATTCTGCTTCCGGAATTGGAATCTCGCGGGCTAAGGCAATTTGCTTTCCAAGCTCTTGCTCTTGAACAAAGTGGTTTGATAACCGTTGCCAAAGCTCATTGAGCCGAGCGACACCTTCCCGAAATTGAGCTTCGCGTTGTTTGGATTGCTGGTGAACCCATTCTTCCAGCTCCATCGCAAAGCGATCCAATTCGCAGTGCTGCGACTTCCACTGCTCAAAAAGCTTATCGATCATGGGATTCTGTCTTTGTTCTGTAGTCATTTGATATCAGTTGCCTTTCCTCATACGCTTGCAAAGGTCTTGTACGATATTCATTGAGAGATTCATCGAAAGCAATGAAAGAGCAATTGGAGTACCAAAAGGAGCAATTATTAAGCCTCGCAATTTTGGCTTGAAAATCGAACTTACCGTCCCAGAATGAGTGCGCCCCAGAGTGGCAGAAATGTGCACGTCAATGAGTCGTCATGTGACAGGCTGGCACACCGACGCTTTTGATGATCGCTCAGAGTTGTGAATAAGAAGGGACCAATCGCTTTGCAATCAATACCGTTTGAGTTTCAGTTCATGAAAGAACAAATCTTCGTTAGGTACGTTCAATTCAATCTTGTGAAAGACTCCGGAAGCATCCGCAACAAAATGAGCCGTTCCACCTTCGAACCATGCAAACTTGCTTCGCCATTGGATCTCGAAGGTGTCATAGTGCAAGTGTTTTAAGTCCGCGACCAGAGCTGGGTAGGGCAGCAACTTAAGCACCAATTGATCACCATCCGGCTCGATCGTAGCGTCGCCATACATGGGGCATCGAAAGTTGCCCGTGTAGTCGTTCAGGGGATGACTGGGCTTGGTTCCTTGGACTGCTGGCGTGATCGCTTTGGTGATGTTGGCATCGAATTCTCTTCTGGATTGGAGAAATTTCTCAAGACTTTCTGGGCCCCAATCTTGTCCATCCACCCCTAAAACAGCATCGATAGCGGCATAGGCAATGAGATTGCTAATGGATGTCAGGCTGTTGGTTAGGACAACGACACCTAGTTTTTCCTCCGGGACCAGCACCACGCGCGAATTCATTCCGTCATAACCTCCACTGTGTCCAACAACCTTTTTGCCATGGTAATCGGATGTGCTCCAACCGAGACCATAGGCGCTGAAGTGTGTCGTCGCAAACCGCTTGGACAGCTCGATTGGCATCTTGAGCGGAGTGTGCGCTTGCCACATTTCGTGGGAGGCATTTTGGCTGAACAAACGACTGCCGTTCTGCATCTGGCCTTGACGCAGCTGCAGACGCAACCAATGCGACATGTCATCAGCGCTAGATATGATTCCCCCAGCGGCAGCCATGGAATCCCAGTTCATCCATGCAATGGGCTCCGATCGATCGAGCAGAGTTTTATGCGGCGTTGCATAGTTTTCGAGAGTCACAAGATCTCGAACGCTAGTGATGGAACGATTCATATTGAGCGGTAACAGTATTCTGGACTTGATAAAATCTGGCCAGCTTTGACCGCTCGCAGCGACGACGACTTCACCTGCTGCTAAGTACATCAAGTTCGAGTAGCCGAACTCGGATCGGAAGGCCGAAACGGGTTCCAGTTCGGCAGCTCGCAAAAGGATTTCCTTCGGCGAATAACTGGTACCCCACCACAGCAGGTCCCCGCTGAATGTACCCAATCCACTGCGATGGCAAAGCAAGTCGCGGACTCGCATATCTCGCGTCGCAAAATCGTCTTTCAGTTTGAACCAAGGCAAATACTTGCTGACATGATCGTCCCACTTGACCTTCCCTTCGTCCACCAGAATGGCCAGGGCCGCTGCGGTAAAGGCTTTGGAATTGGACGCGATGGCGAAGAGCGTGTGCTGGTCGACCGCTTCGGTTTCGCCGACTCGACGCACGCCGTAGCCTTTGCTCCAAAGCACCTGATCCTCTTTCACGATGGCGATCGACAGTCCTGGGACTTGCCAATCGTAGAGTGACTTAGCGACGTACGCATCCAGTTTCTTGATGGCTTCAGCGTGAACCGTTTTCGGGTCCGGTCCCTTGTCCTGAGCATCACTGACCACAGCCAATGATAACATCATGAGCAAGAAGCTGATGTAAAGTTCCAGACGCTTCATTTTCATCTCATGAATCCAGATGCAAAGGTGGAGCCCGACAAACGGCTATTTACTGGTCTTCGTGCATTCGAGCCCAAGCCTGCGATTGCTTCAGAGCATTCTTGAGGTCGCGATCTGCTGGTTCGTCATCGCCGCGCCAGAGTTCGTATTCCTCTTGAGTTCCAAGAAGATCGTTCAAAGCGGGTAGATTTGGATCGGTGATCAATCGCAATTCTTGAGTAAATTCTTTTCCATCGACCGTCAATACCACTCGGTAGCTACCTGAGGGGGCAGACCGCGCACGGCCTCGTCCACCAGTTCTTCCGGGCCCACCTTCGGGGCGCGGAGTTGCTGATTCAACCGATTCCGAAGGAGCCGATTCACCAGATTCACCCGAGCTTGAAGCAACTGGAGCGCCGAGGGTTGCTGCAGCAGCCCCCGAATCCCCTGCTGTACCTGGCCCACGTCGACGTCCCGGGCCTCGTGGGGCCGTCGTCCCTTCGGCTGTCGGTGTTGCTGGTGGATTGCCGGAAGCAGATGCTGTCGCAGACGCAGATGCTGCGGCACCCGCGGGTGGCGGTGTGACAGCGTTCGCGCCTCCTGACCTTGGGCCTCCACGGCCTTGACCAGGACCACTTTGTGGAGGGGAAATCAACAGATCCCAATTCACTTGGTGAAGGCCAGCTTCGTTGGAACCACGCAGCTCGCGGACGGTTTCGCCGCTGGCTTCGATAATCTTGACCGAAACCTGTTGTGCTTTGGCCGGCAACGCATAGTAAATAGTTGCGCCGGGGGCGGGATTGCTACCTGCGAATCGACGGTTGGTGGCACCGCGAGCTGGGTCTCGTTTCCATCGAATCGTAGCAGGAGATCGGTACAACGAAGCGGTCTCCGTCAGATGCTTGGAGGACAATTGATTCAATGGAGTCAAATCCGCGATCCAAAGACTTCTGCCGTGGGTAGCGGCAACAACTTCGCCATTGTTCGGATGGAAAGCAAAGTCAAACACAGGAACCGTTGGCAGATTGGTGTTCAATGAATTCCAATGCCCGCCACGATTGGCCGATGCGTACACAGCGAACTCCGTTCCGACCAATAGAACATTTTCGCTGAAGGGGCTTTCCCTCAAGCAACGCGTTGATCCCCATGGCAAGTTGCCTCGAATGGACTTCCAGGTCTTACCAAAATCTTCAGAAACAAAAACGTATGGATCGTCATCGTTGGATCGATGGCCATCCAAAGACACGTACACTCGCCCTTCTGCGTAGCGCGATGCTTCGATCGTGGACACCCACCTTGGAGCGGGCAAGTTCATGTTCTTTCCAATCTCTTGCCACTCTTTGCCTCCATCCTTCGTGACCCAAAGGGCTCCATCGTCGGTGCCTGCATAAAGAATGTTTGCATTCAACGGCGACTCGGAAAGTGCAGTCGCCGACCCTCGTTTCGTAAGGGTGATTTCCGGAGATATCTTTTCCAGATTATTACCTCGGTCTAACGATCGGAAAACATAATTTCCGCCAGCGTAAAAGACTCGGGAGTTTGCGCTGGAAAGGATGAAAGGCGTGTTCCAATTGAATCGGTATTGGGGTTTGCCTTCCTCCGGTGGTTTGGGCCGGATGGAAGCTCTTTCGCCAGTCTTCATGTTTCGGCGATTCATGGCACCGCCCTGGCTGGTGGAATAGATAAGATCGGGATCGTTCGGATCAACTCGGCATGTGAAACCATCACCGCCGCCAACCGATAGCCAATCTTCATTCACGGGTCCTGAGCCATCCAGTGAAAATGCTGGCCCGCCCCAAGTTCCATTATCTTGCAAGCCGCCATAAACGTAGTAGGGGTACTTCGGTGATATTGCCACGTGGTAAAACTGGCCGAGTGCCATCGTGTTGAGATGATCCCAGGTGGTGCCTCGGTCGTATGTATGATAAACACCACCATCAACACCAATGATCATGTGTTTGCCATCGCGAGGGTCAATCCACAACGAATGCCCGTCCGCATGTACATCGCGACCAAAGATGCTATCGAACGATACTCCTCCATTAAGCGACTTGTATTGCGATACACCGAGCAAGTAAACGTTCTTGTCGTTGTTGGGGTCGACTCGAACGACACTGAAATACATCGGCCGCGAGTGGACACTGTTGACACGAGTCCAGGTTTCACCACAGTCGACTGACTTGTAGATCCCTCCGTACTCGAAACCTTTGCTACCTTGCTGATCCTGGACATTTTCATTCTGTCCGCCAAGATTGGAAGTGTAGGGACGGATCGGAGCTGGTCGGGCTTCCAGAGTGACTTCGATCTCTTTCACTTCCGTTGCTCGAGCGATCTTTAGCAACAGTTTCTCTCCAGCTTTTTTGTCCTTGAGCATATCAGTGACCGCTCGATAGTTTGCAAGTGGCTTTCCGTCGATCGATTGAATGACGTCGCCCACGCTAATGCCTGCTTTTTCGGCAGGTCCACCCGCTGTGATTTGGCTGAGTCGTGCTCCGCCTCCAGCAACATCTTCCCCTTGCACACCAAAATAAACGTCTGGCACAACTGCAGGTGTAGGCATTCCTGCTGGGATCACGCGATCCTCCAAAGTCATTTCCAGTTCTTTCTGTTCCTCATTGCGTAGAAGCTTGAGCTTGACTTTGTCGCCAGCCTTTTTCGAAAGCACCAGTTCTACGATCGCCTCCCAGGAATCTGCTGGCTTGCCATCGAACTCGATCACCAAATCATTTACCAGCAAGCCAGCTTTGGATGCGGGGCTATCGTTAGAAATTTGGACCATCTTGACTCCGGTCTCTTCATCGGTCCCTAGTCCCCCGAACCAAACGCCAGGCTGAAATCCTCGGCTTCGATTGGAGCGTCCCGCCAATGTGAATTCAAGCAGCTTCTTCTCCTCACCTCGAGCAACATGGACCAGGAATTTATCGCCCGCTTTTTTAGGCTTCAGTTCCGCCAGAATATCATCGAACGAAGTGATCGCTTTCTCACCGACAGATTCAACCACATCCCCTACCATCAAGCCGCCACGGGATGCGGGGCTCTTAGGATACACTTGGGAGATGACAGCCTTACCATTGACGTCGGCTGCAACGCCTCCCCAAAGAACGTTGAGTGGCGCAGGACCTTTGCCGATGTTTTCGCAATCGATCACGGCATACAGGATATTAGGATCCTTGCGATACCAATCAAAGCCGATTCGGCCCATCTGACTTGTCGGTAGACCAGCCGTCAGTTTCTTCCAGTTTTTTCCACCGTCCGTTGACTTGTATAGTCCGCTGCCTGGGCCCCATTTTCGAATCGGATCATATCCGTCGTACCCTTCTGGCATAGGGACTTCGTTGCCTGGCCAACTGTCGAATCCATCGCGTAATCTTTCCCATGCGGCAACGATAATCGTGTTTGGATCCGTTGGGTGCAGTTGCAGGTCGATGATTCCAGTACGATCGTCGATATAGAAACAGCGTTCCCACGTTACGCCCCCGTCCGTGGTTTTGAACAATCCTCTTTCTTCATTGCTTCCGTACAGACGTCCAAGAGCACCCACATAAACCGTGTTCGGGTCTGTCGGGTGGATCACCACTTCGCCGATCTGAAACGACTTTTTCAGTCCCATGTTTTTCCAGGACTTGCCACCGTCGGTCGACTTGTAAACCCCGTCACCGTAGCTGACCGAGTTTCTAGGATTGTTCTCGCCAGTGCCTACCCAAACGATTTTCGGATCGCTCTTGGACACAGCCACTGCTCCGATCGATACCGTGGTTTCCTTGTCAAATTGATGCTGAAAGGAAATGCCATTGTTGGTGGTTTTGATCAAACCACCGCCACCTGTGGCTGCCCACCATGTGCTGGGATCTTCCTCGTTGATCGCTAAGTCCGTGATCCGTCCACCCATGTTGGCTGGTCCGATACCTCGCCATCGTATCCCCTTTAACCAGTCTCGCGAGATTTCTCCATTCCAAGGTGTTTCTACTTTTGGAGGCGGGGACGCTTCGCTGGAAGCAGACGTTTTGGTAGCCTCCGAGGTAGCGGGCTGCTTCATTGATTGGAGAAACTTGCTGAGCTCCTCCAGTTGCTTTTCAATCTTGCCCAAGCGGTCATCGGTAGCGGTCGAAGGTTCAGGTTTAACATCGACAGGTTTCGCATCAGCCGGTTTTTCTTCCGAGGGCTTGGCATCAGCAGGCTCTGCTGGTGCTGGTGCGGGTGCGGGTGCTTCGGTTTTTTTTTCCTCGGATTTGGATGGATCCGCAACAGGCGGCGTTTCTTGCTTGGGTTCAGCAATGGGTGCGGCGGGGGCAGGAGATGGTGTCGGTTCCTGAGCGGTCATTAGCTGGCTGAAGACAACGTTCAGCAGGAGGGCAAGAGCGAGTTGTTTGCCCTTGATTGCTATCGATGGATTGCGATCATTCAACATGTGTTCTAATTCCTAAAGTGAACTTCGGCAGATGCGCGGTGGTGCCCTGGGGTGCATAACAAGAGGATCAGCGTATTCTGGTTCCCCGAAGCGGGATCAGCAAGGATCCTGCGCCTGACTTCCCTTGAAAACCACCGAATTCCTTGTTGAAGCCTTGCGCCGAGTCGTGCATACTTTGAGGATGATTCACGTAGACCAGGCAAGCAAACGGTTCGCATTTACCCTCGTGGAGTTGATGGTTGTTGTTGCGATCATTGGCGCGTTGATCAGTCTGCTCTTGCCAGCGGTTCAGGCTGCTCGCGAGGCTGCTCGAAGAGTTCAGTGCCAAAACAATCTGCGGCAAGTGGGGCTGTCCCTTCTTCAGTTTGAATCTGCGAATTCTGCTTTTCCGGCGTCGGGCTGGACTCGCCCCGGAGTAGGCAATCCCAGTGGCAGCTACCTGAGTTGGCGAGGGGTGTGCTTAGGCTTCATGGACCAAGCGAACGTTTTGAATCGATACGATGTGCAGCAGCACTGGTGGTCTGAAATCAATCTTGAGGTTGGCAGCTATCAACAACCAGCGTTTCTCTGTCCCAGTTCGCCATCCATCGAACCCAAGCTTGTCGTGCCTCCTAAAGCCCCCAGACCCGCTCTTGCCTTGGCTAAGGCGATGGCAACTACGGACTATGAAGCAATCATGGGCGTTCGTCCATCACTGGATGCTACCAAGTACAATGCTTCGAATCGTTTTTCGGTGATGCATCGCGATTCAAGAAACAAGTTCGCAAGCATAACGGATGGATCTTCCAATACGATCATGGTGCTAGAGTCTTCCGGCCGACCTGCAGTATATCGTCGCGGAAAGCAAAAAGCCGATTTGTGGAATGAACAAGGGATTGGCTGGATCGATAGCGAAAGTGCCTTTTCACTCGATGGTTCCAGTCTTGATGGTGCCTCGGAAGGGTGCGGTATTGCTGCAGGGTGCATCGTTGCGATCAATGCTCGTAATGACAACGAGCCCTACAGTTTTCACTCAGGTGGAGCGTTCGCTCTATTTGCCGATGGGCATATCGCGTTCGAAAGTGAAGCGACTTCAATCCTCGCCTTTGCGGCCCAATGCACTCGTGCTGCTAATGACTGAAGCCACGGTCTATCGAACGTGGCTTCAAAGAAACTTGATACGTCATCAATCCCTTGGGATTGTAGTAAGCGGTTTACTCGGGGCGTCGAGGACGTTCGGGACGTCCACCTTCATCGCCGCCTGGACCTCTACGACCACCAGGTCCGCCTTCAGGGCCACCACGGCCCGGTCCGCCTTCAGGGCCACCACGGCCCGGTCCGCCTTCAGGGCCACCACGGCCCGGTCCGCCTTCAGGGCCACCACGGCCCGGTCCGCCTTCAGGGCCACCACGGCCCGGTCCGCCGGGACCGCCAAAGCCACCAGGTCCG
>Ga0247833_1003321_pt1 | contig 21714 bp, 25 predicted proteins | sample LaCruzMarch2015__7_FD_187117 | JGI IMG/M metagenome (GOLD analysis project Ga0247833, IMG submission 187117) | Freshwater microbial communities from meromictic Lake La Cruz, Castile-La Mancha, Spain - LaCruzMarch2015_8m | ecosystem: Environmental > Aquatic > Freshwater > Lake | place: Spain... | reverse complement strand
CGAAGAACAAATGAGCTTGGGGTTGGGTGAACCCGTTGCCCCCGGCGAACGTACAGAACTGTCACCTACTACCCCTGCAGAAGCTCCGCAGGGTGAGCTTGATTTGGGCGCGCCTGTCGAAGTAGGGGAGATAGCTGCACTTAATATTCCGATAGTTAAACCAGCTCAGCAGGTTGAGCAGTTGGTTACGGACGTTAGTGCTGCCCCGCTTGAGCGGTTCCTTTCGGCGTTCCAACCTAGCTCTCCCTCAGAGACTGAGCAAGAGAAGCAACGAAGCGCGGTGTCGGGTGAGCGGGGTATTGTACGTGCAATTCGTGATATGTATGAGGACCTGAAGGTAGATGATGCTGATCTGCCCTATTACACAGGCCTAGTTAAGGACTTCTTTAAGGGGTTTCTGAAGCCTGTTAGCCCTGAAGTGGCGCTCATGTTTGATAACGTGGATAAGATGTCAGCTCAGGAACAGAAAGACTTCCTCCAGCGATACACTAACCTGCCAGACATCACGACCTATGACGGGGTCAATAGACTTAAACTTGCGTTCAATGACTTTATTTCGGAACAGCAACTTAAAGCTGTAGGTATTACTCCTAGTACAAACGCGTATACACAGGCAAAGAAAACCCTAGCTGCGTTAAGGAGTAAGGCTACCAACACTCCTAACAAACTAGACAAGGCAGAGCGTGCCGCGCACGACTATTTCCGCCGCTTTGACTTTGATACCTCCCTCCGTGCCGCTGCGTTCGACATGGCCTACGGCACTCCGCGTAACGAGATGTTTAGTGGGCAAGGAGCTGCGTTTGCCCCCTACTTCCAAGAATGGTTGCTTACCAACGCATCAGAGGCAGTCAACAAAAAGTTTGATAGTTACGTACGCGCATACGAGCACTATGCAACACGTGATGCACAGGTTGACCAGATTCGAGAAGAAAAAAATAAGACTGCGGAAGCAGAAGCAAGCACCCGTGAGGGATATGAAGAAGCTACTCGTGCGGAGCGCAATGCCCCTGCCGAAGAGATTTTTGAACCCGACCCGGTAACTATTTACACTCCGCAGTACCAACGCGGGCTGGATTTTCGTAAGATTTTTGGTACCTCGGAAGAAGTCATTGGGTCTCTTACCCAGAGGCTCCACCCCGCAGTAGAACGTGCAATTAGAGCAAACGATGTAAATGGTGCTCTCCGTGCCATGCTAGCTACATCCAAACTTACTACATATCAAAAACAGCTTGTAAATAAGCTTCTGTCTTTGAATCTTAAAACTTCTGTGGGTATTGGCACTGAGGCGCTAGATCAAAACATGGCTGTTTACCTTGAGCCGGGTTCAGAAATGGTTCGGGACTACTTCTATGTTGCGCGTCAACTGGGGGCGCTAAAGTTTTCCGATTTTGCTGAAAGTATGATGGCGGTCAATGACAAAGCAACAAATAATGAGAAGCTAGTCGCTATGTATCGCGCCGTAGAAAAAATCCTTGCGGCGGACAAAACAAACCCGCAAATTCCGGAAAATATCAAAGCTGAGATGGAACCGCTGTTTGCTAAACTGCGCAATAATTATCTAATTATTGAGCGGTCTGTTGGTGCGTATTTTCCTGTCACTGACGCTATCTCTCTGCACCCAGAGAACGGTCCTGGGGCGCTGACTAATTACACCCTCCTGCATGAAATAATTCATGCGGCTACAACTAATATCATTAATAACCCAGAATTTTACGGCGCTAAACAGCAGCGTGCTGTTCAAGAGCTAAAGAAGCTCTATGAGTTTGCCAAGACTACGTCTGGCATTAAAAAATATGGTTTCACTGACCTAAATGAATTTGTTGCAGAAGCTTTTACAAACCACGAGTTCCAGAAGGTCCTGCAGGGGCTAAACTACAAGGGGTCCCCGAAGTCGCTATGGGACAAGTTTGTTGAGTTCTGTATGAAGATGTTTGGCTACGACAATGTGCTTGGCCAGACTATGCGTTACGGTAACGTATTAATGAGCTCACCCCCCGTGCCCGGGTACTTTGCGTCGCCCCAAGCCGCAAGGAAAGGCTACTACGAGAACAACTCCAACGAACAGCCTGGGGCTTTGCGTAGTATTGGCAATCAAATCAAAGATTCTAAGTCGTTTGATGACATTAAGTTTCTCATATCTGAATCTTGGTCCACCATGAAGGACCAGACGCGTAAGTACTTTTTGGGGGCCTTCACCCTGCGTCAGCTTGAAGAAATGATGGGTATCGAATACAACCGGCTAACTGGAGAATTTGAAACAAAAGTACCTCAAGTTTCAGTACTCATTAAAAATATTGAAGATATGCAGGATAGCCGTAACAAGCTTATCCAGAAAGGTAAACCTATCGTTGATAAGTTGCAGAAGCTATACACCTCAAATCAAGCAACTGCAGATGCGCTTACTGTAATTACGCAAACTTCTACGGCGTTACAGATTGACCCAACCAACCCCAACCCCCCGGCAGACAAAGCCAAAAAGAAGATGTATGACAAGCTGCGTGCTGATTGGGAAGCGCTTGGCAAAATGAAAGACGGAACGGTGGCGCAAGAACTGTATGTTGAAATGCGCGACTTCTTTAAAGGCACCTTGCAAAACTACAAGCGTATCGCCGCTGAACGAGAATATCGTCGCATTCTGGGTTCTAAAGAAGCGGCTAACCGTGCGGCTAATGAGTACGTAGAAAAGAACCTGCCAGAGTTCAAGAAGATGTACACCGACAAGACCGAAGAAGAACTTCGTGGGATGATAGAAGCTGACCTGCTTAAAGAGGCAGCACAACTTGTAAATGCGGGTAAAGAAAGCAACGAAACTGCCTTGGCTCGCATACTTGCAGATAAAAAGATCAACAAGCAGTTTGAAAAAATGATTGAGCCCTACTTCCCGCTCAAGCGCTTTGGGCGTTTTTGGTACAAAGAGAAAACTGGCGAAAACATGAAGTTCTACATGTTTGAGTCTGCGTTTGCTCGCAATGAAGCTTTGAAAAAAGCTCGTGCCGCAAGCCCAAATGAATCTTTTGCTTCTGGCAACGATACCAGAAGTATGACCTCGACTGCCCTGCAGAATGCTAGGTTGTTTGAAGAGATCAAAGATGTCATTGGTGACGTTAGTGCTACTACAACGGAAGAGCAAAAACAAAAACTGCTAGACGAGATCGGGGAGTTGTTCATCACAACCCTACCAACTCAAAGCATTCGCAATATGTTTTTGCACCGTAAGAATGTTCCAGGTGCTAGTGCGGATATGGTCCGTAGTTTTTCTCACGCTATGTTTCACTTGGGGTACCAACAAGCACGGTTCGAATATGCACCGAAGATGTTTGACAGCATGAATGCTGCACGTGCGTTCCTCTCGTCGGGCGGCGTGCCAACCACTGCGGAAGAAGATTCGACTCGTAGAACTTTGAAAGATTATCTTGATGAGATTCAACGCCGTGTAGATAACGTATTGAGCCCAGTTGAACAAAACTGGATCACAACCATGCTATCTAATCTTAGCTTTCTTACTTACCTAACCGCTCCTGCATCGGCAGTTGTGAATATGCTCGCAGTTCCGATGATTGGTTATCCGGTCCTTGCTGGTCCGTATGGTTGGGGGCCTTCGCGTCAGGCATACACTAAGTACATGAAGATGCTAAGTGGTGCTGGTTGGAAGGATGAGTTTGGCAACTTCGACGCCCCCTCTGTTAGTCGTAATCCTAAGCTTACGGAAATTGAAAAGCGTGCGTATCAGGCATTCGTAGATGCTGGTCTTATCGACATCTCGATGACCCACGACATTGCCGGCCTCTCTGAGCAACCTAGTAATGAGTACACAGGTCGTTGGAATAAGATCATGACCATTGCTTCGTTCCCCTTCCACAAAGCAGAGCGCTTCAACCGTGAAGTTACCGCTATGGCTGCATTTGATCTAGCATACAAAGCTAATGGTGGTAATTTTGAAGATGCAGTCAATAAAGCTAAGGACTTAACCTACAAGTCGATGTTCGACTATTCGACTGCTAACAAGCCGCGTTACTTCCAAGGTGACTTACCGAAGATTTTGCTGCAGTTCAAGCAATATGCACAACACATGACGTATTTGCTGTTCCGTACTGCCTATGAAGCATCGAGTCAGTTGGGTAAAGCTGAATATGACCAGCTTATGGCTGAAGGCAAAGTAGACGAAGCCAACAAAGTTATGGAGATGGCCAAGCAGATACGTCAGGATGCGCGTCGCACGTTTGCAGGGATGATGGGCATGTCATTCCTGTTTGCTGGCAGCATGGGTATGCCGGTGTGGTTCATCTTCTCTGGTGTTGCTAATGCGTTTGCCGCTGCGTTTGGTGACGACGAGGAAGAGTATGACGTTGAAAACTGGTACAAAAATTGGTTGAACTCTGTGTTTGGCGGGTTTGTAGGGGACTCTATTGCGCGGGGTGTTGTGCCGCAACTTACGGGTGCCTCACTGTCAGACCGTATGAGCACCAACCTAACCGACATGTGGTGGCGCGATACAAAGCGCAACCAAGATGAAGTTTCTACAGTTCAAAACGTTATGATCAACTTGCTCGGCCCGGTCGCTGGCATGGGTATTAATGCTGCTGAGGCAGTCAAGCGGTTTAACGATGGCCATACCTATCGTGCATTTGAAGCGATATCGCCCGCAGTTCTTAAGAATGTTCTTGTGGGTAGTCGGATTGCATCTGAGGGCGCACTCACTATGAAGGGTGATACGTTGCTTGAGGACATCTCGGCGAAAGAAGCTTTCCTTCAGCTTATGGGCTTTACCCCCGAACGACTGGCACAAAGGCAAGCAGCAAATATTGAAGCAAAAGCAACGGAAGTCTCCCTAAACAACAGGAGGCAAGACCTGTTGAATTTCTTGGCTATGGCCTACGATGCTGAAGACGATGACGGGGTAGAAAAGATTCTTGAGAAGATTGAAGTCTTCAATGATCAAAATCCTGAGTTTGCAATCAAGGGTAGCACCATCCGTAGTTCTCTTAAGAAGCGAGCCAAAGAACGCGCCATGTCAAATGAACGTGGGGGCCTGCGCATAGGTAAGGCGTTCAGTGACCGTGCAGAAGAAATGACACGGTACGCCGAAGAGGACGAGGAATAAAAATGCCCCGCATTGCGCGGGGCCAAGGAGAGATAACCAAGAGAGTGCCCTTGCGGGCAACGGCAGTCTAATATCTTGTGCGTTAAATTACAAGAAAGATTACTCTGCAATCTCTGGTTCTAAATTAACCTTTTCCGTTAGTGCGCCGACAAAGTGGTCGGGGTCAACAATCTTGTCGTTAAAGACAAATGCCTCAACAGGTGGCGACGGAATTTTGGTTCCCTTCGACATGCGCTTCTTCATAGTTCCTTCATAGGCTTCTGCCTCTCGCAACTTAATGAGCATATCCTGCATGGGGACCTGCTGCTTAGTGCAGTAAGCCCGAAGATGCTTTGCCGAGATATAGGTCTTTTTGGTGTCTGGCTCAATGCGGATAACAAGTTCTTGTTTCGGCTCAATTAGCGGAATCTGATCCAGACCTGTCCTATTGTCAGCCAAATCATTGATGACCAGCACTTTGAACCAATTCTCGTTAATAAACTCCCCGATGGTTGCGCTGTAGTCTTCGCTCGGTGCAATGATGGTGTTCTTCAATTCGCGCAGCATGCTAACTGTCCAGTTAAAGACTCGCATCATGTCGTAGTCAATAAGGCCACATTCTTTGGCAATCAATCCACCAGTGATGTTGGCCGCTGCCGTAGCAGAGTAGTAACGTTCTCGGCTTTCCAAACCTACCAGCGCGTCAAGCTTCTTCTGCACGGCTTTCAGAGTATCTAACACCAACTCCTTGTTCTTTACAATGTACTCTAGGTAGATAGGACCAGCGTGGCCGTAGTTCTCGTACATCAACTGAAACAGGTCGTCCGCTTCCTGCTTTGTTAGATTCGAAGTGCGGTTAACTGTGTACTCAATAAGGCGCATCATCTCGCCATCAGGCGTTGCCTTTAGTGCCCGTAGCTTGTCGTAGAACGAGGCGTTAGCACTGCACAAACCGATAGTTGCCCATGTGGTTTTGTTGGGGCGCTCCGCATTAGTCTGCGATTGCATCCGCCCTTTGTTGTGCCCCTGCGTGATGCTGTAGGCAAAGTCCGAGAACTCGTCACCAGTCATCTTTGTGACTTCGTCGCAGGTGTAGGCAAGATTATTAAGTAGGCCAAGCCGGTGAATCTTGTGGTTATACGTGTCCTTCCACTGCGACATAAGTTCTTCTGGGTGCCCAATCACACTATTGCAGAGTTTCAACACAGTTGACTTGCCTGTGCCAGACTCTTTGTTAATAAGGTTGATAAGTGCCCCTCGCATACCCAGAAACTTCATGAGCGGAGCACCGAAGGCAGTTAGAAAGCCGAAAGCCTGTCCTTCAAAACCAACCATGTTGTAAGCGTTAGCGCACTTCTTCCAGTTCTCCAATGTGCCCTTGGGCTCCATCCAAGCGGCAAGTGCTTTGGTTGCCGATGATGGGGGGCTATACTTAATTTCTGTGGCGCTAATTTCTTTGGTACCAATAATCATTTTTGTATCATCGTCGGCCCAGCCGAATTGATTTCTCATGGTCTCTGCTTCCCTTTGAATCTGTAGATCCTTAACAACATCAATGATGTAAGCCATGATTAGCTTCATCTGATCGCCGCCGCAAACTACCCCATGATGTGCAAGTATTTTGCGAAGCTCTTCTTTAGAACCGATGTCAGCCGCGAGTATCGTGAATTCACGGACGCCATCTACGGGCAGGTGCAACCGCATATGTATGCACTCCCCGTCACCATCTTTGTCGTGCAAACGTTTAACGACAAATAGATAGTTCTCGTATACAAGTACTGGATCTGCCTCGGGTATCGTCTTATAGATACCTTTGAATTTACCAGCAAAATATGGATACGGCAGGGTGGGTATTTCGTACTTCCGCAGTGAACCGTCTGACTCTTGCTCAACAATCGTGGAGTCATTCGCTACCAAAGTCTCGTTGCCAAGAACAATCGGGGACTTTATGCGGCCACGAAACTTACACCCCTCACAACCCTTGGCGTTAAGAGATTCAAACTTGCTGCAGGTATATGGCCCTGCAATAGTGTGTGCCTTGCGCTCTGTGTTGCTGATTGAGTAGTCAGGGTGCTGATCCGAGATGATGTGAATTGCTTGTGCACCATCTACGCAGTGCTTTGCAATTGATAACCCCGCTCTCCATAAAGGTTCTTCAATGTCAGCTTGATTAACAAGAATATGTTCAATCTGCCCACAGCCGTCACCGTTGACCGTACGCTCTACCAACTTCATAAATACTGCCTGCCTGTTAGCAAGCAGAGACATTGTTAGCTCATTAGGTCTAGCTGCAGGAACAAAAGATTGAAGACTAAGGATTGCCTTAATGTCCCCTAAACAACTTTTAAATTCCTCTAATGTCACGGCCTCAGACCAATTGACAATAGTTACAGGAAGCGGGGGGTCTGTCTTAAAATTAAACGTCTCAGGAATGCGAAGAATACGTACAGCATCCGTTGTACAGACAGCGTCAGCTTGCAGCCCATGTTTATCGCACAGGCGGGACAAGGCTTCAGCTATTGGCTTCCATTCCGTAGGTGGGATTACCTCTGTTAGTGGCCAATAGACATGAAGTCCCCGTCCTGAGTCTACTATCGTAGGGGTACCTAACTTAGTGCTCTCGCAAAAGCCGGCTAATGCGACTAACCCATCCTGCTGGGTTTCGTATGGCTTACCCATACCACAGTCAATATCTAGCCAGAACGCTTTGTTGTTCAGCGCATTCGCATACGTACGCTTCGCATCTGGCCCCGTGCCTTCTTTAAACTTAGCTAGTGAAAAGAAAGCGTTGTACCCGTCGTTGATTAGACGCGTAGCAAGGGGCTCAACATCATCAAGAGATTGAGTGAAAAACCGCCTTGGTTTTCTGTCGGTTCCGTCTGGAGCAAGACCGGCGATGCAATACCAGCCATCGGTACCAAGCACGTGCTCAAGCAAATCGCGCATAGCCATGCCTGCTTATCCTTGCTCTAGTACCCCCGCCTTATCCAATATGTCTCGAATGCGTTCTTCTTGTGTCTTTCGCGGTTCTGATTTACCCGTAAACCAGTTGTAGACGGTCATCTTAGACACGCCAAAATACTCAGAAATATCTACAACTGGAATATCACGGGAGATGCAAAAGGCACCGAGACGAACACCGAGACTGTTTGGATCAGCGAGTTGGTTTGCTTCAATGACTCGTTGACTGTAGCCTCGGTAGTCCGTGTCACTCATCGTCTACGTCCCTTGCCTTGCTAGCCGCGAACTTGCTCAAAATAGCCTTGAGTTCTGGCTTGACATCCGGCGCTGCCGGAGCGGGAGCAGCCTTCTTAGCCTTGGGAGGAGGGATATCTTCTTCCTCGTCTTCTTCAATGCTCGGCTCTTCCAGCTTTACAGGAGCAGGCAGGGCTTGTGTTTTGGGTTGAATCTTAGGTGCCGAGATAGCCATCTGGCATTCTTGCGTTTCTGCAAGGCGCCCGGCTTGTTCATATTCGTCCTCATCCAAGAAACGGACGGGGCTAAACACCAGCTTGGGCGTGTCGCTGTTGCTATCGAACTTCATCTCAGTAACCAGAGCATTGATGCTAAACCCCTGCGAGACAACATATGTCAGGTACTGATTGAACGGCATGTGTTCTTGGTCGCCAGTCCCGAAGATGGAAGTTGCAGACAGGACGAGTTGATAGACGCTGCCCAAATCTCCAGGAAGTGCAAGAGCCAGACGACGAGAAAAACGACAAGCGCGAGACCCACCAGCGCCCGAGCCCTTGATGTTCTTGGGGCAGTCTTTGCAGTTCTTGTGCTGCGGCTTAAGCACGCTTGCATCGGGAGTAACCCCATCCGCCGACCAGCAGTCGGGGGAAGTAACTTCGGCTTTCGGGTCATACGCACCGGCATAGAAACTCCGCGAGATATCTTTGGAAGCGTTGACGATAACAACTTCCATGCTGTTGCTCTCGTTCTTCGACATCTCTTCGCCATTGACCACGAGTCGGAAGACACGGCCACGGATAGAGATGCGCTTCAACGGGCTATTGTTGACTCCCGGTGCAAGTGCTTTGGTAAGGTCGTTGACACCGATGTTGCGCAGATGCTCAGGGATAGCAGACTTCTTAAACAGAACGACGTTCGACATTTGGATTACCTCTCAAGAGTTACGCGGACGAGTCACGCGAATTTCGTATTCCCGATTTACGTTTAGTCCTTCTGGATGGATATCGGGATTCTCCTCCAGAAATTGCTTCATAGATGTTTGATTGATTCGCTTATGCAGCAGATTGAAAGCCTCGTGTTCTTTGATGAACCGATACATGGAGTCCCAATCACTTGTCCAGTAATCAGTCTTGACAGTGCGGCTCACCGTACCATTGCTAGTGCGGATACTTTCAGCTTGGTTGCTTTCACAGATTTCTAGGAGAGCTTTGGAGATTTCGTCCAGTTGCTCATCCAACTCCTTAACTTGGAGCTCCATCTGCCGTTTTATATCTTGTTTCTGATCCCGGATTGCCACATATGCGGCAACAAGATCGTCGGTAGAAAACTCTTCAGACATATGACACCTCTCTTGGTTAACGATGGCTCGAGTCTACGCCCGATGTCCAGATCGTAGAGCAACTATTTTACTGTGTCAAGTGTTCAACGAATTTTTGTACAGGTCAACCAGACTCTGGTGGGTTCCCAGTTTGTGGTTCAGCATCTTGTACAGGTCGCGCTCAACCCCGCTGCCTTGAATATGCACAACCGTCATGGAGTTCTTCTGCCCCTTGCGGTTAATACGGGCGTTGGCTTGTAGATACGTTTCAATAGAAGTTACAGGTGAGTACCAAACAACTACGTTTGCAGCAGTGAGGGTAACCCCGTGGGCTGCTGACTGCGGCTGGATTATCAGAACTGAAGGGTCTGGTTGGGTCTGAAAACGGTTAAAAATGTCAGTCCGCTTACCGACAGGTACATCACCACATATGATCTCGGTTCGGATCCCGTTGTCCCTGAGATACTCATCAAGTAGGTCGATAGTGTGTCGGTATGGCACAAACACCAGAACCTTGTGTGATGCCTCCTCGATTACTTCTTTTACTACCTGCAGCCTGTTGGATACATCAAACTCAATTACGGCGCCCGAATCCGCATAGACCGCACCACCAGAAATCTGCAAAAGTTTCGTGAGCTTAGCCGCAGCATTGACCGCGCTAATTTCTTCCCCTGCAGCCTCGGCAGCTAGCTTGGCTTTCATCTGCTTGTAGTACTTGCTCTGCTGTGCCGTAAGTGGCGCTTCACGTTCTACGTACACGATGTCCGGTAGGTCGAGACATTCTTCTTTTGTGTACCTGATAGCAGGCTGCAGAGTTGCGTGTACTACCGCGCTTGCGTTGTGCTTAGGTATCCATTTGAACTTTGTGATGTTTTCCATGACTCGGTCGCGGAAGGCACCGAAGAACTTTGGTACATTGTCCGGCACACACAGCTTTGCAAGTCCGTAAGCGTCAGTTGGTGATTGAGCAGCGGGGGTACCGGTCATCATCCACAAATATGTTTTGGGCTGTAGCAGTCCCCGCATTACTTTCCAACGCTGTGTTTGCGGATTCTTGTACGCATTAGCTTCATCAATAATGATGAGATCAAACCCCCCAGCCGCTATCTCCTTGGCAACAGTTTCAACCCCGTCATAGTTAATGATGATGTACTCGTATGGCGAGGAAATAACTTCTCGCCTTTTTTCCCTTGACCCGTGGGCAACACCAACCTTGCGGTGTGTTGCAAACTTAAACAGGTCTGCTTGCCACGCTGATTGCATGATGGATAGCGGACACACAATCAAAACACGCCTGATGGCGCCTTGTGTCAGTAAATAGTCTGAGGCCCAAATAGCAGCGGCGGTCTTACCCGTGCCTTGTTCATTGAAGCAAAACGAGCGCGGGTGCAGTGTCAGAAAAGCAGCGGTTTCTTTCTGGTGTTGCATGGGGGGATACACACCGGGCCACTTGTAGTCTCTCGTAATAGGGGACGGAACAGCCTTGAACTTTAGTCTGGTTAGCAGCTGTGCTTCTTTTAAGTTCCAGTTGATGGCAACCATATGGATACCATCGTTTTCCGATAGTGCTTTGCTTCCGTCAATCGTGTTGGTAATTCTCTCGGGGGTTTTGGTCCTGACCAGCAGAACCTTGTCGTTGAACAGTTCCATTATTTTTTAGGTTTGTTTCTCTTGACGGTGTGGTCGGAGTTGCGGGAGAAGGAACGGTTCTTTGTGGGGGATTTAAGCCGAAGATTGCTGGGCGCGTTGGTACCCCCTTTGGATAGCGGTATGGCATGGTCGATATCCTTTCCCGTTCGATCTACACCTTTTTTATCCATCGTGTATCTAGCACGCTCACGTGCGGCTCGCGCCGGTTTTTCATCGCGTTCTTTCTGTTGCTTCCACTCTTTCTTATATGGTCTCGGTTTGTTTACATAAGGCATGGGGGTCTCCTATCGGCCATTATTCCCATGATACTCACAATCCTCGACGGGGCAAAACTTCTTGCATGTAAAATTAGGACTGGGGTTCCAAGTGCCAGATTCATAACATCCCTCTAGCCGAATCAGTTCATCAAACCAACTCATCCACGCTTCCTTCTGTCCTTCTGGCGTGTATTCGGCTTCAATAAACTCTTGAGATACAACGAAGAGCAATCCACCCTTTACTAGTTTGATTTGCGGGAAGTGTTGGAATACGCACAGAGACAGCAACTCAAGTTGCTTTGTGTCAGCGTATTGCGACTTACCAGTCTTGTAGTCGATGAGGTACGCTGTGTCTCCGCTGAGAATCAGTAGGTCAGCAACGCTACGAAGCCATACATCCTTGGCAAAAAACTCACACGGTGTCAGTTCTTTCGTCAAACCCATTCGGTGTTCACATAGCCGTTCGCCGTCGATTGTTAGGAACACATCAATGAACGGCTTCATAAACGTAAACTTTTCGGGGATCTCTTTTCCGTTCTTTACATACTCTTCGGCAGCTTTGTGTAGCTCTTGTCCATACAAGATAGTTGTGCTGACGGGCTCCTTTACGTCCTTAATTACTTTGAGTCGGTGATACTTCCGAGGGCATTGCTGAAAGGTAGACAGTGCCGAATAGGACCACGTGTAATCTGCCATTAACATTCTCCATAACTTCGTGAATATCCGGCTTCACAATTGAGTGGTAGCCCGTTGGCCCATTCTGGTGTCCACCGCATACATTTCTCTACGTACTTTTTTGCTTCTTCTGCTTCTTCTTCCCGTGCAATACAGGCGACTGCATCGTGTACGGTAAGCACAACTTTGTATTTCCTATTTATCCTAACCATCTGTTCGGCAATGACACAGCGGGCTAGTGCTTGGCATAGGTTCTCTACTACTTTACCACCATATATCTTGGTCCGACCATTCCGTGACTTATAGGAGAACTCTCCGCCATTGCTATGTAAATCTCGGTACTTTAAGTGAAACCCATTGGGTAGGCAGAAGCCGTTTTCGTCCATGTAAAGTGCTTGATTTTGAACACCTATTGGTGCGGACATACCTGCGGCCATAGCCTCTAAGCATCTACCCGCCTGCCTCCAAAGTTCTGGAATTTTTGGGTATGTTTGGCGGTACACCGAGATGATGCGTTGGCATTCTTCAATCGGAGCTTCCACACCAAAATTCTTCAACTGCACCATAAACTTCTCGGCACCCATTCCATACCCTGCACCAAGGATGGTGGTCTTACCTACAAAGCGTTCATTTTTTGTTATTTCATCGACATGCCGGTTGTATATTGCACTCGCCATAATCCTATACACATCTTCGCCGTCAGCGAATGCTTGCACCAAGTCAACCTGACCAGACAACCAAGCCAACATACGGGCTTCAATCTGTGATGAGTCGGAGTCGATTATCACGTACCCATCAGGCGCAATGATTGCGTTCTTTAGGGTGTTAGTCCCACGAGATGGCAGATTCTGGAGATTTAATTTGTCGTCCCCGCCCCACCTACCAGTGTGTGCTGCGTAATACCGCAAGGGTACAGGCAACTTTCCGCGCTTTGAGATGTTAATAAATCGCTGTGTGCGGGTCTCTTCTAGTGTGGATTTAGTTCCCAGGCGAGCTGCAGCTAATGTTTGCACGGTTTCGTCTTCGTGCTCTAGCAGCGCTTTGAACCCTTCGTCCGTCTTGGCGAAAGCCCAAGTCTCCTTACCTGTGATATTACTTATCTTACGCGGAGGATCCACGCCGATTGATTTCAACAGTTCAGCGAACTTGTCATTGGACATGAGGGTTTCGCGGTCTGCTTCCGCTGCCTCTAGCAGTTTCGACTTTCTATCCCGCACTGCCTCAAGGTGCTGCTCTAGCAGTTCAATATCTAACTCAAGAACCGGCTCCGAAAACATCTTGGTCGTGATACTGATAACTTGAAGTTCTTGTTCAGAGACCCGTGATATGTAATGGTTTAAGAGTTTGAATGTCAGTTCGACATCATTTTTACAGTACTCGCCGTACTGCTGCAGGTCACTTACCAGAAAGTCTTTGCGATGTTTACCAAGCGCGTCCAAAACTTCTGTGCCCTTGACACCAAGTCCATACCGCTCAGCCAGCTTTTTAAGGCTGTTACCCTGCTCAAGTCCGTCTATGGCTCTAGCAATAGCAAGAGTATCAACCCACATACGAGGGCGAAGCCCAAACCGCCAAGTAAGTACAGCCCCATCAAACATAGCATTGTGGGCAACAGCAATAGATTCAGCCCAATCAAACCCTTCAAGAAAGGTTTTTGTTTCTTCAAACGTACCAGAAAACCATTGAGGTTCTTCATCATTTATCTTAACTCCCACGCCGATTACTTCAAAGTTTGAAGACCTTACATATTCTTCTGTTGTCAGTTTTGACAATGAGAAATCTCTTGAATAGTAAGTCTCAAAGTCTATAACTAGGGTTTGCATTTTAGGTTGTCCGTGTCTAAGAGCACATCCAAGATACGCTCGCGGCTGTATTTAAGGGCTAGGCGATGTAATTTTCTATCAATCGCCCAGCGCTCGTGAGGCCTGTATGTCCCATGCATCGCTACCTGCATCCACGTCATCTCATGACTATCCCACACTCCATTCCTACTTGTGCTGAACATCTCTGGATGTGTGTCCATCCTATCTAGCAAAATCTTTACTTGGTCGCAGGATAATCTGTACAGAATTTTGTCAAGTAGGCTCATCATTTTTGGCAATTTCCGATTCGATGTGGGTGATAAGTTTGTCGAGGTACCAACGACTCTTACGCAGGTCATTAACGCCGCCCTTGCGTTTCCACCGCCACAAATACTTAATCGAATTGCCAACACACACTGCTTCCAGCCCTTCTAGCCCGTGCGTTGCTGCAGCAATTGCATCAATACATTCAATCTTAAACGGGCTTTGGTAATGCTCCGGATGGTCTACTGTGTCAGTAGGTGCTGTAGTCATCTTGGTAATCTCCGTTCCAGAAAAGGTCATCATTTTCTTGTTTTTCCCAATACTTCATGTCCTCGATCAAATGTCGAGCCTTCTTTTTCTTTTCGTTGATCTTCTCAACGGTTTTTTCTGATACGTAAATAGGATTTTTGTTAGGTTTGGGGGTTTCTTTATAGCTTTCGTTTGGCTCGGGCAACGGTGCTTGCATTTCTTTAACGGCGTCCTCGTGGATTTCAAAGGTGTTGAACCTTGCCCCACATTCCATGCACGAGCGCCTGCGCCTGAGTTTATCTACTACCAACCTAACATCAATAACTCTAGTTTCACCACCACATTTACATTTCATGTTTGCCGTACATCTCTTCCCAATGAAGAATCCTGTGACAATTTGTGCAGAGTATTAAGCACTTCTTTATTTCTTCGTGTGCTTGTGAATACTTTCCTTCCTTCACTAGTTGATGGACCTTCTTCTTCTCGGGGTCGTTTCTATCAACGTGGTGGAAGTCGATTATAGCGGGATGGGCAGCGCCGCATTGGGTGCAAGATAGGGTGCTTTTGTACTCTCTCCACTCCTTACGCTTCCGATCTTTGTATGCACGGATTTGCGCTTTTACTTTTTCTTTGTTATTAGCGTAATGCCTTCGCCCTGCTTCCCTGCTCTTTTTGTACACCTCAAGGCCCCATTATTTTTTTACTAGGACTTCTAGTGCCTCAATAGTTGAGCGAAGCTTAGCAATCTGACGGTCTTTCTCTTCTAGTTGCTGGGCATACATTTCAAGCATTTTGCTTCGCTGCTCGTGTTCTCGATTCATCAGCCGGATAAGCTCTTGGCTGATATCAAACTGCTTCTGCATAAAGTCAGTCATGCGTCCTCCACCTGTCCCATTTCTAGAATCTGTTGTTTGCAGAGTTCTAAGGCCCACAAAATATCTGGTCCCTTGGTTATTGTTGAATGAAGGCTCATTTCGCCCATTGCATCAAAGCAAATAATTACAACTTCTTCTGCTGCTTGTGCTGCTGACAAAGCAAGTTCGACTTTACCCATCTCTAGATGCATCTTCTTCCCTTTCGAACGCACGCTCTACCCTCCATCGTACCTCATCGAGCATCCAATCACAGGCTGCATCCCATATATCACTAGGAGTTGCCCTGCCATCTTCAGATGCTTTAAACATCCACCAATCATAAAAAGCCTTCTCGCGTTTCTCGTTCATTTCTGGCCTCCAATTTATTTAGAGTTTCCCGAAGAAGTGCGTTGAACCCTTTCTCTATCAGCATCTGCTTGCCTTCCTCATCAATGTCCAACTCGCATATGCCCGTGTCTTCATTAAACTTAATCAGTTCCAGTTTCATGTCCCATGTATTCCTTGAGTTTGTTTGTCTCTGCTTGCCCTGCCCAATGCTCGTAGACCACATACAAAGCGGGTAGAAGTTTTTGCTTGTGGGCTTCATCGTCTGGATGGACATACTCTCCCACCGCCAACTCCCTATGAATCATTTCAATATGGTCACGCAGTTCGTTCCTCACAATTGCGTCAATCTGTTCCCACTCCAACTCCACCAATACTTTATTGCTGTCCATTTTTAATTCTCCCCTTCCTGCAACCTACCCCACAATTCCTCAATCACATCTGCTGCATAGGCAGCGACTTCATCGGGCACAATCTCGCAAGTCATAATCCCATCTTCATTCATTTTCGGTTCGCTAAGCGTCTGCTGTTCTCGCAGATATGCACAAAAGTCTTTCAGATACTCCGCTTCTTCCTCGGGCTTAACTTCACCGTGCCCGTCCCACTTGCTCAGGTTATCTTCACTCATCTCAACTCTCCTTTATAAACACGCCACCCTGCAACATGTGGCCTTTTCGGTTTTTTATTTCTTCGTATGCCAGCAACAAACACGATTTCAAATCAAAGTTTTTCATACCGCAGTAAATGATGAGGCAAACAAGTACATCCCCAATCCCATCTTTAGCATCAAGCTCCAGCCCCTTAACTTCTGCATCACACAACTCACCCATCTCAGATACTGCCTTGAGTAATTGCGCTTGTGGGTTGGATGCATTGTATATGCCACGGCTCTCGGCCCACTCATCAACTGCTTGAATAAGGTCCTTCCAGTTCATCGCACCATCCTTATCTTTTCGTTTATCCAATGGCGGGGCCAAAGAAATACTTCTTTTTTGATGGCCCCTAGCACTTCTAACTCTATTTCTTTTTTCTGAATCCCGCCCGGCGCAACAAACACACCTTTCTCCGTGTAGTGAGGAACCCACGGCTGAGACTTTAAGTAATACATATATGTTTTGTCAGTTAGGGCTACTGCATTGGATCCCAAATAATTGTTTTTTGTTATTTGAACTTTCAAGTTACTCTCCTGTGAAGTGCCAGAGGCTATCGTGAAGTGTCTGACCAGTTCCCTACGCTGCAACGTCTAGGTGGTGGTTGGCCCACGCACGGACGAGCCTAGCATTAACAATCAATTCATTAACCATCTCGCCAACGTTCTGATATTGCTTCAAGTTGCAAGCATCGTGGATATCGCGTTCCAGTTTCTCAATCTTTAACAGGGGCATCGCATAGTCGAAGATGTCGCCGTTTTGATTTTGAAGTTGGCTTTGTTGGCTCATGTTTTATTCCTTTGTTTAAATGTTGAAGTAAAGTCTCTAGTTCATCTATGTTGTTCTCTCGTATAACGAGAGAGTATCCTCCAGCCTCCTGTATGTTTCGGAGTTCTCGTCTTTGTAGTTCTGTAGTTTGGTTATATCCGGCCTTACACTCGATACCGACAAACTTGCCGTTACAGCAGGCTACTATGTCTGGTACTCCTGACCTACCCATACCATGCGTCATGGGGTAGAAGTGATATGCGTTGTATGCATTGAGGACATGAATCACTGCTTTCTTTACCTTGGTTTCTGGTGTAGACAACTCACCTCCCTGCAGTACGAACACGACACCATCTTACACTCGGAACGCCTATTGTTACCGCCGTCCTCCCATCAAATTTTCTTATGGTCGGACATTGTGACTGCGTGTCAGGTTGTCCCAATAAAAAAGCCACCCGAAGGTGGCTTGAGGGGTCGGACATTGTGACTGGATGTCAGGTTGTCCAAATGAAAAAGGCCACCCGAAGGTGGCCCGTGTAGGCTAAAGCAGATTCCGTGTCCTACTCACGGTGGGAGGGCGTCAGCACACATGGTTAAAAGTGCTGACTGCGGAGATAGTTCGCATCTGCTAGGTTTCCTATCTGCGCCAATGAAATTAAAACACCGCTTCACCAACATCTAGTTCTTTGGGTTTATCCTTGGGCCGCTTCTTATCCACCAGGATCCGCAAGTCTTCTCTGCATCGGATGAAGTACACAGCCTCAGTTCTAGTGGCAAACCTACGCAATGTGCCATCCTCGTCGCACACTCTATACCGTAGTTGTGTCTTCATACGGGTGCCTTGCAATGTCAGCCTCAGAGACAATGTAGAACTTGTGGAGCGGTTCGTTTTTCTCCGTGGTTCTTACGCCTGTATTGAATATTGGGTCTTTGTGTGCTGCAATTTTAAGAACGGCGATTCGGTCTTGCAGATACTTGGGCAGGTCATCAAACGACTTGTAGCACACCAAGTAATCCGCATCCTCTTTGTTTAATTCCCCACTTGCTTTCGCCAATCTGTGTTTCTCAATGTCTAGAACCTGTATATAGTCATTTCGCAAGAACTCAACCGCGTAGCCCCGTGGCGCCCTATTTTTCTCGGTAGCGGCGGTCATTTGCTTGGCAGCAAGCCACCCTTCGTATGCACCTTTTTTCTCCTCCTCAAACCTAAAAGTCTTTGGCAGAGCAAGTGGTGCGCCAAACAATTTGTGCTCAATGAAGTTGACTGTTACTTCATCACTGTTGTATTTCACCATCTCGCGCAGGGCGCATGTGTGCCAATAACTAATCCCACCCAACCCATTAAACACGTCACTTCTAAGGTCTTCCGCTAGATGTGCGGTAGTCTTTTTACCTAGCACTTTAAGCGCATGACGCACTGCTGCTGCAGGGTCAGTCGTAATGATGGTTCCCCTGTCTCCACGCTGCTTCCGCACTTTGTGCGAGAAGATACCGAAAGCCTCGGGGTGTTCTCCGTCCTTGTTCTCCTTGCCTTTGTGTACACCAAACGATATTCCGCCAAGGTGGTCTGGGCCGCTATAGACATCTACGCTGCATACCCATACTTCCTTTGGTTCATCGCCTTTTTGCCTCTCTAGGAGGGCGTCCGCCACAAACTCGTAGTCGGGGTGCTTCTTCATAATGCGGTCGATTGCATACATGAGTGGGGGCAACACACCCGTTGCCCGACCAAGGACAATCTTAGCCATTGTGGGTCTCCCAGATAATTAGATATTAAACTGCGACAAAATGTCGTCAATCTCAGATTTAACTTTGCTGCGAACTTCCTCAGACTGCTTCAAGTCCTCGGTGTCCACGCTGTTAACAACCATGTTGAATCTACGGCGCGCCGCTTCCAACTTGGGGTCTTGTGTCAGGTTGAGGTGCTTCAACACATCACACAGGTCGCGTGCATTAGTAATCATCGAGTCATGAATACGCTTCTTCTTGGGTTTGCCGTCGGGCCCAGGAGCGGTATCTTCTTCCAGTTTGGTACTCATGTGGACAAGGCTATCGCGTAGACGGCCATAGATATCTTCGACCCCGTTGCGGATTCGGCTTTCCACTTCTTCATCGAACTGCTTCTTGAGTTCCTCCATCGCCTCGTTGCCAACGTCCACACGGAAGTCGCCTGAAGTAGGCACGGGCAAGAACGAATACCGGAAGTTGAAGTTGTGCAGAATCTGGCTCTTGTCAGGATAGTCGGACGCAATCCACATATCACCAAGCACGTTCTCGGCTTCCTTAACCAAGTCATCATACTGGTCGTAGAACCGTTGCACCATATCGCCCCGCTGCGCCTCGTAGTAGGACAGCATCTGCTTGTATTCAAAGAACCCCGATGATGCTAGCAACCTAGCACCACGGTCAGCCCACGGCAGGGTTTGCGACTGATGCCAGAGCCGAATGCGAGCATCGAACTTGTTGATGTCAGACAGCAGGCTAGTGCCCGCGAACAGATTCTTCGTGACTTTAGCCGCCCGCGCTTTGGTGTTCTTTGTGTCGTTGATTTCGTCAGAGATGCCACGGTCTGTGACGTTGGCAGTCCACGAGTTGATGTTGAGGTCCACGAGCATGGCGCTCGATGCGATGCTGATATCCATTTTTATCTCCTTGGTTATCGGACATCCTGACAATATGTCAGGATGTCCAGAATTAAAACTACTCTTCATCCTGCTTGTTATATTTGTGTACCAGCGCACACACAATTTGTGCATACGACATGGCTACCCCTGTTTCGGCTTCCATCTTCCCACCAATCTCGTTGAGGGATTCAACGATGTGCTCAGGCAGGGAGACAGTAAGTCTACCGTTTTTTACTACTCGGTTCGGCTTTCTTTGATACATGATTACTCCTTGATGTGAATGGTTTTGCCAGACTGCGCGGTGAAAGACGGATTGCCCACGACACACCAGATGACAGGACACGACACCTGCGACCAGTCGCCCTCACCGTAGAAGTACCCATCGGTAAGAATAACAACGACATCAACCTGTTGGCCTTTGTCAGTAATCTCCTGCTTGATGTACGTCGGCAAACAGGACGGGTTAGTCCCGCCACCACCTCGCGGCTTAGTTACCTTATCAATCTGGTCGTACTCGGCAGGGGTATAAGTCTCATGCCCCGCTACTCGGGTATCCCAATACAGATGATGTAAGCCTTCGGGATGTACCTCATTGCAGATAGACTTAATCTCGCTCATGAACTTGGATAGCATCTCGTTGCCGATAGAACTCGAAGTGTCCGTGCCATCCACCACCCAACCAACTCGATGCTCAATGTTTTGAGGCAGGTAGATATCAGCACCCAGGTGGCGGCGACTAAATCTGCGCCACGATGAGTCACCACTACCCTTGCACACGTTCTTGACGCAATCGCGTAGGACATCACGCCAGTCTACCTCCGGCTGCACAAGGTCTAGCAAGTTGCGGTCAACCTCACCACCCATCTTGCCAACCAATTGCTTACCTTGCTGCAAGGCACGGGTGATGCGCCCCTCGTGGTCGCGCTTCTCCTTCTCGGTGAGTTCTTTGCCACCTTCCCAGTCATGCTCATCGAACTGCTGCTTACCAATACCGGAGCGAGTGCGTCCCTTCTTGGGTTTCTTATCGTCACTCGGATAACCTCCGGTTCTGCCCCCGTCATCGTCTCCGCCACAATCACCATCGTCCTCACCATCGTTCTCGCACTCCTGCATCAAATCATCAAAGACTTGCTTGGAGTCCCAGCCACGATACTTCTTGTCAATCAGACCCACGCGGTTACCGTCCGCGTCAGTCGGGAACTGAATCTCAGTTTCCTCTGGATCTTGCTCCAACAGTTGCAAGTTGATAACAAAGTCACACGCAGCGTTAGCAAGCAGCGGGTCTTTCTCGTACAGGTTCTTCCATACGGATAGATGACGCCACGCAATGTGCGACAGTTCGTGCAGCACAAGAAACAACAACTGCTTCTGGTTCAGCGAGTCAACAAACTCACGTCCGTACCAGATATCAATACCGTTGGTTCGCGCAGTCGGAACGTCATCGCTGACGTAGACCTTGCCTACCATAGTCATACCTGAGAAGAAGCGGAACTTCTGAGATTGCAAAATTGAGATGTGTGCTCTCTCGATTTTTTGCTCTGCGGTCAATTTCATTCTTGTCTCCTAGTGGACATTGTGACTGGATGTCAGGTTGTCCTCTTCATCGAGGGTCTGTTTGATAAGTGTGTACGATAGGGCTACCCCCACCTGTAACCTATCCATTGGTACACCATGCAATATAGCCATAGTGACGAACGCCTTACTCAGCAGCAGCATCACCCCACCCATGCCGATATCTTTATCGGCTTCCTCCAATAAAGACGCAAAGGCACTCCCCCACCTATTCATGAGGTTGGCGTCCTCGTCGGACATTTCGGGTGCATTTTCTATCTTCTTGAGAAGGTCTCTGATTTCATCTTCGGTCATCTCTATCTCCTTAGAACAGATATTGGTTTTCACGCGCCCAGTCGATAAACGGTTGACTGGTAAAAAGAATCTTCTTCTTATCTTCGTTCTTGGTTGCAGTCAGGCAGAAGATAGACT